>MDTG01047674.1_pt1 | contig 10100 bp, 7 predicted proteins | sample 811421 | NCBI WGS metagenome assembly MDTG01 (sample SAMN05326645, study PRJNA326480) | marine metagenome | isolation source: seawater | place: Pacific Ocean: South East | collected 2011 | reverse complement strand
CCTACGGTACCGTAGGTACCTACGGTACCGTAGGTACAGAACGGTAGCGCGTATGATGACATTATATACGGGCTGCCCAAATGGAAACCAAGGAGTCACCAAGCATTCTAGGGCTAGCAACCTCAACCACCTATGATGATCTTCGCTGCAGGGCAGCTAGAGGGTGCATATTTCTAGATGGTGCATCTCACCTGGCAAATCTGACAGGTACAAGTGCGTAAGTACATCTGATTTTTTTTCGAAAACGACCAGCGTGGCGCGGGAGGTTCGAGAGCTCATTTTGCATACGCTGCAAAAGCATATCGTTGTGCACAACACTCGCCCATACAAAATCGATGAGGTCAGGCAGCTTGTCTCAGCGGATGCCAGCGGCCTTGGCGGTAAAGCTGACTCCAAATCACCCAGTGGTCACATTTCGCCGGGCGAGTTTGCCTGGATTATCGGGATGCCTATCACTCGAGGATTGGGGAGAGCTAATAGCCCGCTGCTGTGTTAAGCAAGCCACTCTCCTTGACAACTTATCTAATTTTTAGGGGGCGTATGCTATCATGGAGCGTTTGCTACTGGCAGACCACTAAACGAGGAGCTTTGGGCAGACCTAGGCGGTGGCGAAAACCCTGATAGCAACTTTTCTGTGATTTCTTCGGGTATATGCGCGTCTGGAAAGCATGCATATTACATTGTGAGTGGTTCCGCAACGACTGTGGTCAATGGTACTTATCGCCAAAGTGCCCAACCTTGTAAAAAAACTTGCTTTAAGAATGAACATGGCGTTTTTTTGTTCCAAGCAGCACTCCATGATCCAGTTGATGCAGAAGTACTTGTAAGCAAAAAGGCCAAGCACGACCAAGTGGCGTTAGGACAAGACGGCCATTCAGTGCGTCTAGAATTCGCGCGCTCATTAATGGGGTCAAGCAAACCTAAAATTAAGAAACAGTCGAAGAACCACAACGCTAAAAATGCAGTACGTATATTAGTAGGCATAATGGTGATCGTGCGACATAGGTGAGTAATATAAAACAGGAATCAGGTCAGGTATCCACCACGAGTTTTGTGGACTTCCGGGTTTAACATATTCAGGAAAGATTATGACTTATTTTTGGAAAAACATAGGCCGCTAGCCAGATGAACTTGGCACCTCAATCAGCAGCTGCGCATAGGACAGTAAGCACGACAGCCCAAGCTGTGAGATTAGGAGTCCAGTGCGTCACAAAGAGTTTAAATGCGGACGCGCCTCCCTTGTGTTTACGTTGGGTGCGCTCAAATTGCGCTAAACAGTTGTCCACGTGCAGCTGTCGTCATTACTATGTTTCTACAAGCGAACGAGATGGTTGGATGTGGAAACGAGAAAAACGCAAGAACCGATTGGATACTCAAGTGCTTCACGCTGTGCTCCGACGCGAGTCCTTAATTAAAGATTTGCATGTTTTAGTGGACGAAATCAACACAAGCCATTCCCTTAGTAGTACGCGCCGGGGCGGGAATCATGCCCGAACTTGCAGCCAAAATGAAAGCACCTCGGCTATGCTCAAGCCCGCCCTTGCCTGTTTAGACAAGCTGCGTGTTTCAGGAGTGGAATGTGTTGAAAGCATTTTAGCTTGGCAAAAGAATTATTATGTCTCGCGGCAGTGCAATAATTCGAGGCGACGGAAGAATCTTCAACATATATGGATCGCCACAATTGAATCTGAGGTTTCTTATGGATTTGGAGAAGTCCCAGCTGTTCGATCAAAGTTTAAAAAACATCAGCGCGGACCATTGCCAGCTGAAAACGCCCAAATCACGAAGTTCCTGGGGATCTATGTTAGCCGTGAGGCAGCACTGCGGGCATACGAAGCTGCAAAGCCAAAGGTTGCCATAGAAAGGCGTTTAACCGTACGCGACCTACCACCTCGTGTTGAGCGCGTAATTGTTGGTGGTATCAACATAATTGAAACTGAGGGATCAAAGTCACTGCGAGTTTTGGAAGACCGTATTTGCGAAAATTTTCAAGCTCACAATCTTTCCTCTCCGGCATATCTCTATAACGGCGAGGTTTATCTTGTAAAGATGGCGACAGACCTTGATTGGCTTGGCTCGTCTTTACCACTCCGACAACATCTAAGTAACACCTGCTCGCTTTTGCGCAATCCATTCATGCTGACTGCTGACTTCCAGAACGCAATTCAACACCATCTTATCGTGGGAAGCTTACACACAACAGGGGTTGAGAAAACATTTGGCAACCCAAATGACCGTGTCACTCGGCACAAAACAGGTACCTTTATCTCGTGGAAAGGCGCCACGAGAGTCAGCCAGCACGTTGGAGTGTCAAGCCGTGTATAGTGGCAATCCTTGATTCAAATGAAGCCAAACCATTAGGTCAGAGACGGAAGCAAACCAACTATGGATGTGCTAGATGTCGCACGCATAAGTCAAGCAGTGGCCAATGTTCAAGAAAGCGTCAAATTTTCCCGGTCGCACATAGGGCAAGCTAGCCAAGAAAAGTTTCGGAACAATAACTTATGTAATAAACGTAAAGAGAGTACCAGTGAGGACATGTGGAAGCGGTCTACGTGGGCGCAATATAACGAAGGTCAGGTCACACTTGCAATGCGGCAACCACGCGACAGACTAAAAAGTATCATGACGGGAGTATTCTGTCTTGAAGAGCAGGGCAAGTGGAAGGTTTCTAGTTTGCCCAGGACAGCTACACGCAAGTATTTACTCAGGAAACAATTAAGAGAAAACCAACAGTACCGCAGGACTTTGCGCGACCTGATTACAGCACGATTACGAAAGGAAATATCACGTGGTCTGACCCATATTCGAACAACCAAACTGATTGATCTTGTGCGCCAAGCATCTTACTTGCAGGAAGCTGGCCAAATTACTGCAGATACAGGCACGCCGCACGCCAGAATAGTACTTGAATGTCGAAATAAAGCTGAAGCATCTGCGGAAACTCTGCAGTGTCTTATTCGCGGGGTCAACAGTCGACATTTTCACAACATACAAAGGCCAGCGGTAATAGAAAATTTGAACAAGAGACAACAGATACATTACAATTGTCTCTGGGCTTCCGTTAACATTGTTAAATGTTGTATCCACATCGCATTGGACCGGGCTTTGCGCGGGCACACGACACCAGCACATATTTCAAGCAGGCGACTTGATGGCGACCATTGTTTTTTTCTTATCTATTCACCGGGCAATCGCACACATGATGTTTCTTGCAGCCGCCCTCCATCTGACAGCCCGCCCTTGTGTGGCCACAATTTTTCATACAGAGTGGTAGCGCCAATTTTTGGTCGTGAATCCTTGCAGGGGCCAATGGACCATCATGAGCACGCGCCAATTTCAGAACAAGACAAGGGGAGACAACCTGGCCGCTATGCAGTGTGTTCACGGCCTTGGAGAAAGCTGCTGGTCACATGCTACAATACCACAGCAAAAAGAACATCTGCGAGGGAGATATACGAGCACGATTTAAAAGTAGAACTGGGTCAATCGACAGTGGGAAGACATTTGCTCTATCAGGGCACCAAGACATGCTCGCTATTGAAGTCAGGCCCTGTGGTAACGGACGACGACGAGGCCCTCCTAAAAAATCGATTGAGTTTTGCTGCTCAGCATAGGCTTGTTTGTCACATATCTTGGATTAAAACAATAATAGCTGCTGCGCTTGCCGCTGATCGACAAGAGGCATCCCATGTACACCTTGAGACTATTTTTATGGCAAGGGAGGAGATGGCAATGCGAAGGTAGACGTCGAGCAATGCTTGTATTTTTATGTTTTTTGACCTTCTGATTAGTAGGTTTCGGACTGACGATGCACACTGGCATGCAAGATTAGACTCTAGGGCAATCGCTGCACAGACCCGTGCGGAGGTAAGCGCATTTGATATATTGAATTCCGCATCAAAAGACTGGCGTCGCTCGTTTGACCCTCCTGAATCTGGTGCTAGCTGGAAGACGCTACGGGGTACTAAGCAGCAAGAAGCACAATCTCGGAAGATTGCGACTAGTATAAGAATAGCTGCATGTGTAGCAAAGATGGAAATGACAGCGTGCACGGTCTTCTTGTTTATGCAAAGGACGATAATGGATCAAGCCCGCGAAAAATATGAGCGTGCCTTGTTTTCTTTGGAAGAAGTTACCAGCAGGTCTGTACGTGCAGCTGCGCACCAGTTTGCGGCAATGGACGTCGCAGTACGTCGCTTTGGGCTCAAACGAACTATGGTGCCATCCAGACCGCATCACGATCCTTTAGTCCCCAGCCCATGGTGTCGAGCTAGTTTAGAATATACGAAGCGACAACCATGGCACTCGCTAAATCCCCTTCTCCATGTTTGTATTCAGATTCCGTCAGCACCGAGGATGAAGCGTATTTCTGCGACAATCCGCCAAAATCCAAGTTGCGGATATCTCTCCCTGGTTGCTGAATGTGTGCATTCACCCTGTTATAAAAAGGAAATAAAGATATTCCCAGCTGATATACGACGCATACTAATGGCGAAGGGGCGCTTTGATTTGATGAGGTTTTACTGCCCGTTGGGATCATCAACAACAAGTATGATCGGGCTAGACTCAATTACAAACAGAAGAACACTGTCAAACGGTGCAAGGTCACGATTATACCTTGCTGAGAAAATTGTTGGTGTGCTTTGCTCTGAGCTACGTCTTGGGGTTTATACAAATAGCATCCATTTAACTGGACTCTCCCTTTCACGACAACAGGATGCCCTTGTACGATGTTTATATTGGGGAGACACCGTTAGTGAGCAAGCACATAAGCTCCGAATTATAGATTGGGCACACATAGTTGCCTTTGCCCGGCCATGTGGTAGATGGTGGCTGGATATCTTGATTGCAAGACGCTCATTCCAACGAGGCATTCTTGTCAAATCACTGCGTGGTTGCAACATAAGTAAAATGATCAATATCTATGTATCAGGTTTACTGTAATTATTGCTGCATTGCCAATCGTGTCTTGCTGATTGATGTTTATGATGCCTGGGGTGACTTAGGCTTTGAAGGACAGGACTCTGTCACTGGTATGCATTTTTCTCTGACGGTTTCATTTTCGGCGATGATGCGCGGGCTAGTCGCTGACTGTGACTTTGCTGCTCTTGCACATCTTCTTTGTGCCGTAGCTTTGTGTGCATTCCCATCTGAGCTTGTCCGTCGCTTGATCAATCAGCTTGACCTTTTGCTGCCAGGAGAAGAGCAGGAAGGTGGTGGGAAGCGGAGTTCACCTGGCCGCTCTCATCTTCCGATTCCTGAACGAAGGTGGTGGCGTAAGCCATTAGCACATGAAGCACCACGCATGGTATATCATGAGCAGCGAGCTACTACCTTCCGTGGCCCGGTATCTAGAGCCGAGCACATGAACGTCTCAGGTCACATCGCAAGCGCAGAGCTTCTAGCGAATTCCAGGGGCTGCTACCGCATCAACCTAGCAGTCAAGGAAAATGAGAATCGGCCCGCGTGGAACACTTTAACCTTAGATATACCAAACTTGCTGATGGACTTACTTCCAAGGGCATCGGTGATAGGGGATCATAATATGCACGCAACTTTACTGGTCAGCCAAGCTACAGGGAAGCCACTTGCTCATAATAATGTTGGCTCGAGTCTGGTGGATTCAGAGTGTCTGGAAGATTTCTGTCAATTTCTTTGGTGTCGGCTCAAAATCTCAGATGATGGATTGGGTCTCACTCCGACACGTCAACAGCGAGATGTTCAGCAACTAGGTGACATACTGTCGCAGTTCGAGAGATGGTTACGAAGCACAGATCCTGCTCTCCAGCCACGGAGCACAGCAAGGCTGGTCCTTGAAATCAAAAATGGGATAATGGAGACAGACTTCCGGAACAGTTGTTGGAAATTATGGTTGAACGCACATCCCTGCAATAACAGAAATATCAGAACAAAGAAAGTATTATCTTGGGTCCCAACAGCGCCAGCCCGAATTCTTTCTGCATCATCTCTAGCCATATTTTATATGGCAACGTTTGGAATTGATTATCATGGTGATTTTCTTGTGATGCTGGCAAATCCTAGCGAAGCAAAAAAATTTTCACGCACTATCCATAGTGAAAATGCACTCATGAATGATGAAGAAGTTCTCGCAATCCTTAGAAGAAGAGCATGGCAAGCAAGGCTAGATGGCCAAGCGGGTAAATTAGGAGTCCTATTTAAAGAGCAGGTAACTGAGACATTCTATGGCCCGGGTGCTGCTTTGTTCAAGACAGGCATATTGCTATCTCGAGGGCAGGACCTCAGCACACATTCAAATACACTTCCAAGTTTATTGCGACCGCTTATAAGTACTGCGCTACAGCGCCTTCGCATTGCTGCAAGAGTAGACCACATGACATTATCTCTGGGCGATGAAAGCAGCACATCCATCTTTTGCGCTAATTTGGGTGTTTCCGGAACGATGGCGCACCGAAAAACTGGAATCTCTGCTGGGTCACTGGCACAGGATCCTCGGTGGATTTGTGCTATTTCTAGTGCCCAGCCTAAGAACATCATGATGCAGACGATTGCAATACCGGCCATCCAATGCTGTGTTTAGTCCAGTGATTATGCATACATATCAGCTATTCATAGGTTAAATCCTCCTACAATGTTGATGATGGTTTCGAGCAGCCAGCCACAGAACCGTGGATTGTTCGGGTGGCGCTTCAACATGGAACACTAACATTTACGGCCCATGATCCTACGAGGGGTGTAGCCTTGATGGTCAGATCGTCTTTGTTTGATCTTTTGCCTAATTCGCATTTAGCTTATCGAGTGCTGACAAATTACGGAATGCAGCCTGAATACACTTTGGCTTGGTTGCCACGGCAAAAAATGTGGCAGCGAGCTAGTATTGCTGTGCAGATTGCAAACGCAACAGTGGTAAGTCTGAGGAGTCTTTGTGGTGCAATGGCGCTCACTGCGATAACAAATGCTAAGACTTGGTTCGCAAAGCACATCCTACCAAGGGGCAAGATAACAAAAGGGAGCTGCGTTTCTCATAGCGTCCGGAGGCACAGTTTTATTGGGTGCGTTGCATCTGGTCTTGGTGCTAGGAAGTTGTCTAGACTAAAGACGGCACAAAAAAGAATTTCAAGCGCACCGGCTGATTTTGCAGCACTTCGATTTGCAGCTGATGCTTGCTCGCCATTGAGGCGGGAAATACTCCCTATATCAAACCGGAGGGAGGCAATCAAAAAGATAATATCCGCTTCATCTGGCAGTGCTGTCCATAGAGCAATCCTCCAGGAGCCAAAAGATTGTATGTGGCCTTTCAATACTGCATTTTTTTTTACTGAACCAAGGCATACTGTTAAAATCCCACGCATTAATGAGCGTGCAACTGCCCTTTTGAGAAAATATGCAATTAAGAAGGATCGTGAGCAGACTGTTTATGGACCTGCACTCTGGACTAGCCCTGAAGGAGACTTGTGTAAAAATGACCACAGAACAATAAACGGGTCAACAATTCTACGAGTACTCATAGCCCAGGACATGGAGACCAGAGCGGCACAAATGAAATTTCGGACAGCATTGCAGGTCAATCGAGACCGTCAGGTTAGCCGTGTGTCTAAAACCAAAGTGAGATGGCTTCAGCGGGAACACAAATGGCTCTTTTCCTTGGCACCATGGTTGGTGCAAGCTAATAGAGCGCTAGAAGGGACGGCGAGCTTGGTAGTTCATGATTACCTTTTGGCGATTCAATGCATAGCTGCCATAAAAGCACATGCAGAGAGAACAACCGCACAAGGCAGTGCAAATTTATTTGGCGCAACAATTTCGATTACTTGTGTTTGCGGTGTCAAATATTACCGCACGGCGTAGTTGACCACCTTCCCGGCAGGTGGCTCATCAAATGCGACAGTCGTACTTAGCGATTTTGAACTTAAAAAGATAGATTCTTTCCATGCGTGCTACATCTGGCGAGGGCTTGTGCTGGTGCATGTCTGTCAGTGTTGTCTTCCGCCAGTCGCATGTAGCATTTCATGTTGCGCGTCTACTAGTAACAGCTTGGTTCTCATTGACTCCAGCGACGGAGTTGTCAGTGTACACTTGGCAACTCTACCTCAAACTGACTTACTAACAGGTTAATTGCAATTTGATCAAATTGCCATTGAAAGAAGTTGCTTTCCTTTTAGAAAGCTCGCAAGGAGAAACGCCGGGCTGCCGGAACGTTGACAAGTTGCTAGAAGCGCCGTCATGTCGAAGATCAAGCTCTAGGTTGGACAGAACTAAATGTGGTGCGCGTATCAGAGTCGCACCCTACCGGTCAATGATGTCTTACCTAGAACTCCTGTCCTTGGAAGCAGCTCGTGACAAATTAGAAGATGCGTCGCTAGTCGCCTGCCTTCTCTCTAAGGGAGCAACCATAATGTCATCATCAGCTCAAAGTTCAAACACCTCTCCATGTGGATTTGCCAAAATTGCTTTGTCTAGGGCCCTTTTGTCCTTTCTGACTGCATGTTGTCACAAGAACGACGCAGAAGGCTCATCAACAGGAGCGACTTTTTGTGAAGTGCAGAGCCAAAAGTTCGACGGAAATGACACATTCTTTGAGTGGGTGCTAAGCCGTGTGCGTATCTCTGAGTGCAATCGCCTTGATCGCCAGGATGGCCATTGTTTTGAAAAGCTTAGCTTCAATTCAGAGCATGGCCGGGCAGCTACTTATATTTGCGAAAAGCTCTGTGTTCTGTACATTTTACAGCCTTCACCAAGGGGTAAAAAAAGCCTGGTCGTGCACGCAACAACTACTCAAATTCACAACGCACAATCTCGCTCATCCCGTTTGACACAAAGACAAAACATTGACCCGGGGCTCCTCCTGGGTATTTCCTTAGCAGAAGCGTGCACACGCGAGCTGCTCGTAGTGACCCGTAGGCTCATGGATGCTTCTATGCCACAGCGAAGTCAACGATGTGGTCATTTGGTCTATGAGAACATCTTTCACCCATGCAACCGCACGTCACTCGCCACGTGGCTTCTACGCCACGCCTCACTTGTAATAGAGGAACGCTATGATCTCCTCCAGCTTAAGAGTCGCCGCAGTTTTATGGCCGTTGTGGCGTTGTATCCCTCGAAATCACGATCACAGCAATTCCAGCGCTGGAAAACTCCAGACACATGGTGTGGCGGTCTCGGAATCGATAAAAACGGCCACAGCAAGAAAGTTTCAATTCACAAGGCGAGCTTAAGAGCCCACTGCCAAGAGAAGCAGCGCTGTGTGCGAAAGTTACGTGTGCAAAAAGCAAGAGTGCAGCTAATACAGCAAAGGGGAACCGGGACGACAATCTCGCCACTTTCGGCCTTTCGTGAATGGGGTGCAATGTCATATGAAGAAAGAAACCCTTGGAATGCGAAATATACACTAAACCTGTGAGTTTAGGATGCAAGCCCGGATAGATTGCCTAGTATAGATAGATACTTCCTCCAACCGCCCAGCGGGCCGGACCTACTTGTAGTACTTGAAGTATCCGAGTCTATCTATTTGAAGGATCTATCTACTTGAAGTATCTATCTATACTAGGCCATATCTATCTAGGCCAAAAGCGCCTGGAAGGACCCAGTAGAAGTAGGAATGGCCCGGGACTTGTGGAACTCTGATGGGGTTCGTCCGTGGCTCGCCTTTGCTTCCGAGTCAACTTGGGGAAGGTTAAACTTGACTCGGAAGCTGGATACTAACAATTATACTAACAAGTAAGCAAACTTGAAGCCGAACACCGGATATTCCCTAGCATGAGGAGCCCTATATAGATAGTAGTATGGAGCGATAGAAAAATAATTAGTGGCGAATTAGAGGCCGGCCTCTTTATCCCGCCCGTTGGAACGATTGGGTTTCGGGCTGTCCAGCATGACAAAAGCGGGGCCCCCTACTCTCTCTAAAACCATCCCGCGACTACTGCGCCTACAAGGGGCCGGACCCCACCGTGGGGATTCTCTCCGCCGAGCGCCCAAGGGGCCAGATTCGGTCGGGGTTACTCGTAGGGCCCTCTTAAGGGCCGGGTGAGGTCAGGGGGGTACGGGGATCGGGACTAGGGCGCAGCGGCGCGCTGAAAACGGCAAAAACCCGTGAATCTCGATTAAAGGCGATTTGGTTT
>MDTG01033823.1_pt1 | contig 10100 bp, 10 predicted proteins | sample 811421 | NCBI WGS metagenome assembly MDTG01 (sample SAMN05326645, study PRJNA326480) | marine metagenome | isolation source: seawater | place: Pacific Ocean: South East | collected 2011 | reverse complement strand
GTACGAAACAGAAGGAATGAACGTGACCGTAACTATGTATGAACCCGTTCGTTATCAAACTGATTCTACACCGAACATTCTCGCGGATGGAACGCGTATTAGGGTACACAAGGCTAGCGAGTACCGATTTATAGCGGTGAGTAGAAACCTTTTGAAACGACATGGTGGGTTTTTAGATTACGGAGACTTCATTCTTCTCAAGGGTACAAATCATAAAGATGGTGTATATCAAGTAAGAGACACTATGAATAAAAGGTTCGTAAACAGAATTGATATTCTAGAGTCGCCAGGTGTACGACCTTACAAGTTTGACAAAGCTAGTATTGTCAAGACGGATTTATTAGTGAATAATGAAATATTAGTTGATACTTATTAGAAATAGCGAGTTACAAAATAGATAAGTTTTATTACGAGAGAAGTAATCTTCTCGAATCAGACATTAACATATTTTTCGAAGATGTTCTTTGGATGTCGTACGACGATACTCTGAAATGGATTGACGAGCTCAGAACATTTGTTTTGACCGAATGGGACACCAAAGGTATTCCGCCTACCATAGGATTGGACACCGAGGATATCATCAGAAACTTTCGTAAGCTACGAGAGTATCCTTTACATCAAGGAAAAAAACAATTTCTTATCAACGATGACATAATCAAAAACTACAACAAACAAGCCTCATCGGTAAACCAATTCTTTCCCACTATGCTGAAGACAAGAGTTAACAATGGTTCTATCTATGATTGGTTCACGGATGACTACAGAGAAAAGTTTACCAAGGTTATGTTAAGGGTTATAAAACGAGACGGTATGTATAACTATTCTAAGTGTATACCAAACGGCTCTGAGTTACCAGAGAATTGGTTTGTTGTACAGCAAAAGAGAACGGACGACTTAGGTAATTATTACTCGATGAAAGCCGATGAAGTTAAGGGGTTGGAATCAAAATACACTACGAATATTACGGATTACGATGACGATAAATTTGTATACCTTGTGAGAAAATTTAAGTTAGGGCAGAAGATATTCCCATCTGCTATACAAGGATTCAGATTAGGATTAGGACAACCGGCGGTAAACTTCCCACCATTGACAGCACGATACCTATACGAAAAGTACACAGACCATATCGAACAAGATGAACCTCTGAACATCTATGACCCAAGCAGTGGTTGGGGTGGTAGGATACTCGGAGCTATGTCATCGTTGAAAAGAATACACTACATCGGTACAGACCCGAATACGGATAACTTCATAGACGAGTTGGGTATAACGAGATACGAATACGTGGCTGACTTTTTCAACAACAAGGCGTTGGAAACGAATTCGTTTTGGGAAGAGGAACAAAATACCTTTCATATCTTTCAAGAGGGTTCCGAACATATCGGAAACCATCCTGACTTTCAACAATACAAAGGTAAGTTGGATATGGTGTTTACTTCACCACCTTACTTTGATAGGGAACAATACAGTACGGACGAGGAACAATCCTATAAAGCATATCCACAGTATGATGATTGGAGAGATAACTTTTTGAAACCGACTTTGACCAACGCTTACGAAAGTCTGAGGAACGATAGGTATCTACTGTGGAACATCGCTGATATAAAGATAGGAACCGATAAGTATCATCCGTTGGAACAAGATAGTATCGATATCGTTGAATCCCTTGGTGGTCAGTATAAGGGTAAACTAAAGATGTTGATGACCAGAATGATAGGACTTGACCCAAGCAGTAGTGGTATAAAAAATTCTGTAAAATTAAACGGTGAGTACTATAAGTATGAACCAATTTTTATTTTTCATAAGGAGTAGTTATGTGTGGAATAATAGGTGGGAATATGTTTCCCAAACAAGAACAAGTTGTAAAGGGTTTGACAAGTATGATGCATCGTGGTACAGACGGTAATGTAATTTTTTCATTCGATAAAAAGGAGATGTATTTATCTCATAATCGTTTATCTATCCAAGATACATCTCAGTTGGCCAATCAACCGTTGATTTCCTCCGATGGTAGGTATTATCTATCGTTTAACGGAGAATTATGGAAATCGTCTTTTGAAAAATATTGGAAAAAATTGAATAAGGAATACAAATTTAAAACCGAAAAAAGTGATTCAGAACTTTTACTTTATTACTTAATAAAAAACATAAAAAAATTAAAACAAAAATTACCAAAGCTAGATGGTATGTTCTGTTTCGCATTATACGATAAAGTTGAAGATACGACTTATCTAGGTAGAGATTTTATAGGTAGATTACCTTTTTATTACATCTATGAAAATGGATTATTTAGTTTTGCTAGTGAGGCTAAAGGACTAGTAGATAGTTTAGAAGGGTCATATTATAAGATAGACGTGAAAAATCCTAAGTACGTTCCTATATCAGAGTGGAGAATAAAGGAGTCTATACATCCTGTTATGCCTGGTACATTGATAAAGTTTTCACCAAGTCCCGTGGAAGAAGGTAGTTACATAAAAGAAGAAATTAGATGGTGGGACTTTAAACCCTCAAACTATGATAAAAAAAATAAAAACTATCCAGCACTTTACACTAGGACAAAAGAAGAATTTGAAGACTTTGAATCCGATGATAAAGGGCTGAAATATTATGTTGAAGGCTTTAGAGAAAAATTAATAAAAGCTGTGGACAATGAAACTATTAGTGATGTTCCAATATGTACAATTTTGAGTGGTGGTATAGACAGTACAGTCATAACACACATTTTAAAAAATGAATTAGGTATGGATGTTGAGGCATTTGTAGTCAATGTTAATCCAACTAGAAAGTCAAAGTACAAGGATGATTTATATTACGCTAGGTTAGCGGCTAAACAATTTGATATAACGTTACATGAGGTCAACGTTGATAGAATAGACATTGAAGATTTGTTACTGGATTCAGTATGGGCTAGTGAGACTTATAAATGGACACAGGTGTCTCCAGCTGTTGCACAGTTGTTCTTAGCATGGGAGATACGAGATAAAGGTTATAAGGTTGTGTTTGGTGGTGAGGGTGCTGATGAAATATTCGCATCATATGGTGATGTAAAAAGGTTCTGTTGGAATCAACCCATATATTGGCATCAGAAAAGAATTAATCTGTTAAATGGCTTACATAAAAGTAACTTGGTTCGTACGAATAAAGCTATGATGTATGGTGGTAAGGTTGAGTTGAGAACACCATTTTTAAATAAAGAGGTGGTAGATTTTGGTTTAAGAATACCAACAAGATATCGTGATGAAAATTGGAATGACAGAAGCACAGATAATATAGATGTTTTCGATACCAAGGTCGCTGATGGTAAGGATATGAAATTTATTTTGAGAAAGGCTTTCGAAAAAGATATACCAAACGAATTACTATGGAGACCAAAAAAAACTTTTCAAGTTGGCTGTCATACAGACTATCTCAAGAAAGAACAAAAAAGTTTAGATGATATTTTTGAAAAATTATTTATCAATCGTACGAGTAGACCTAAGTCCAAGAATATTGGACATATAGGAGCTAGAGCGACTATTGTAAATGTGTGATTAGGAAAAAAAAATACATTTTAGAAAATTAGACTTATATATAATATTATATTTTAAATCCTAAAACATTATGTTCTTAGTTGAAAATACGATACTCTAAATCGGGTATCATCATCAAGAACATAATTGGGAACGGCGAGTGAAGCGAAACAAGGATACGTAGACTTCGAGAATCCGTCACCAAGGCAACTTTAATTTAGGTGAGTTGTTAAATAAAACCTACTAACATAATAATAGGAGTAACAGATGAATGTTACAAGGAATGTTGGTAGTTTTACAATACCAAATTGGGTATTGAATCTTGAAAAAAATTATCCAACATATATTAAGAAAGTGAACGACGTAACGTTGGTTCACATTGACGACATAGATTTTAGTAATACTAAAAATCTTGCTCGTGATAAAGGTATCAATCAGAATGTAAAGAATTTACTGGTTGAGTCTTTTGAAAACGATGGGTTTCTCGAAGAGGAGGAGCCCATCATTATCTTCAAGAACAGCACGTATAATGATGATACTTCGAAGTTATCAAAACCAAAAGGACATTTTGGTAGATTATGTATTCATAGATTAAATGCCGCTGATGAAGCTGATGAAACAAAGTTTGATAAGAACTTACCATCAGTTGTAATTGAGTTACAAGATGGGTTATCAAAACAAGAAGTTAACTTTATCTTGGCATTAATTGGACTTGAAGAAAATGCTAATAGAAAAGCAGTTAACAATGCTGGGATGAATGACTATGTCAAAGGCGCTTATAATATGGTAGTTGATTATCCTGGTACACCTGAAGTGAAGATGAAGTATCTTGAGAAAGAGTTGAAGAAGATGAAGAGAAACGGATCACGTTTGTGGACAAGATACCAAAAGATTCGTGAAGTGATGAAGAAGGTTCGTAGACTTATCGACTTAAAAGGTGTTGCTACAAAGTTATCTACTTTCGCAGATGGTCAAGAATGGGTTGATAGGTATTATGAAGATGAATTCGCTTATGGGGATGTGCAGATTAATAACTTAGTAATCTCTTCTAATAGTAATAGTAAGTTCAGTAAGTTGGACATTACACAGCCACACTTGAAAAGTGTTTCGTTGTACTGGCCTTCTAATCGTATGGATAGAAATGCTAATGATATCTTTTTGGCAACAGAACATATGGATGAACAAGGTGAGAGAACACCTATTCATATTTTCTTATCAACAGATACTTTAGATGCTGGTAACTTATTACACGATAGAAAAACATACGCACGAAGAATGATTGAACTGCGTAAAATGTTTTCCAAAGAAGTCCGTGAACTAGTACATTTCGTTGCTTTCTTACCACAACATAGTAGTGAGGAAGTACAATCTTTGATTAGTTTCAGAGCTTTCCAACGTGAGTATTTAAAAGATACTTTAACGGACTATTAGTATGAAGTTTGATGATACCTTGTTTGTTTTACTCGCTGAATATTGTAAAGGCGGAAACATTGACAAAGATATAATGAATAAAACACTTCGTAAATATGATGATATACTCATCCAAGAAAAAGGTGTATGGTTATCAGAACAAGCAAGGTTATCATCAAATGTTAATATACTTACAGAACATAATAGTAAAAACACTTCAGGCTTACATCTTGAACATATTATACCTGTGGGTATTAGATTGAATAATATAATTTTTAATTACCAAAATAAATTTATACGAGATAAAAAAGATATATCAGATTATATAATAAATACTTTTTATGCGGTTTACAAAAAAAATGAACCACTTGAAGGATTTGAAGCTGAAATATATTTACCAAAAGAAAATAGAGAACCAAAAAAAATTTTATACTATGAAAAATATTCTAATAAAAGATAAATCTGATTTGGATGGTGTTGAGGAGTTCATCCCTAACGCTTACATCCTCGGTGCGATGGAAAAACCAAACCTACCATCCGAGGACATCAAGGTGTTATCGACCAAGTTCAGTAAGGTCGGTAGGACAACACTGGAAAGATTTCCTAATCTAGAGTGGGTTGTATATCGTGGTCATGGTACGGATAGTATCAATTTGGATATGTGTTCCCAGCATGGTGTCGGTGTAGTCAGTACAAATCCAAACATCGAAGGTTGTTCGCATTGGATTAAGGATAAACTTAAGGATGGTGAAACAATAATATTCGGTAATGGAAGTATATCGAAAAGATTACAACAGCTGATTACAGATTATCATGTGGTTGATAGTAAAACAAAAATAATCCACATAGATGACGAATATAAAAATGTTGTTTCTTGTGTATCGTTGAATCAATCAACAGAGGATATGTTTAATTATGAATTGTTCAAAAACATGAATAATGTAAACTTCGTTTCAATCAGTAGAGCGAAGACACATAACAACAAAGACCTGGTAAAATTAATTGAAGAAAACAAATTATCAAGCATATTTATAGATACACTAGGAACCGATGTTCGTGATGAGTTACTGAATACAAATAAGGTTACATACACCAAACACATGTCGTGGGATTATCTCGGTCACAAAAACGACCACAAAAAATTATCCGAGATTATTCAAAGCTGTTTGGATGACAATGTAGAGAACCCTATTTTGAGTAGGAGAAAAAATCAATGGTTTTAAAGACAAGCGAGATAGACGAATCTATAAAGGAACAATACAAGGAAGAAGCTAAATTCTTTCAACAATACGATGTACCACCGATACACGAATCACAACCGATTGCTACAAAAGAAAAAAATCTAGACCCGTTCAAGAAAGTAAATTGGAAAAATATATTTGATGAAAATTACAAAGGTAATTACAGATATAGAAAAGTCGATGGTAAATTGGTTTGGGCGTTCTTTATAAAAGAAAGTAAAAGTAATCGTGGTATAAAAGATATAGCGGATGATATTGTTGGTAGGATACAGCCAGGTGATTTACAGATAACTAGATTCGCTTACCATGATGACTACAAAGACGATTTAATAATTAATATCGAAAACGAAAGATTCGAAAAAAATAATTTTTTTTCTGATACGGTAAAGGATTTATGGTTTACAGACGTGAACATGGAATTGGATAGAGATAAAGCTCTAGTACAAGATATTGGTGGTGAATGGTTGTCTAGTAAGATTACAGCCGTTGGTTCAGAGGTTCGTGGTATGTATTACTGTGGTGATACCGAACAACCAGGCTTCTCACGACACGAGGACATAACGATTAAGAAGATGGATTTTGAATCATTGACCGAGGATGAGTGTTCGGAGTTGGTGGATGAAATTAAAAACTATCAAGACGCTTTGAATCCTTGGTCTTACGATGGTATCAACGGTAACTACGGTGGGCCGGAAAAAACTTGGTACACGATTGAGGTGGTTCCGATAAAACCAGATAGTCCTACCGATTATAAGATATTAGATTCCTTACCGAAACTTAAAAGGATAGTTGAGACAATTACAACGATAGACAAATGCACTTGGTTGGTAATCACTAGGGTTGAACCAAAGAAAGGTCTGATACAAAGACATACCGACATAGGATACGATAGTTGGGACTATAAAACGAAGAACGGCCCCAAGGTTGGTAACTCACTTAGGGTACACTTTCCGATTCAGGTAGACGATGATTGTGTATTCACACAAGTCGGATTGGATGGTAAGGAAGTAGAGCATAGATTGAAAGTTGGTGAGTATTATTATATGGATAAAAGAAAACCGCATTGGGTTGTTAACAATTCAAAAAATTATAGGTTTCATGTCATCATGGATATAGAGTGTGAGGAGAAACATTTAGATGCTCTCCTTTAACTTCGACACACCTTTGGAAAAACACCGTTGTGGTGAACAAGATGTTTGGGTCAAAAGAGATGACCTGTTAAATGGTGATTTAGATTTACCTCCATGGGCTAAAATGGAAGGTATAAAAAGAGTATTAGAAAGTGGAGATTTAGATAAATCACAACCATTAATACATCTATCTGTTAGAGTGAGCTATAGTGGGTGGGCACTGGCCTATATAGGGAAACACCTTGGTTGGGATATCAAGATTGCTTATCCAAATAGTAAAAATTACCCTATCGAAGTTTTAGATAAAATAAAAAGTCATGGGGCCGAGTTAGTACCGGTAAAACCAAATCTATTGGACATAGTGGAGACCTATGTGAAAAGAGTCGCTGATGACAAGGATTATCAGATGATGCCATACGCTTTCAACCATCCATCATACATAGATTACTTTTCAACGAGGGTCAGAAAGATACAAGAGGAATACGATTTTGATAACATCGTATTGAACGCTGGAAGTGGAGTCACCGGTGCCGGTATTCTACAAGGATTTATGGACTATGATAATTTTTTTCCGAAGAAAAAAGCCTACCTTATCACAACAGCAGGTGAGAAATCAATCATTAGAATGTTGAAGAAATGGGATGTATATCATCAGAACAATGTCTACATATCTGAAGCTCAACAAGACTTTTTCGACCCAATGGATTACGTCGAGACACCTTTTCCATGTAATGGAAATTGGGATAAGAAAGCTTGGTGGTGGTTAGAGAATAATAAGTTAGAAGGTAGGACTTTATTCTACAACCTTGGTGGTGAGGACATGGAAAAAATAGCAAAAAAAGGCTTGACTTTTGAGTAAAAATGTTGTAAGTTAAGTAGGTTGAAAAATACAATTTATAATAATTAGGGACAAATGTTAGTTACAATAATATACAATAAAGATTTCGAAACAGAGGCGTTATCTTTGAGAGCTGATATACTCAATGAATGGCCTGAATGTAATATCAACAGAATGGGTATTGAAAATGATTTCGTAGGTGCGAAATACCAAATTCAACTAGAATCAAAAATTATCTATAAAGATATAGTACCTGTGGATAACACCACGATAATAAATTCCATAAAGGAGAGGTTATAATGAAAGAACTTACAGTTCAACAAATAGAACACAATTGGAAGAAGTTAAGAGATATCATCCAAAACACATTCGATGGTGACCGTTTGATTAATCTAAACAAAATGTATGATTACTTCGAGGATAGGATGTGTATGGCACCAGCAAGTGGAAAGGAACATTATCACTATGCTCATGTCGGTGGATATGTCGAACATATTCTTCACATCATAGATTACTCCCAACAGATTAAACACACTTGGGAGAAGAATGGAGCGACAATCAACTTTACCGATGAGGAACTTATATTCGCCGCCTTACATCATGATTTGGGTAAGGTGGGTGACTTAGAACATGATTACTATATACCACAAGACTCGGATTGGCATAGAAAAAATCAAGGTTCGCTGTTCAAACATAATCCTGAGATTGTGTATATGACCGTTACTGATAGAGCTCTATGGTTACTACAACACTTCGGTGTCTCGATGACTCAGAATGAGTTCATCGGTTTGAGACTTACAGATGGTATGTATGAAGAGGCTAACAAATCATATTATGTATCCTACATACCAGAGAGACAATTAAGGTCTAACATCGCTTACATTTTACATCAGGCCGATATGTTGGCAACTCATGTTGAATACGATGAATGGAAACGTGGAGAGTTGGAAGAAGAACAGAGAGTTCAAGAAAGTGTTGAAAAAATAAAAGAAGCAACCAACAATGAAGATATATCAGAACAACTATCAGAAAAATCTAAGGATTTATTCGAGGAATTATTTGGAGACGCGTCGTGATAATTGAAATAATCCTTTTGATATTCGTATTGACAGAAGCTTATGTGATATGGAATCTGATGAGAAAAGCCGAGGTGCTTGAGACTTGGGTTGAGGAATTTACAGTTCTTATCGAATCAGTTAATCAAGAATTACAAACTATAGATCAAAGTGGTGCCTTCGCTGCCGACGATGAGGTGGGTGCAACTTTTAACCAAATAAAACAAACCGTAAATAAACTAACCGTACTAAGGGGGGAAGATGTTGATGACAAATAAGTCAAACAAAGCTAAACCAAAATTCAAAAGAAAACGTAAAAAGAAAAGTAGAATATATTTTGGAACACCAGTACAAAATGCTATCATTAGGTATAATAACCATGACAATCCAGTTATTAAAAATAGAATTTACAAGGAACATATAGCATTTGCTTTTAATAAGTTAGCTGAAAATCTAATTCATACTTTTAAATTCTATTATTTTGATTATCCGATAGAAGAGGTCAAACACGAGGTTGTTGCTTTCTTGGTAATGCAGATGCCAAAATATAAACCAGATAAAGGTAGAGCGTTTTCATACTTTTCTATTGTCGGTAAGAATTGGTTGATATTACATAACAATAACAATTACAAGAAAATGAAGATTCATGACCAGATAACGGTATTGGACTACAATAGAAATGTAACGAAGGAATCCAATGAATCAGATGTCGATGATTTCAACATGGAGTTCGTAGACCAGATGTTGGAATATTGGGATAACAATATCACGAATATATTCAGACGTCAGAAGGATATATTAGTCGCCGATTCTGTTTTGGAATTATTTCGTAGAAGAAGAAATATAGAAAACTTCAACAAGAAAGCACTATATATAATGATTCGTGAGATGACCGGTTCAAACACACAACACAT
>MDTG01428804.1_pt1 | contig 10101 bp, 6 predicted proteins | sample 811421 | NCBI WGS metagenome assembly MDTG01 (sample SAMN05326645, study PRJNA326480) | marine metagenome | isolation source: seawater | place: Pacific Ocean: South East | collected 2011 | reverse complement strand
ACTCGCATAGCCTGTCCGTGGATAATGGGGGATCAGCGCCGCATGTGATGCAAAAGGCCCCTCCAGACATTCGATTACCAGTTATCCGCCCAGACCGCCCCGTTAGAAGGCTTCCGAGAGCATCTGGGCTCATTCCCCTGCATCTTGGGCTGTTTTCGCCGAGATCTGCCTCTTGAGATCAAAGAGAATTGAAATCCTGCTGAAGGAATAGTACCCGAGAATAGCAGACAACAGTGCATAGGTAACTAGAGCGGCGATTTCTCCAGTCAATTCATCCCCTCCTTGTCAATCTCCCTATTCAGTGACTCCAACTCGGACCTTAGGTTGTAGATCGAGTAGTTTAGCAGGACCAAGCCAATGAACAGGATCATGAACGAAATTGCTCCGAAACCCATAACCTGAACGATCTCCGGATCGACACCGGTCTCCTCCGACTCCCTAAGAATGACTCCTGGGTGCCGATTCCTCCAGATTGTTGTCGCAGCGGCTGTAATTGGGACCAGAATGAATCCGAACAAACCAACGGCTGCTAGAGTGTCTCTTGTTTCTTCCCCATCAGGCTGGCTCCTTAGTGACATCACAAGGAACAATGCCACCGAAGTCAGAAGGGCGTAGGTGTTCAACCTCACATCCCCCCAATCCCATGGAACACCCCATTCAACAGAACCCCAAATTGGACCTGAAATAACCACTCCTAAACCAAAGAGGAGCCCGAGTTCAGAACCAATTACAACCATGCTCCAACCCCTCTCTGAGCGCTTAACATACCATGAGACAGCACCAATGAATAGTAGGGAGAACGAAAGGAATGAGGACCAAGCGAATGGAACGTGCCAGTAGAGTATCCGATATGCCTCGGGTGCATTCCAAGATTCGGGGTCTACCAAGGGGGCTTGGAAAAATCCAAGGAAAGCTGTGACTGCAGCGCATAGCAGCCCGACTAAGGTGATGGTGACCGCTGAGTCCCTGTAATACCTCACAGTCGTGGGAAAAACAACATAGTGATGAATGCTGTTGGTCAGTAATCTGGAATCAGCACGGCTGATAACCATACCAATGCAGAGAGGAGGCTGGCTACGATACAAGTAACCAATGGCTCGTGTATGGATAGGCCCCATGTCATCCCATTATCAATGATCGAAGAAAGAGCGTCTGTCAACTCCAGGAATGGCCAGACCATTACGACCAGTAGTAGTGGAGCAGGGGCTGCTGAAGACCTAGAAAGGTCGGAAACCAAGAGATGTAAGGCAGTAGATGCAATTGCCAAGTCCATCATGGCCAGAGCAGGTATCCACAACCAGGCCAGTACCTCGGAGGAAACTTGGTCATCAACAGAACCGGAAAGCACGAACCATGAAAGATATGTTACTGGGATGGGGAGTATGATAGATGCCCCAGAAATTGAGAATGCAGGCCGTGCCATAGGCCCCGCTACGGCATCCCACCAGCGACCGCAATCAGACTCGGAAAGTCTGGATACAATTGCAGGTGATGAGATCGATGCAATAAAGGCCGGAGCGAGTACCAAAGCGGCGAGAAGTCGGCTATCATGTGACTGGAGGTCGAAATCCATCAACAATGCATATGAGAGCAGGATGGCAACAATCGCGGGAGTTGCCCTCCCAACTGTTTCTATGGGATTTCTGAGCTCCATCCTGATAGACCAACGAATTAGAGATGAGATTGCGCGTTTCTCGCTTGATTGGATGGTTGCAGGCAAATTAGAGGGTTCGCCGGATGCTTCTCCTGGAGATTCAATCAGAAATCCATCCTCAATTGTCAGAATTCTATCTGCACATGAAGAGAGATCTTTGTCATGTGTCGCCACCAATATCCCATGATTCCGGGATGATAGCGCCCTAATCCACCCCTTCAGTGACTCCTTTGCGGAGTCATCAAGGCCTTCAGATGGCTCGTCTAGAAGGACAACTCTGGGAGTCTCGCTGAGTACTGCAGGGGCCAAACCGCACAATATGGATAGACGCCGCCTGAGGCCCCCAGAAAGGTGTGCGACCCGATCTTCGGACCTATGAAGGAGACCCCAGTGCCCCAATAGATCCGCTAATTGCCCTTCGGGAGGGTGAATTCCTGCGACAGAAAGGGATACTGCAAGCCTCTCTGAAACGGTCTCTTCTCCGGAGATTCCGCCATTCTGAAGCGTCAGGCCCATAGGAGGAGGGGGATTTCTGCGGCCATCTGAGTCCCTTACCAATATCGATTCTCCTCCCTCGTGCCAGACTACTTCGCCGGATCTCAATGGTAAGATTCCAGCAAATGCCTCTATCAGCGTAGTCTTTCCAGAGCCATTGTCACCCAAAATTGAGATCACTTCTCCGGCTCCAATGTTGACAGATGCTCCCTCTAGAACCTTAGATGGCCCTCTGTGCACTTCTATCCCCTTTACCTGGGCCAATGGGGATATGGTCATATTGTGTCGGCAGAGGACTGTCATATTGAGTGTTCCATAACTACGAATCCCTCTTTAGAGCAATCATCTGGGACCTATCAATGGCCAGAGACACCGACTTTCTCTGGGGCCAATTAGAGACCATTGACTTTCTCTGGATTGCGATTCTCTTTTTGGTTGCAATCGGTCCGCTGGTCTACGCTGGCAAGAAAGGAGATAGTGTGGCTCTAGCAGTGGTTCTTTCACTACTTCTCATCCATTTCGTCCAGTACTTCTTATCGATTCTACAGCACGAGTTGTTTGATTTCTTTCCTGTAGACATTTTCGGTTTGATACCTGCTGTGTCCGGAGAACCGTCCCATTTCCACCGGATGTTCACTTCTGCATGGTTGCATGCCGACTTTTTTCATGTTCTTGGGAACATACTCGTAATAGCATTGGCTGGAGTTCCGCTCGAGCAAAGATTAGGGGCAAAAAGATGGATTGCTGTGTACTTCATGGGTTTCCTTGGTGGTAATATTGCATGGGTCTTGTCCCACCCTGATTCATATTCTCCAGCAATAGGTGCTAGCGGGGCTGCATTCGGACTTCTGGGGGCTTACTTGGCATGCTGGCCAGAAGATAAGATCGATTTTCCACTACTTTACCTAATCAGGGCTTGGCCCGTATGGCTAATTGCATTCGTCCGACTAGGGTTCGAGATTTTCCACATGTACTCTATTCAGAGTGGCACGGCTGGAGAAACCAACATAGCTCATATGGCACACGTTGGTGGATTCTTCCTTGCTTACCTTGTCGCTAGACCAATCGCAAAGGGAGCTCCGAGCCCTATTGGCGATATTGGCGCTTCAGGGAAATCATCTTCATTGCCAGATGAAATTAGAAGGCAGGCTACTGCTAGAATGGGGGACTTGCAGAACGATCCTTGGAGTTCCGCGGGAAAAGGTTTGGATGGAAGGGCTGCAAGAATTCTGACCAGATTGAGGGAGGAAGGGGACGAGTTGGAGACTAGAAGGGCTTGGCTAGAAGAGTTGGCTGAGCACACAATATGCCCTATCTGCGATGGGGAAATAGTCGCTATCGTCGACAGGGGAGTATGCAGATTGAATTGCTCCCTGTCCCCGAGCCACATTAGGTGGCCATAAGTGACAATCTAGCGGACACTTACAGGTTGGAGTTATACAGGTCTTGACTTTGGCTCTCTAAGAGAGCCATGGTCAGAGGTCCAGGAAAGTTCTTGCCATTTGCCATCGCGGTTTTGGTTTTCTTGCTTGACGTGCCAATAGGTTACGCTCATGTTCCGAATGTAGAAAATTCTGATTCCACGGTGTTTATCGGTGGTGAAAACCCAACTATCGCATCATTGATTTGTGATGGCGGGGAATGTCAGAAAGATAGAAATCCGATCCACACACCTCTCGATTCTACGCCTCCAGCCATGGAATTCGGCTGGTGGCATGGATTCTGGTCCGACTCCGACGCCAATGGTTTCGATGATAGACTCCAACTTATCGTGACCGGTGAAAGGGAGTCCGTCTCAGTAACTTCGATCGTTGGTGATGATGGTAGAGACACTGTTGCGATAATTGTCCATTATGCATGGCATCCAGGGGAGTCTGACATCAATTCATTAAGAGGGGTGATCGAGCAACATGGATGGGAATATGAAGGATCTTGGTTCATGATTATGGATCATCTAGATGCTGTTGTCCTAGATCACGTTCCTGTGAGTTCACTAATCGAAGTGTGGGGCTTAGATGGAGTTGTACTTGTCGAGGAGCAGAGTGTCATTGTGCCCTACCTAGACAAGGCAACCAAGGGTTCCAAGGTTAGGACCTCTGGCGTATATGACGAAACTCTGAGAGGGCTGGGGTACCATGGTTCTGGCAAAGTAATCGCAATTCTTGACACTGGAGTCGACAACGAGCATTTTTCACTTGATGATTTCTCGGACAATAACAAGGATAACACAAAGGATCCCGATGACATAGAGGATCCCAAATGGGTTGGTGGATGCGATGCAACTGGAGTAGGGCAATCAGGATGCAACGATGAGGATCCCGATGATGGGGACGGTCACGGAACCCACGTAGCTGGAATAGCCCTGGGCACAGGAGACTCTAGTCGAGTTAACCAGGGATACTCCCCCGGTTCTTATTTGGTCGACGTGAAAGTCATGGAAGACTACGGCGGGGGAAACTCCCAGTCGATCCTAGCAGGAATACAGTGGGCCATTAACAACAAGGATACTGATTGGGGCAATAATGCATCTAGCAGGGGCATTCATGTACTTTCTATGTCCTTCGGCAGAGCTAGCTCTGCGGTAGGGGATAACAACGAAGATGGTTCATCGGCAGAGGGTAATCTTGTCAATCAGGCCTCAGAGAATGGTTTGGTCTGTGTGGCTGCAATCGGAAACGATGGAGCGAACAATGTAAACTCCGTAGGCGCTGCAGATACCTCGATCACTGTTGGATGGCTGGATGACAAGAATACTATCGATCGTAGTGATGACTCGATTAGTTCGAACTCAAACTATGGTCCGAGGACCGATGATGATGACGGAGACTCGTGGGACGAAATGAAGCCCTGGGTTGTGGCCCCTGGATCGAACATCAACTCCGCTCAGCATGCCGAATCATCCGGGATTATTCCGGGTTCTGAAGTAAATAGGGCGAGTGATGACTACACTCAGTTATCGGGATCTAGCATGTCTACTCCGGCAGTGGCTGGACTTGTGGCAATAATGCTAGAAATCGGCGAAATGCGCAAGATGCCATTCATGGACGAGGATGAGCCCGGAATAGAGAGGTATGAGGCGATCAGAAGTTTCCTTGCAAGTGGTTCTGAATTCAGGAATGAATGGTCCGTGGATGAAACCTGGCAAGACAACAACTGGAACACCCGATATGGTTTCGGAATTATTGACGGGGGAGAAATCGCTAGTGAGATGTTCGACGACACCGGAGGCGGTGGCGGTGGCGGTGGTGGCGGTGGAGGAAACCAGACCTCAGGGCCCGGGGCGAACCAAGAAGGGCATTGGGTTGAGATTGAAAGCCCTTCAGCTTACGCGTGGTTGGTAGAAGGCAGGGAGTACAACCTAAGGGGGCACATCAACGAGCATGGCGAGGACAACGGCACTATAGAGGAGGTTGCTGTAAAGGTCGAGATGGAGTTCAGAGAGTCTTCCGACACTCCAAAGCAAAGGTCTATCCTGGTAAATTGGTCGAATCCTACGGGAATTACCAACTGGACAGCACCGTTCGAAGTCCCTGACCTTCCAGATGAATACACCGATGTTTCAATCACCGGAATGGTTGCGGCGAGGAACGACATAGGGAGATGGAGCAATACAACCGAGTTCTTCTTCCCTGTTGGCAGGGTAAACATCACACTGGAGGGACCTAGTGGCCAAGGTGACCTAGAGGGGACCGTAGAGGTTCATGGCCAGTTCCATTCAATTGGGAATGCAACAATTCAATGGAGGCTGGACAGCGAGGAGTGGCAAGATGGGCCCCATTACCATGATGGGGAGTGGACCATTGAGGATCAGAAGGGGATGAGGCATGCAACCTCCCGTTACAAGGGAGATGGGAGTATCGATCCGGATTACCAGGGCCACGCATATTGCGTACACATGTTCAAAGCGGCACAGAATTCTGGTAATAGCGTCGACTGCGAAGATGATGACGATGGTTGGACTCAATGGAGTTTCAATTGGGATACTACTCAGTACAAGGACGAAGAATACAGAATCTCCGTGAGGGTGATTAGCGCAGTCGGTGTGACTTCTGAAGAGATCAGAAGAGTTGTCAGAGTTGACAATATAGACCCAATGCCAGACTTGGTTTTTGTAAGTAAATCAATTTCCGTGCAGGAATTCGGAATCCCTATGCAGGAATCGTACGTTAACACATTCTTAGAAGTCAGGGCAACGATTAGGAATACGGGAGATCAAGCTGCCACTGATGTTGGAGTCATCTTGGAAGAATGGGGTGAGAGACGAGATGAGTATGTAATTTCAAACATAGATACGGGGCAGTTCGTTGAAGTTGTAATGTACTGGAACCCAATGGATTCAGGAGACGCTCTGCTATCCATATCGATAGACCCTTTGAATTCAATTCAAGAGTTGGACGACAGCAACAATGAGCTTGTCGGAACCTTCTCTGTTGTCCCGAGGCCCCCCGGGGTTGACCTGGCAATTAGGGCGGGATCAATTTCTGCCGTTACAGTTTCTAGCCCGATTCCCAGGCCTGACGAGTCAGCCGTCGTCCAAGCAAGGGTCGACAATCTGGGTTCGCAAGACGCGGTCGGAGTCTCGGGTAGTCTGGAAATAATGACTGATCGAGGATGGGAACTAATTGGAAATTCGAGTGCACCATTGGTTCTGGGTGGCTCGCATTCAATGATTTCATTTCCCTTTGCACCTAATGTTTCAGGGCCACTAAATGTGAGAGTAAGTGTCATTCTGGAAAGCGGAGGAGACAATGACTGGTCGAACAATGAACGCATCAAGACCCTGCTTGTTGACAGTACCACGTTATCCGGTCCAAGAGATGCCTCCCTGAATCCCGGAGAGTCCCCCCTTGCCATAGTAAGCCTAGACAGCGAGGATGGTGATGACTTGCTAATTGGGGAGAAAGATGGAACCCTGTTAATGTACAAACTAACTGAGAGTAAATCGTTAATTGAATGCAATAACGTGATTGAGGAAAGGTGGTCTGGAGATATAGCGATAGTTGGCACAGATGATGGTTTTGCCCACATTGTGTGGACAAGACGTTACATGGGGCCAAACTGGTTCCTAATGCAGACCCTGAGTTACTCGACCATTGACTCAAGTTGCAGGATTTCTCCCCCACAGGACTTACTCCCGGGCATTCCACTCTCAGATGGCAAGTATTGGGGCATTGACATGGACATTAGAGACTCTGAAATTCTTGTTTCTGGCTACCACAGAGATGTTTTCAGCGAGGGCAGTCTCGAAGACGAGACAAACATATTCCTGATTCATGCAGAAAGCCCACTCTCATCTGATGACTGGGTGCTGCAAACTGGAATAATTAGGGACATCGATGCTGATCCTTCTCAGATTGACTCGCTATCGGTTGAATTCGGACACGAGCAGGCACATATCCTCTATCAAACGATCAGAAATGACACCACTGGCAAGGACCGTCTTGGTGTTTGGTACTCGCATGGAAAGATTGGTCAAGAGACATGGGCATATCGCAAGGCGGTTGGTGACGAGACAGCCCTCCCGTTGCTAACGGTGATAGAAGATGAGGATGGAGATACTTTGGTTTCACTATGGAGGGAAGGGGACCCCCAAGACTCCGAGCTTGTCGTTTTCGTGACCGATTCAAATTTCATGACCAATGGGGAGATGGAGACGAGGGTCCCGGCAAGAGGTATGGCAGGAATCGGAGTTGTAGAGTCGGAGAGGGGTATCCAGGTCCTATTCGACCGCGTGGGTGCAAATGGCCCTCAAGTAGAGTACGGCCTGATTGACGTTGATGATGGTTGGATAGGGCTCTCTGACGCTTTGGTCAGAGGGCAATACAAATCGATGGATAGGTCCGAAGATTCTGGAGAGACGGTAATGATACTATCATCATCTGACGGCTGGCAAATAAGGACACTGATAGATGACGGGTCTGCTAAACGAGGTGGGGGTCTGTCTGACCAACTGAGATCATCCCTGGGCTTGGACCAGGAGAGTTTCGAAATCCTGGTAATTGGCGTCGCGTTGGCGGTCCTAATACTGGGAATGGTGACATTGGTCGGGCTTTCTGCACAGGGAGTCAGATGGGTAGGAAGGAGGGGCTCGATTGACAAGGATGCTAGCGTGGTTATGGAGGATGACGTTGTCGATCTAGTTGCGGAAGCGGATCTATCGATTGGCTCGGACGAGGTGGAAATAGTCCACGAAGAGGACGATGTGACTGACTTAAGCGGACGCGATAGCAGGAGAGCAAGAAGGGAAAAGAGAAGTTCCGAGGGAGTCGAGTTGCAAGGAGTGGAGGATTCCAGCACTATTGAAACAGTATTGGAAATCCCAATTCCGGATTCCCCCCTAATGCCCCCAGTTGCTGGCCAGGTTACTTGCCAAGGTTGCCAGAGTCGGTTCGCAACAGAGCCGGGCACCATATCAATGAAGTGCCCAGTTTGCGGAACTAAGATAGGTCTCTGAGGTCAAGGGATGCCTCGGATTATACTCGCTTCTGCCTCAGAAAGGAGAAGGTCCCTCATGGCAGATTTCTCTAGAGTCGGTGGGGTTGAGGTACTCTTCAGAACGCTGAAAGTTAAGGAACCCGAGCCTACGAGTAGTCTCGAGGTGAAATTGCAAGTCGAAGCCTCCTGCATGCACAAGGCGAGAGCAGCTGTATCGGAACTTGTTTCTTCCGAAGGGCCAGAGATAGAAATGATCGTTGTCTCAGACACACTAGTGGAGGACCCGGACGATTCCCGTGCCGCATTGGGTAAGCCAAGCGACAAGATTAGCGCGGCTTCGACCCTGATTAGACTCTCTGGCAGGAGACACAAAGTTTGGTCTTCCACAGCGATCATCACTAGAAATGGTTCTGGCATGGAAATTGATTCGGGCTGGGGAGCCGCGATTTGGACGGATTTCTCGATAGTTGAATTTGATGAAATAGGAGAAGGCGTAATGGAAGATCTGATCAGAAGCGGGTCTTGGGTCGGGAAGGCTGGCGGGTATGACCTAGCCGGAAAGGCTGGTTCGTTTTCAAGAGTTGTCGAAGGGACTGATGTGACGGTTCTCGGTTTCTCTTGCAATGCATTCAGCGAAATCGAGGAATTACTCTCTAGACGAAAGTAACCCCGCCGAAATTCAAGACGAAGTCGCGCTGGATTTCATCGAACCAGTCGAGCATCGACGAGTCGAAGCGGACAGTGGAGACCTCGTTGTCGTGAAGCAAGTCGTCTTGAATCCCTTTCAGGGTGCCCGGGGCCGCTCCACAAGAAACACATGCACCATCCAAATCAATTACCAGTGACAGTGACCTGTTGCCGTCATTTCTAGCCTCTATTTCCCCGCTGGAAACAACCAGCGACCCCCCATGACCTTCCAAGGCAGCCCTAACTACTCCGAGCCTCACCATCAGAGCTGGAACCAATGATTTGTCTTGGTTCTCGAATAACTCAATTAGTGACAGGGAAAGAAGTCTGGAAGTCTCGATGGGATCGTTGTTCTCTAAGATCCGACGTTCTGCCTCGTTCTGGATCGCTTCGCTGATCTGGGACCTGTAGGTTTCCTCTAGGTTATCTGAGACTCCCGCATCGCCTCTATTGTTCATCCAATTTATGCGAATGTGAAGGCCATTATAGGGTCATCTAATGAAGCAAGGGATTGAATAGTCATGTAGTTCCGGTAAGAATGAGGGGATTGAGGAGTGTCATTGCTGGAGATCAAAGACCTGCATGCGGGCATTGACGGAAATGAAATTCTAAAGGGCATAAACCTGAAAATTGGACCTGGTGAAATCCATGCCATCATGGGTCGAAACGGCAGTGGCAAAACGACAACTGCGAATATCATAATGGGTCACCCGGACTTTGAGGTAGAGTCAGGGGATGTGTTGCTTGAGGGCGAGAGTCTGCTGGAATTAGAATCATGGGAGAGGGCTCGAAAGGGTGTCTTTCTCTCATTCCAGTATCCACAGGCAGTT
>MDTG01379898.1_pt1 | contig 10101 bp, 11 predicted proteins | sample 811421 | NCBI WGS metagenome assembly MDTG01 (sample SAMN05326645, study PRJNA326480) | marine metagenome | isolation source: seawater | place: Pacific Ocean: South East | collected 2011 | reverse complement strand
TTAAATATTTTCATTATAAACACAAACATTAATGAGCAAAGAAGAAAAGAAAGTAAATCGAAGAGATTTTTTATTTACAGCCAGTTATACAATAGGAGCAGTTGGTCTTGGAGCAGTAGTTTGGCCTTTAGTGCACCAAATGAATCCGGACAAAGCCCAACAAGCTTTAGCGACTACTGAAGTAGATATTAGTCAGGTCGAGCCAGGAAATTCTATAACTGTGTTATGGAGAGGGAAGCCTGTTTTTTTAAAAAGAAGAACACCAGACGAAATAGCAGAAGCCAGATCTGTTAATTTGTCAGATTTACCTGATCCACAAAAAGATGAAGATAGAGTTAAAGATGGAAAAGATGAATGGTTGGTTATGCTAGGGGTTTGCACACATTTAGGATGTGTGCCTTTAAAAGATAAAGGAGATTATAACGGTTGGTTTTGCCCTTGTCATGGCTCGCACTATGATGTTTCTGGAAGAATAAGAAAAGGACCCGCTCCGACAAATATGGAAATTCCAAAGTTTGAATTTGTTGATAGCAATACAATTAAAATAGGATAGGTTTATATGAGTGATCACGAATACACACCAAAGTCTAAAGCAGGGAAATGGTTTAACGATCGACTTCCATTATTAACTTTAGGAGCGCATCTTACAGATTATCCAACACCAAAAAACCTAAACTATTGGTGGACCTTTGGTGGCATTTTAACTTTTTGCCTATTAACTCAAATAATTACAGGGATAGTTTTAGCTATGCATTATGTGGCTCACGCTGATTTAGCTTTTGCTAGTGTTGAACATATAATGAGAGACGTAAACTATGGTTGGTTAATTCGCTATATTCATAGCAATGGGGCATCTATGTTTTTTCTTGCAGTTTACATCCACATTTTTAGATCTTTATTCTATGGATCATATAAGTCTCCCAGGGAAGTAATTTGGATTATAGGTCTTTTAATTTACTTATTAATGATGGCTGCAGCATTCATGGGTTATGTTTTACCATGGGGGCAGATGAGTTTTTGGGGAGCGACTGTTATTACAAATTTATTCAGCGCCATTCCTTTAGTAGGTGAGAGTATAACTACATGGTTATGGGGAGCTTACTCAGTAGATAACCCAACTTTAAATAGATTTTTTAGTTTACACTACTTAATACCTTTTTTAATTTTGGGATTAGTTGTGTTACACATTTGGGCCCTTCATGTGCCTGGAAATAACAATCCAGTAGGAATAGATATAAAAAAACCTTCTAAAGATACAGTTCCATTTCATCCGTACATTACAATAAAGGATACTTTTGCATTATTAATGTTTATGATTATTTTTGCAGGTTTTGTTTTCTTTTCACCAAATGTTTTAGGTCATTCTGATAATTATATTCCTGCTAACCCTTTAGTAACCCCAGCACATATTGTTCCTGAATGGTATTTATTGCCTTTCTATGCTATTTTGAGATCTGTTCCAGACAAGTTAGGTGGAGTAATTTTAATGTTTGGAGCAATTTTTATTTTATTTGTTCTACCATGGTTAGACACCTCTAAAGTTAGGTCGGCAGTGTTCAGACCTATTTACAGACAATTTTATTGGATTTTTGTTTTAGATGTTTTAATGCTTGGGTATATGGGAGCAATGCCAGCCGAAGGAATTTATTTAGTATTAGCTAGAGTAGGAACTATTTATTATTTTGCACATTTTATAATCGTAATGCCTGTAGTTGGGTTATTAGAAAAAACAGATCCAATACCTATGAGTATTTCAGATCCGGTCCTTACAGGAGGAGCAGATCCAGCACTCGCTAGGAAGGATAATGAAAAGATTTAATTTGAAAAGTCTTTCATTTATTGTTTCTTTATTATTAGCTTCTACAGCTTCATTATATAGCGCTGGTGGAGAAGCCGAGCCAATTAAAGTTGACTGGAGCTTTAAAGGAATTACTGGCAAATTTGACAGATCTTCCTTGCAAAGAGGATTCCAAGTTTATAAAGAAGTTTGTTCTTCATGTCACTCGATGCAGTATTTAAGTTATAGAAATCTTGGTGAACCCGGCGGCCCAGAATTTTCATTACAAGAGGTTAAAGCAATAGCAGCAAGCGTAGAGATTACCGATGGTCCTGATGACCAGGGTGAAATGTTTACAAGACCAGGAAGACCTGCGGATAAATTTAAAAATCCATATCCTAATGTAAAAGCTTCCATAGCAGCTAATGGTGGAGCGTATCCTCCTGATATGTCTGTTTTAGTTAAAGCAAGACCAGGTGGTTCAAACTACATTTATTCAGTTCTAGTTGGTTATGAAGATCCTCCAGAAGGTATGACCTTAGATGATGGTGTTTATTATAATAAATATATGATCGGTAATAAAATTAAGATGTCATCTCCTTTAAGTGAGGATATTGTGGAATATTCTGATGGAACACAGGCCTCAGTAGAGCAGATGGCGAAAGATGTCACAACATTTTTAACTTGGGCTGCAGAGCCAGAATTAGAGGTAAGACATAGAACTGGAGTAAAGGTAATTATATATTTAATTCTTTTAACAACTTTGGTTTATTTAAGTATGAAAAAAATATGGTCACGGATTGACACGGAAGTATAAAACATCGCCGTCTTTCACTATATAATCCTTGCCTTCTATTCTTAGTTTTCCATTTTCTTTACATTTTTCTGCACTTCCGTATTTCATAAAATCTTCACAGGTTACAGCTTCAGCCCTAATAAAATTTTTTTCAAAGTCAGTATGAATTACGCTTGCAGCCTTTGGTGCCAGAGTGTTTCTTTTAACAGTCCAAGCCCTGCTTTCTTCAGGTCCTGATGTAAAAAAAGTATCAAGATTTAAAAGGTCATAACCCTCTTTTATAAGTTGATTTAGACCAGTTTTATTTAGACCTATTTCTTTCATAAAAGTTTCTCTTTCATTTGTGTCTAAACCCATTATCTGATCTTCAATATCGGCACATATGGTAACTATTTTCTCGTGGGAGTAATTTTTTTTTACATTTTCTGTAAAAAAATTTCCTTTTGCCAAACTCTCTTCATCTACATTACAAACTATAATTTTTGGTTTTATGCTTAAAATGCCTAAAGTGCTTAAAAATTTTTTTTCAAACTCATCATTAGAAACTATTTCTTTACCTTCATTTAATTGATTAAGTTTATCTTCAAGAGTCTTAATTTCTTTTTCTTCTAGTAATTTTTTTTTACCTTTTTCAAGTTTTTTTTGGATAATATCTATATCTGATAGAATTATTTCTGTTTTAATAGTTTCTAAATCGTCAACTGGATTAATTTTAGAATTAACATGAGTAATTTTATCTGACTCAAAACACCTTATCAGATGAATTATTGCATCTACTTCTCTGATATGGGATAGAAACTTATTACCAAGCCCTTCACCTTTTGAGGCACCTTTTACTAAACCGGCAATATCGACAAAAGTGATATTCGTATAAATTTTTTTTTTTGAATTTGACAGCTTAGCTAGTCTATCTAGTCTATCGTCTATAACGTCAACAATTCCAATATTTGGATCTATTGTACAAAAAGGGAAATTAGCTGCTTCTGCATTTTTTGATGCTGTTAGTGCATTGAACAAAGTTGACTTTCCAACATTTGGAAGTCCAACTATTCCACACTTAAATCCCATTCAAATCTTGGTTCACTTTACTTGAAAATAAGTCAATTTTTTTTTTGATTAAAGTAGGTATTTGCTTAACAATATTTTCCGTAATCTCATTAATTTTTTCTTCCTCATCATCTTTAAAATCCTCTAAAACGTGATTATTCACCTTCTTCTTTTGTTTCGGGTGACCTATACCTATACGCACTCTCGAATAATCTTTTCCAATAAATTTATCTATGGACTCAATTCCATTATGTCCAGCGCTGCTGCCCCCAAATTTTGCTTTAATTTTTCCAAAGTCAATATCCATGTCATCGTGAAAAACAAAAACATCCTTCGCATCAATTTTAAAGTAGTCAATTAATTCTTTAATAGCAGTGCCGGAGTTATTCATGAAAGTAAGTGGCTTTATTGCGTATATTTTTTTTTCATCAATATTTCCTGTAGTTAGCAATCCTTTAAATTTAGGTTTTTGTTTTGATAACTTAAAGTGTAAATTTATAGCATCAATTATTTTAAAACCAATGTTGTGCCTAGTATTAGTATAGGTGGATCCAGGATTTCCTAATCCGACAAGTAAGAGCATATTAATTATTTCTTTTCAGCAGGTTTTTTTTCAGCAGGTTTTTTATCTTCAGATTTTTTTTCAGAACCCTCTTTAGACTTATCATCTTTTTTAGTACTATCACCATCTTTAGCAGTTGCCTCAGCACCTTCAGCCGGCGCTTCGCCTTCTACACCCTCTGCTCCAGCCTCACCTTCAGCAGGTTTCTCTGGTTCTTTGATAACAGTTGGAGACGCGACTGTGGCAATAACAAAATCTCTATCTGTGATAGTTGGAATTATATCTTTATCTAATTTTACTGAAGAAATTTTTATACTAGTACCAATATCAGTTCCAGCAAGATCTACAACTATTTCATCAGGAATATTTTCTGCAGGACACTTTAATTCAACTTTTCTTCTAACGATATTTAAAACACCTCCTCTTTTTAATCCTGGTGAGTCTGAGTGATTTATAAATTTAACTGGAATTTCCAAGATAATTTTTTTTCCAGTAACTATTCTCATAAAATCGATGTGTATAGGCTCTTCCGAAACAACATGAAAAGCAACTTCTCTCGGAATTACTTTTTCTTTTTTTCCGTCAATCTCGATCTCTAAAATTTTGGAAAGAAAAGTATCTGAATTAATAATATTTTTAACATCTTTTTTTTCTATAGAAATATTTTGATTATTTTCTTTTCCACCATACAAAATTGCTGGTATAAACCCTTGAGCTCTTAATTTGTTATTTGAACCTGAAGAGGTGCTCTCTCTTTTTATTGCCTTTAAATTACTCATAAATAATTGAAGTCGGTATATAACCCAAGATTAACACCAAAACAAGTATTAATTAAATAAATCGGATACAGAATTGGAATTAGCTATTCTTTTTATAGCTTCTGACATCAGTGATGAGATAGATAGAACCTCTATTTTGTTGTTATTTTTTATCTTATTTGAATTATCAATAGAGTCTGTAATAATTAATTTCTTAATTTTTGAATTTTTAATTTTTTTTGCAGCTTCACCACTTAGAACAGCATGCGTTATAAAAACGAAAACTTCTTTAGCTCCCTTTTTCTTTAGGGCATCTACAGCATTAATTATTGTTCCTCCACTATCAATTATGTCATCTACAATGATGCAAGTTTTATCTTTTACATCTCCAATAATATTCATTACTTCTGATTTACCTGGTGCCGGTCTTCTTTTATCTATAATTGCCAGGTCTGCTTTAAGTCTAGTAGCTAAAGCCCTGGTTCTAGCAACTCCCCCCATATCTGGAGAAACACAAATTAATTTTTTAGAATTAATCTTTTTCTTTATAAACTTTGAAAATAATGGAGTTGTAAATAAATTATCTACAGGCATATCAAAGAAACCTTGAATTTGTCCTGCGTGCAAATCAACAGTAACAATTCTATTTGCTCCAGCGTTAGTTAATAAATTTGCAACCACTTTTGCCGAAATAGAAGTTCTAGGCGCTACTTTTCTATCTTGTCTTGCATATCCAAAATATGGAATTACAGCAGTAATAGTTTTTGCCGAAGACCTTTTTAAAGCATCAATCACTAGCAATAGTTCCATTAAATTATCATTAGCTGGGTTAGAGGTAGATTGAATAACGAATACGCTATTACCTCTTATATTTTCATTAATTTCGATATAAATTTCTCCGTCTGCAAATCTTCTAATATTTGTATTGATTAGTTTTAACCTTAAGTTTTTAGCAATAGTTTTACTTAATTTTAAATTACTTGTTCCAGATAAAATTTTCATGAAATGTAATTATTTATACCTTATTTTTGTAACTTTTCAAATTAATAAGTTAAGGCATACTAATTGCAGATATACATCTACCATAATCTTTTTCTTCTAATTTTCTTGCCCTTCTATAACTAAAAAAATTACTTTCTTCTGAATAAGTATCTTTATCTATATGATCAATTTTAATTTTAAATTCTTTAAGTTTATCTGCTACATATTCTCGTAAATTAAAATTTTTTTTTTGATTATTTTTTTTTGAAAAATATTTTCTAAAACTTTTGGATTTTTTGATAAATTTTTTGTAAAAAGTAAGATCTACTTCATAGTTTTTTTTATTTATACACGGACCAATACAGGCATAAATTAATGCATTAGGATTTATTTTTTTTATTTTGATAATAGTATTTTTTATTATGTCTGAGTATGCTCCTCTCCATCCCGCATGGATACAACCAACAATTTGATTATTTATATCACATAAAATAATTGGAGCGCAGTCAGCAGTCACGACTCCAAGAGCAACACCTCTCATTTTAGTGATTATTGCATCAGCTTTAATTATTTTGTTCAAATTTTTTTTACTGATTTCTACTACTTTATTGCTATGAGTTTGATGCATTAGTATTAGTTTATTTTTCTTTACGCCCATTTTTTTTGCAACAAAATTTAGGTTTTTTTGTAAATTTTTATTGTCGTCAAGTGATCCTCTTCCACAATTTAAACTTCTATACAAACCTTTAGAAAACCCATTTTTTCTGGAAAAGAAACAATGCTTCAATGCTTTAATTTTTTTCAATTTTTTTGAATAAAACATTATTTAAATCCAACAAAATTATTATAATAAAAATTGTAAGCTAAAATTACTTTGAACAAACTGCCCATTGAATTAGGACTTAATAGTCTTTTAATTCTTAGGTATAGATCAGATTGTTCAGTGAATTTCATTTTTCTAGCAATTATTTCAGCTCTATCGAGAATACCCATATTTTCTAAAAATTGTTTTTGAGATATTGTATCTTTAATTTTTAAGCCTTTTTTTTGAAAAAACTCCCTAAGAAGTGCAAAATTAACATGCGAGGTAATATCTGCTTTACCAAGATTGTTTAGTAAATTATTTTTTTTATGTTTAATAACTGATTGTAATGTATTTTGATTATTTGGTTTTAAATACCCATAATCTATCAGCAATATACATCCTTTTAATTCAGAGATTTTTTTTATAATTTTTTCTAATTCCTTAAAACCGTACTTTGGAAATTCTACAAATTTTAAATTTCGCAAAACTTTATATGATTTTATTATTTTAACATCTGGCTTTGAGGCCTTTTTAAAAATTTCTTTTATCTTGAAATTTTTATCAAGGGTATAATTTTTTTCAAAAAAAGAGTTATTTATCTTTTTAAATTGTTTTACTGGAATTGCATCAAAGAACTCATTACCAAAAAAAATTATTGGTCCTTCCTTAATAATATTTAAATTATTAATCCATTTAACACTTTTATCTGAAACATTTTTTTTTTGTATCTTTTTTAAAAAATTGCTTTCTTCGTACAAAAAAATCTTTTTTATTGAATTGAACTCTGGAAATTTCATAAAAGTTTTTATTAAAATTTTTGATAAACTTCCATCTCCAGGACCAAGTTCAACAATATTAAATCTTCTTGGTTTTCCAAATAATTCCCAAGTTGCAATAATCCAGATAGCTATCATTTCAGAGAATAAATGAGAAATTTTTGGTGCAGTAGTAAAATCACCTTTTTTACCGAAAGGTAATTTAGTTGAATAGTACCCAAATTTGTAATCGTACAAGACATTTTTAAAAAACTTATCCGCTGGCAGAGTTTTATAATGTTTAAAAAACTTTGTATTAGACTTCATGATCTTTTATTAAAATTTAAAATTAAAAGGCCACTTATAATCATAAAAAAACTTAGCATTGTTCCCATGCTAAATAAATCGAATAAATAACCTATTTGATCATCTGGTTCTCTAAAGATTTCAGATATAATTCTAAAAATTCCATAGTAAATTAAAAATAAACAAGAGCATGTTCCTATTTTATATTCTTTTTTAAAAACTCGTATATTTAATAGAACAAATAAAATTATCCCCTCTAATAATGCCTCGTAAATTTGAGACGGGTGCCTTGGCAACATATCTACTAAAGGAAAAACAACACCCCAAGACACTGTAGTAACCTTTCCAATTAATTCACCGTTAATAAAATTAGCAATACGTCCAAAAAAAATACCAATTGGTGAAACACAAGCGATAATGTCTAATATAAAAAATGTTTGTATATTTTTCCTTGCTGCAAACAGGTAGGTGCCAATTATGATGCCAATCAACGCCCCATGAAAAGACATTCCGCCTTCCCAAATTTTCACTGCGTCTATTGGATGTTTAATGTAATAATCTAAATTATAAAATATAATATAACCGAAGCGCCCTCCTAAAACCAAAGAGATAATTATATAAGAAATTAAATCATCAAAATCACTTAATTTAAATCTAATATTTGTAGTTGTTAAAACATGAACTATGATTTTTTTCCCTAACCACCATCCTGCCAGGATTCCAAATATGTATGATAATGAATACCATCTTATGGCAAAAAACCCTAAATCTAACAAAACAGGGTCTAAATTATGGGTATACATGTTTCCTTATATCATATTTGAAATTAAATAGGTCATCAAATAAGATAAGTTATGAGTAATTCAGAAAAAATTTTAAAGTCGTTATCAAGTTTAATTGAGAATGGTATTTTAACATCTAAAGATATAAAAAAAGAAATATCTACAGATCTTAAATTTAAAAAAGATAAAATTATTAACAAATTAGACCTTGTTTCTAGAGATGAATTTGAAGTATTAAAAAAGATTGTTCAAAAACAAGATTTAATTATTAAAAAACTCACCAAAACAAAGAAAATTAAAAAGGCAAAGAAATCTTAACTTGCAAGCCGTTATACTTGCTTTTACCAAGTAAAATATTTCCACCATGAGAATTAATTATATCTTCAACTATTGCCAAACCCAAACCAACTCCAGATTGATTTAGACTTCTACTTTTATCTAATCTAAAAAAAGGTTTAAAAACATTTTTATACTGATCTTCAGGAATACCAGGCCCATCATCTTCAATAGTTACTAAAACTCTATTCTGCCCTTTTTGAATATTTATATCTACTTTGTTACCATAAGTTAAACCATTTTGTATTATATTTTCGAATAATCGTTTTAATGCAGTCGGCCTTCCTTTTAATTTAACAACTTTGTCTGAGGTATCTAAAAATATTTTACTACTATCAAATTTATTTTTTATGGTATTTAAAAGTTCATAAATACTTACTGTAGTAGTACTTTCTTGAGTTTGAGTTTTCGCAAATTGCAGATAATCATTTAACATCTTTTCCATTTCATCAATATCTTTAGACATTTTTTCTGAAATTTCTTTTTGTTTTAACATTGCTAATTGTAATTTTAATCTAGTCAAAGGGGTTCTTAAATCATGACTTATACCTGAAAGCATTTCAGCCCTTTGATTTAAATGACGATTAATTCTTTTTGCCATTCGATCAAATTCAAATGCTGCCTTTCTTATTTCTTGTGCTCCGGATGCTCTAAAGTCATTAACATAATCTCCCTTTCCAAATCTTTCAGCAGCTTTAGCAAGTTTTACAATTGGTTTTGTTTGATTCTTTAAAAAAATTAAGGCAATAATAATTAATACTAGAGAAGGAAGCGTTGTCCATAAAACAAACAATCTAACAGATGAGGTCGAAACCATTTCTTTGGGAACCAAAAATTCAATTACATCATTTCCTGATCTTATTTTTATTTCAACCGCATTTTTAAACTTAGATGTATTGAACCAATAATTGTTATTTCCAAATACGGACTTTAGCTCTCTTCGCAATGATCTGTCCATAGGACTAAACTTTCTTTCGCCGCTGCCATCAGGAAACATTTCTTGATTAATACCAATTTCAAAATTAAAATTATTTTTATAACTATCTGTAAAAAAATCTAAATTTTTTTTATCGTTTTGATAGACTTCTTCAATTGTTTTTAATTGATTCACTAAAGATCTAGTAATATTTTTATTAGCTTTAATCCATATACTATCATAAAAAACAATTGTAATAGTTAATTGCAATATAATAATT
>MDTG01303247.1_pt1 | contig 10101 bp, 7 predicted proteins | sample 811421 | NCBI WGS metagenome assembly MDTG01 (sample SAMN05326645, study PRJNA326480) | marine metagenome | isolation source: seawater | place: Pacific Ocean: South East | collected 2011 | reverse complement strand
TCATACCTATAAAAATAGGAAAGATTTATGACAGAAGTTGTACATTTAGTAATTGGATTTGTTTTTGATACATAATAAGACATGAAAAATGATGCAACACTAACCTATCATAAGAAAGTATTGTGGATTCCAACTATTGCTGTTATAATGATTTGGTTTATTTACTGGATAGAGATAAAGTTTGGATATAACTTTAATTCCTATGGAATACTTCCAAGAGATTTTAAGGGTCTTCGAGGTATTTTTTTATCCCCTTTTATCCATAGTAGTACATCTCATTTATTCAATAATACAGTTCCTTTGTTTGTTTTATTAGGATCATTATTCTTCTTCTATAAAGATGTCGCCTTTAAAGTTTTACTATATGGAATTTTTTTCTCGGGATTATTGAATTGGATGATAGGAAGAAGTTCTTATCATATTGGCGCAAGTGGAATTATTTACCTCTTGTTTAGCTTTATTTTCTTTAGTGGAATTATAAGAAAACATTACAGACTTATTGCCATGTCTTTGGTAGTCATTTTTTTATATGGAAGCATGATATGGTTACTAATTCCCACAGAAGAAAAAATTTCTTGGGAAGGACATTTATCGGGATTTTTAGTTGGGATATTATATGCTTACTTATACAGAAAAAAAGGAATTATAAAAAAAGAGTTTCAATTTTCAGAAACAGAGTTTGATCAATTGTTTGATGATCATGGAAACCTAATTGAAAAACATTATGAGAATATAAATACTAACCAATTCTCTGACGAATAGTCTCATATAAGAAAACACCACAGGCAACAGAAACATTTAAGGAATCGATATCCCCTAATAAGGGTAGTTTTACTTTAAAATCAACAATTTTAAGTACTGAAGGATTAATACCTCTGTGTTCAGATCCCATAACAATAGCTATGGGTTCTTTTAAATTAATTTTATATATAGTATCATCAGTTTTTTCTGTTGCAGCCACAATTTTAATATTTGAAGCCTGTAAAGCATAAATTGCATCTTTAATATGGTTGACTTTGCAAATTGGAACCTTAAAAGCAGCACCAGCAGAAGTTTTAATGCTTTCTGCATTTATTGGAGCACTTCCCCCTTGTTGTATAATTATTCCAGTCACACCAGTACATTCTGCAGTTCTTATAATTGCTCCAAAATTTCTTACATCTGAAATCTGATCTAATATTAAAAAAAGAGGACTGGTTACTTTATTATGATCAAAGTTTATTAATTCTTCTAAATCTGCATATTCTATTGGTGAAATTTGAGCAACCGCTCCTTGATGATTTTTGTTTTTTGAAAGTCTATTTAATTTTTCTACAGGAACATAACTAGAAGCAATTTTTTTTTCTTTTATAAGAGTATTTAGTTCAAAAAATAAACTTCCCCTTAGCCCTTTTTGAAGATATATTTTACTAATTGTTGATCCACTATGAATTGCTTCAATGATAGCTCTTAATCCAAAAATAATTGTAATATCCATAGATGTAAATATATTATAAATGTAGCTATTAATTAAAATTCATAGTGATAGAATTTACTCATGTAAAAAAACCTTCCAAACAATATTGTTTGGAAGGTTTGATATGATACTGAATATTTATTTTATAAAATTTTCAGTTTATTAATTGTTTATTTTATAAACAGTTAAGAATGGTTAAGGTTCCAGGTGCTGGAGCAACAGCAGATAATAACTGAGTACCGTCTGGTGCATATATTTGGAAAGTAACCTCACCTGGATACGAATCTCCTGTGTATTCCCAAGTAAATCCTTCTGTTCCATCAGGAACAGTTAGAACTTCAGTTGAGTTTGTCCACGAACAACATGGAGGTCCACCAGAGTATGAGCTTAACATATCAATATTAGTAACTTGACCATCACTTGGTCCACCACTAAAAGTCACTATTATCCCATTACCTTGCCATCCATCTCCATAAGAGTCTTGCATGTCAACTGTGTAGTCTCCAGGTTTAGGAGTACATAAAATAGGTGCAGAGTATGCAAAAGGAGATGAGAAATAAGACCCCTGTAAAGAACCACTACTAGAAGAAGCAGAGAATTCTCTACCATCGGTCAATTTTAATGCCAATCTTATTCCATATACATCACCTACATCATAATTATTTCCTAGCCCAAGAGCAGCCAATGTCTCACCTAGACTAACGCCTATAGTAGTTACTGGCAATCCTCTTTCTCCTGTAGTAAAAGCACTAGCTGGAATGGTCTTTAGCATTACCTCATTACCACTTTTAGAGACATAAACGTCCACTTCAGACAATAAAGCTCCATATTCCTCGTCTTGTTCTTCAACGACTACTCTAAATTCAGAATCTAGATCAGTAAGGTTAAAGCTTTTTCCTGGCACATCAATAGTCCTCAAAACAGCTCCATAACTTACACCGTCAAAAACGAGATCAATAGCTTTGTCGTCACTCTCACAACCGTTAAATACGATTATCGAAAGTAATAATATAACTATTTTGTTAAATTGTTTTTTCATTTTGTATTATTTTAAATTATTAATTAGAAACTGGAAAACCAGGTGATCCAGGGTTTGTATCCCAAAATACTTGTTGTGTAACTCCATCTTTTTGATTGATGTTCACATTAGTGTTTGCATGACTTGCTGGGTAATAGAATGAGCGAATAAATCCACCTGGATTAGGCTCTATATTAGGTTGCAAGTTTGTTGGATGTCCTGTTCTTCTGTAGAAGTTGTAAGCATCTAACCCATTTCCATACTGAGCAACAAAATATTGCCATCCTAGTACATCCATTTTATTAGCTGCAGCATCCCATTCAGCACTAATTCTATTGTAGAATTGAGAGGTAACAAATGCTAAACCTCCAAAATAGAAGTCCATAATCAGATCAAATCTATCTGTTCTTGGCTTGAAATTCATTACTTTATCCATAGACTTTTCCATTCCGTTAAACATTGCTGTTTTAGCTGCAGGCTCATTTCCTGCTACTAATTCTAATTCTCCGATCATAAAGTCAGTCCAAGAAGCTAGCATCATTGGTGTAATACCATTACCACCAAAACCATCACCGTTTGTTTGTCCTCCATAACTCCAGTCATCTAACTTACCTCCAGCAGGATATACTCCAGCTAGTGTTCTTAAGAATCCATCTGGTGGAATTCCATTGTCATTTCCGTGATCTCTACCCCACCATCCTTGTGGATTTCCACAAAATATGTAACCAGCGTAGTGAAGAGGAGGATTTTGTAAACCACATTCTAATACTTCCTCGTCGGCAGGCGCACCATCGATACCAGGAGTTGGATTAGTTTGTCTGTGGTAGTATACCATGATACGAGGATCAGCATAAAATTGGCCAGCACCAATTGAATACCCACCATCAAAACCACCTCGCATATAATCCATCATAGAATTAGACATATAAGATCCTCCACCGGTAGCAGTATAACTACTTCTGTATCTTGGGTGACGAGAATCTGGCTGAACTTCGTTAGTTCCCCATTGAAACTGTAAATCATCAGCATTGGTAGAAATATAATTTCCAGAGGCAACAATGGCATTAAAAGCGCCTACAGCAGCTCCATCAACTAAACGAGTAGTCATATATGCTTTCATCTTCATCGTATTAGCAGCTTTTATCCATGCTGCCCAATCACCACCATAATACATATCCAATGCTGGTTCTGCTGAAGCGTCAGCGTTAAAATTAGCAATTGCTGCATCTAATAACCCTAAAGCTGATGCATAAACACTAGCACCAGAATCTGCTGCAGGGTTTAGGTTATCGGCACCTTGAAGAGCTTCCGTATAAGGAATATCACCAAAGAAATCTACTAATATCATTAAGATATGAGCTTCAATAACTTGACCAATTGCTTTGTGATGAACCAATCCAGCTTCATCAGCAATTGCATTCATTTGTCTAATATCATACATAATAGTTTGATATGCTTGACTCCATCTACCATCAAAACTTGAAGGTGAATAGGCATTGGCATAATCTCTCCCACTCATGTAGTCAACACGAGACAGTGCACCCGCAGTATTTCCAAAACTTTCTACTAAGTATGCCCATTGAATTTGCATATCATTTAGATAGAAATCAGGGTCAGCCTGATCGGGTGATAGTGCGTTTGGATTTTGTGTTAAATCCAATTCTGTTGTTTCACACGAAGCAAAGAATAATCCTCCGCATAAAACTAACATTTTAATTAAATTGTTTATATTTTTCATAATTTAAATCGTTTTATATTAGAAAGAAGCTTTTACTGAAACTCCATATCTTCTTGAACTAGGTCCGTTCAAATATTCAAAACCTCTACCATTACCAACACCTAATCCAGCTACGTTAGGATCAAAGTTTGTATTCTTTGGCATATTTGGTGTGTAGTACCATAAGTTGTTCGCAGAAAGCGTAACACTTAATGATCCAAAAGGAGTCTTACTTAACATATTCTCTGGAAGAGAGTATCCTAAAGAAAGCTCTTGAAGTCTAAATACCGTTGCATCATAAACCCCCATTTCATCTGGTCCGTATAATACGTTAGAGAAGTAATATGTAGAGTTATTGATTTGCATATTATTAGGTTGTCCAGCTGGATTTACACCAGGAAGAATAAATGAATTTGCTCTGTCAATACCTTCTTGATTTACAACCCCTCTACCTAACAATGTTTGAATTGTTTGAGCGTACATGTCTCCACCTTGGATCCAGTTAAATAAGAATCCTAATGAGAAGTTCTTGTAAGAAATTTGATTGGCAATATTAAAAGTAAAGTCTGGGTTCGCATCTCCAATGATGTTGTTACCAGTTTGAATTACATAACTACCAGCACCATTTACTCTAAAGTTACCGTTATCATCTCTTGCGATAGCAGATCCAATCATGGTCCCTAAAGACTCTCCTTCGATGGCTGCATTACCTCGGTTAGTAAACCCAGCAAATACAACAATATCAGTATCTAAACCTAAATCCTTAACAATTGCCTCACTAGTAGACCAGTTAAAGTTAGTAGTCCAGTTAAATCCATCTCCATCGTTTCTGAATAAATCAGTCGTCAAGTCGATTTCTATACCATTATTTTCTATCTTACCAATATTGGTTTGAGTAGAATCAAAACCACTCGCAGCATCTAAAGGTCTGTCTACAATTAAATCTTTTGTGATTCTTTTGTATACAGAAAGATCTAAAGAAACACGGTTGTCTAAGAAACTACCTTCCAAACCAAATTCTAATTCATCCATTCGTTCAGGCTTTAAATCTGGATTTCCTAAGAAAGAACTTGTGGTATTGGTAACAATGTCAACACCACCATCTGTATTGAAGTCTTGAGTGTTCAATGTTAAGGTAGATGCCACAGGGTATCCTGTTGGGAAACTCGCTGAGGTACCATAACCTGCTCTTACTTTTAAGAAACCAATAGCATCACTTTCCTTAATAAAGTCAAATGCTTTTGAAGGAAGGAAGGAAATACTTGCAGATGGATAAGTAATCGATCTGTTCTCTTGTGTTAAGTTAGATACCCAGTCTTTACGAGCAGCTACTGTTAAGTAAGCCATATCCTTGTATCCAAGGTCTGCCTGACCAAAAAGACCTACAATGTTTCTTTCTTGGTAAACTTGAATTTCATCTTGTACTGCAAAGTTAAAGTGTCTTAAAACTCCAAATACTTGTTGTCCTGTACTAGAAACTCCACTTCTATCATAAACATCTCTTCTTGATTCAGCACCAACTGTAAAGTTTAGATCAAAGTCATCTGAAAGATCATAATTTCCAGCAATACTAACTTTGTGGTTGTTAATGGTGTTTGTGTTATTCCAAGTCTCGTATTGACCAGACTGGTTTGCAACACTTCCTGTCTTACCTCCTCTATTAGAATAGTTTGAGTTGTTTTCACTATAGGTGTCAAATCCAAACTGATACATCACATTCATATTATCATTCAATGCATATGTAATGGCTGCATTACCAAATACTCTGTTTGTTAACTGAGTGTTTCCTGCATTCGCAACCGTCCAAAGAGGGTGTTGAATACTGTTGTTTTGTCTGTAGTATACAGATTCACCAGTTATTGGATTTTGAAATGGAAGTCCCATTAAATCAACACTTCTAGGTGTATAGAAAATATTTCCGAAAATAGAAGCATTTTGTCCACCTACATTACTACCGTAACTTGCCGCTACAGGAGGAGATTTAAAGTTGGTTCTCGCATAATTCATGGTACCACTAACGGTAAACTTGTTTGATAATTTTGCGTTACCACCAACACTTAAGGTATTTCTTCCTACTGAGTTTCCAGGTGTAAATCCTTCATCATCTAAACTACCATAGTTAACGTTGTAGTTAATTTTTCCATCTTCTGATGAAGAACGGATGTTGATGTTATTACTTCTAACTACTCCTGTTCTAAAGAAATCAGGAACTGAATTATAAGGTCTCCAATCATATCTTGCTCCAGCAAATTCTGGGAAAGCCTGAGGGATACCTGTCGTAGGAGAGGCTGTAGAATACGGGTGCTCTAACGTTCCGTTAGCGTCGATAGCCGCTTGGCCACCCCAACCTGCTGGACCGTCTCTACTAAATGATGGTCCCCAGTTACTGAAGAACCAACCAAAAGCTTGGTCAAAACCATTACCGTATTCATTTTGGTAGTTCGCTAATGAAGCAATTTCATTAAAGAAAACAGAAGAACTTACAGTAATCTCTTGCTTGCTAGCACTACGTCTAGAAGATCCACTTTTGGTGGTGATTAAGATAACTCCATTACGTCCTTGTGTTCCATATAATGTTGCTGCTGCTAAACCTTTTAATACGTTTACACTCTCAATGTTGTTTGGATCGATGTCTAAGAAACGACTTGAACCATTATTTCCATTAACGAAATTACCTTGAGCGTTTGTGTCACTACTAAAAGGAACACCATCTACAACAAATAAAGGTTGGTTAGAACCACTAAAAGAACTCATACCTCTAATAAGGATACTTGTTCCTGAACCTGAAACACCACTTTGAGTTTGGATATTTACCCCTGAAGCCTTACCGGTTAAAATTCTACCGATATCACCCTCAGAACGTTGTTCCAATTGTTCAGATTTCACTTCACTTACGGCATAACCTAATGCCTTTTTCTCTCTTTTAATACCTTGTGCTGTAACGATGATTTCATCTAAGATTTCACCACCTTCAACAAGAGTAACGTCGATTACGTTGGATGAACCAACCGTATTTTCGACAGTCTTGTAACCAAGATAACTAAAAACTAAAACGTCACCAGTACTTGCTTTGATAGAATATTTTCCATCAAAATCTGTTTCAGCTCCAGAAGTTGTACCTTTAATAGTTACACTAACTCCCGGTAAACTACCAGAATTGTCAGATACTGTACCAGAGACAGTCTTTTCTTGCGCAAATGATACCTGCACAATTAACGCCAGAATAAGCGTCAAAACTACTTTGAACTTTGTCTTCATATTTTAAAATTTGAATTAATTAGCCCAAATATCTTGCTTTTTTTTTAAAATGCAATGGTTTATGTTAAAAAAAACTTAATAAAAGATTAAAAAACTCTCAAAAAATGAAAATATTTTTAAAAAAATGAGGTCAATTTTAGGATTAATTTTGAGTTTTTGAGTTTAGCTACATTACTAGAATTAAAGCCGTTAGCATAGGCAAAATTAATATGATTATTATTTAATTTAAAACCATAACCAATCCCTATGCCAACAGGTACATTTAATTTACTAGCGAATACGTCATTAAACAATCCTAAGTCAGTAATCGAGTACAAATATGAAGATATGGAAGTTAGATAGCGATATTCAACGTTTATATACGAGTATTGATTTGTATAAATACTCTGTTCATTAAATCCTCTAATACTATTTGCTCCCCCTATTCTAAAGAGTTCATTAAGTAAATAATTATTAGAAGTTAAGATGCCACTTTCATTCTTTATATAAACATAACTCCTTTTCGAAGTTCTCAGATTAAACAGAGAAGAAAGGTTGCATTTTAATTGAGTTACATTAGTAGTTGATTTTCTTTTTCCAATGATTGTTGCAATGTTGAATTTAAATTTATCTTTAAAAAGATTATTTTCTGATAAAATCGTTGAATTATATTCAATACCTGTGAAATAATTTGAATAAGAATCGAGATTACTTTCATTTGAGTTTAAAAGATATGATGATTTTTCACTTGAAAATAAAATTGATAATTTAGATCTGTTGTTCAAATCATACTCGGTTTTGAAATTAAAATTTGTACTCAAAAAGGTAGAGTCTTGTCTGAATATATTAAACCCTATTTCAGTCGATAATACTGAGTTAAGAAAATAAGGTGCTTTTATATGAATATTAAATTCTGTTTTTTCTTCAGCAACTTTATTCCAAAATAGTTCAAACTGCTCTCCATAATTAAATACATTATTTAATTTTAGGTCTAGGTTTCCATTTAACAGAAGACCATTGCCATCTTCTTTTGAGGCAAAATTTATAATTCCATCAAAACTACTCGATTCTAATTTGTCAAAAAATAAGTAAAGATGCGTTGAGTCTTTTTTAAAAAGTACTTCAGGCTTTTTTTTCTCACTAACAAAGCTTAGTTTTTTTGTACGGTTGGATATTTCCTCAATTTTTGCTTTAGAAAAAACAGTTTGGTCTTTTATTTGGAAAAAGTTTTTAATAAAATTTTTTGGAAAAATTTCGTAGCCTTTAACAATTACTTTATCAATAGATCTTTTTGAGGATTCTACAATCTGGAGTTCTAAAATGAGCGTATTGTTTTTGTAAGTTGGATTTTTGTAAAAGATTTCAGAAAAGGAGTTACCTATTTTATCTTGTTTTGTTATCAGTGATTGTGTGAAAGTTTCGAATTCTTCAGGTTTTATACTGATCGAGTCAACATCGATTTGAGAGCCTTTGAATTTTTTTCTATAAGGAGATAGAATAATTATTTCATCTGTTTTTAATCCAAGATTAAAAAAAGCAGTATAGTTGTCTTTATTTACTTTAATGGTATCAATTTTTGAAGTAAGAAAGCCTATTTTTTTTAGTCTATCATGTACCTTATTTATTTCTTCATAAATCTTTTTTTCTAAGAGATGATTTTTTTTGTAAGGAATTTTATTTAGAATAGTATTCTTAACACTATCAATAGTCTTTATTTGTAATTCAAAATTTTGACTAAAAATCCCATGAGAAAAACAGCTAAAAAAAAAGATATATATATATGGTGTAAATTTTTTATTCAAAATGCATATTAAAAACACTCAAATGTACCTTAAAATCACATAAAAACAACAGTTTGTATTTACGAATAAAAAAATCGTTTAATGAGATTTGAATAGAAAGAAATTAATTGTACATTTGCGGACTCTTAAAAAAGAGTAAAATTTTAGTACAAACGAAATATAGTAAAAATTAGTATGCCAACTATACAACAGTTAGTTCGTAAAGGAAGAACCAAAATAACTAAGAAGAGTAAATCGGTTGCTTTGTCGTCTTGTCCTCAAAGGAGAGGAGTGTGTACTCGTGTTTATACTACTACGCCAAAAAAACCTAATTCTGCAATGCGAAAAGTTGCAAGAGTTAGATTAACAAATGGTAATGAGATAAATGCATACATTCCAGGAGAAGGACATAATCTACAAGAGCACTCGATAGTATTAGTTAGAGGGGGAAGAGTAAAAGATTTGCCAGGAGTAAAGTATCACGTTGTTCGTGGAGCTTTAGATACTGCGGGAGTTGAGGGAAGAGCTCAACGAAGATCAAAGTACGGTGCAAAGCGACCAAAAAAGTAATTTAGTAACTTTTTTAATGTAAAGACATGAGAAAAAGAGCAGCAAAAAAAAGAGTCTTACTGCCAGATCCAAAATTTAACGACCAGTTAGTAACCCGTTTCGTTAACAACTTAATGTGGGATGGAAAAAAGTCAGTAGCATTCAAAGTTTTTTATGATGCAATCGACATCGTAGAGCAAAGAAAAGAAGACGAAGAAAAATCAGCATTAGAAATTTGGAAAGATGCCTTATCAAATGTAATGCCCCACGTAGAAGTTCGTTCAAGACGAGTTGGTGGAGCAACATTTCAAATTCCTATGCAAATAAGACCTGATAGAAAGGT
>MDTG01299159.1_pt1 | contig 10101 bp, 9 predicted proteins | sample 811421 | NCBI WGS metagenome assembly MDTG01 (sample SAMN05326645, study PRJNA326480) | marine metagenome | isolation source: seawater | place: Pacific Ocean: South East | collected 2011 | reverse complement strand
TATCAGCAGATTTACCAACAATCTTTAGTCCTTTGGAGGTTAACTCATTAATTAAATTATTATTAACTTCATATCTATGACGATGTCTTTCATGAATTTTAGTTCTCTTATACAGGCTCCTAGTTAGGGAATTTTTCTCTAAAGTACATTCCTGGGCGCCTAATCTCATCGTGCCTCCTAGGTCTGAATCAGAATCTCGTCTTTTGACTGAGCCTTCTAAATCCAGCCACTCGCTAATAAGGCCAACTACAGGAAATTTTGTTTTGTCGTCAAATTCAGTGCTATTTGCTAATTTAAGATTAGCAATATTTCTTGCGAATTCTATCACCGCTATTTGCATACCCAAGCAAATACCTAAGTATGGTACTAATTTTGTTCTCGCATACTTAACAGCACAAATCATTCCCTCTATACCCCTTTCTCCAAAGCCACCTGGAACTAATATTGCATCAGAGTTTTTAAGTTTACTATGCACATTCCTAGAATTTAATTGCTCAGAGTCAACGTAATGAATATCTACTTTTAGATTATTTTTAAAACCTCCATGCTGCAATGCTTCATTAAGGGATTTATAGGCATCAGCCAATTCTGTATATTTACCAACCATTGATATTTTTACAGACTCCTTAGGTTCAAGGTCTTCTTTTATGACATTTTTCCAATCCTGTAGATTCGGTTTTTTCAATGAATCTAATTGAAGCTTATCCAAAACTATTGTATCGACTCTTTGATGATGCAGTTCTAAGGGTATTTTATAAATTGAATCTACATCTGGCATTGAAATAACTGAATCTGCTTTTACGTTAGTAAATAAAGCAATTTTTTTTCTCTCATCCTCTTCCATTGGTGCAATTGATCTGCAAACTAATATATCAGGCTGCAATCCATGAGATAACATTTCTTTAACGGATCTTTGCGTTGGCTTAGTTTTTGTTTCTCCAGCGGACTGCAAGAAAGGAAGAAGAGTTAAATGCATAAATAGAGTCTGATGATCTTCAAGGTCTATCTTCATTTGACGTATGGCCTCTAAAAAAGGTTGTGATTCTATATCTCCTACTGTCCCACCTATCTCTACTATTGCCACATTGGCATTACCTGCACCTTTGATTATTCGCTTCTTAATCTCATCGGTAATATGGGGTATTACCTGTACGGTACCTCCCAAATAGTCTCCTTTCCTTTCTTTCCTTAAAACTTCTTCATATACTTGTCCGGTAGTGAAGTTATTAGATTTAGACATTTTAGAAGTGAGGAATCTCTCATAATGACCTAAATCAAGATCTGTTTCTGAACCGTCCTCTGTTACAAATACTTCCCCATGCTGGAAAGGACTCATAGTTCCTGGATCTAAATTTATATAAGGGTCTAGTTTAAGAATCGTAACTGATAAACCTCTGCTCTCTAAGATTGCACCTAAAGAAGCTGAAGCAATACCCTTTCCAAGTGAAGATACAACTCCACCAGTAACGAATATAAATCTAGTATGTTTATTTCCCATCATGTGATCTTTTGAAGCCGTTTAAAAATAACTTCGCAACGATGGGATTACAGGTTAACAAAAACCCGCTTAAGGAACAACAGAATTATATTTTCTAAGCAGTAACGTCTAATGGTTTTTCCAGCTCAGCCCAAGAGATATCTCCATCAGGAGAGAGAGATTCGAATTCCAACACCCCTAACTTATCATAAAGTGGCCTAACTTTATCTGTGAGCAAACCTATCCTAGATAGATTTGGTACTACCCTTGAAAATAATAGACGTTGAAATTCAGTTGCAAAACCGGCTTTATTTGAAAACTCCCTTGCTTCATCTTCATCCCATCCAAACTTTCTAAACACATCGGTAGGAAATAATCGCTCTTTACTAATTACGCATGCCTCATAAGCAAACATTGCTCTGTCTTCTTTTTCTTCATTGGTGAGGTTTTCTAAAAAGTCTTCGAGATAATTCACTCCGAAAGTCACGTGCCTAGCCTCATCTCTAATAATCAAATGCAGAATATCTCTCAATACTGGATCAGGAGTTACTGCTTTAGCTGTATTAAAGGCAGCCAAAGCCAATCCCTCTATTATGATCTGCATACCTATAAGTTTTAAATCCCACCTTTCATCAGTTAATATTTTATCGAGAAGACTCTTTAATCCTGTTCCTACTGGATACATTAGCTTGGATCTTTTTTGAATGTATTTGGTGAAAGCTTCCACATGCCGAGCTTCATCAAACGCTTGAGAGGCTGCATATAGTTTCGCTTGGTATGTTGGTGCGCAAGATACAAGCTGAGATGCGACTAGGAGTGCCCCTTGTTCACCATGCAAGAATTGACTAAATTGGCTAGCGCCCCTGTGTCTCAAAAATTCCCTTTTCTTATCTTGGCTAAGTTTTTTGTAAGGCGGATATTCATCCCAAAACATTGGAGGTATCTCATCCGAAACTATCATGGGCCTATCCCAATCTATATCCATAGAAACGTTCCAATTCAACTTCTTTCCAAGCTCGTATAATTTAGCAATTCTGTTGTCTTGAATGGAATAGTCCCAATTATAAGTTCCTGTTAATGGTGTCTTAAATATTTCAGCAATATCTTCAACTTCTTCAGGACTCATTTCGTGATCAGACTCATCATAGTCTTTGATCTTTCTCGGAGTTTCATTTGTATATTCTATTTTCATATATTTTTGTTTTTGTAGTTACAGGGTTTTTACGGCTGAAAAGAATCATCATTTTCGTCATAGTATTGTGGCGGGAATCTATCACTTTTGGCAAGATTTTGAAAAGTAGCTGTATTTTCGATAAATGCTACAGGAACAGCCTTTGTTGGACCATTTCTTTGTTTAGCAATGTTAACTTCAGCCTTTCCTTTGCTTTCTAAATCAGTTGGATCATAGTAAGAATGTCGATATAAAAAAGCTATAACATCAGCATCTTGTTCAATAGCTCCAGAGTCCCTTAAGTCAGCTAGTATTGGCCTTTTATTTGGTCTTGTTTCAACTGCTCTATTAAGTTGAGAAAGCGCAATCACTGGAACATTTAATTCCTTAGCTAGAGCTTTCAATGACCTACTTATTTCACTAATCTCTGCAACTCTGTTATCTCCTCTTCCCGGTATTTGCATCAACTGCAGGTAATCGATGACAATCATTGCAAGATCATCATTTTCTCTCTTTACTCTTCTGGCTCTTGCTCTTATTTCTGAAGGAGACAAAGCTGGAGTATCATCAAGTAAAATGTGCTTTTGACTTAAAACAGATAAAGCCTTATCGATGCCTTCCCAATCATGCTCCTCTAGCTGGCCTCTCATTAATCTTTGTAGATCAATGCTTGAGATGCTAGAAATAAATCTCCTTACAACTTGTTCAGATGACATTTCCATACTGAATAACAGTACAGTTTGATCAGTTTGGCGAGCAACATTCTCAGCAATATTAAATGCAAAAGCCGTTTTACCCATTGATGGTCTACCGGCAATAATAATTAAATCGGATTTTTGGAACCCAAGTGTTACTTCATCTATTTCTGTGAAACCGGTGCTAACACCTACTAAGGAATTACCACTCTCAGATGATTCTTGTATGTCTGTATAGACTTGTCCAAGAAGATCTTTTACCTCCATTGGACCCACTGATCGATTTAAATCATCTCTAAGGCTTAATATTTTTTCTTCAGCTTCATCAATGATCCTATCACTTCCTGATGCATCAGATTCTTTAGCAACTTTTGAAATATTATCTGCTGCTACTATAAGACGCCTTAAATTTGACCTTTGCTTGATGATATCTGCATAACTTTGAATATTCGCTACGCTTGGTGTTTCTCTTGCGAGCAACGTTAGATAATCTTTTCCACCAGTGTTTATTAATTTTGGAAGGTCTCCATTTCCTTCTATTGCTTCTTGAACAGTTATTACATCGACTGGTTTTCCTGCATCTTGAAGGCTGTTGATTGTTCTATAGATTAACCTATGCTCATCTTTGTGAAAATCATCTTCTTTAACGAGATCAGAAATAATGTCCCATGTTTCATTTTTGAGCATAATACCCCCCAAAACAGCCTTTTCAGCTTCTGTAGAGTAAGGTAATTCTTTATTTGATAAATTGTCCAATGCCATAACTTGTTTTTGAGGCAAGTTTCAATTCTCCCATTGCAAGAAGTTTAAAACAAGTTACTTTTTAAGTTTCTTCTGATGCAGCAACTTTAACCAATATTGGAACAATGACTTCCGGATGTAGTTCAACATCAATAGAATATTCTCCAACTTCTTTTAAAACACCATCCGGTAATCTAACGGCACTTTTTTCAACTTCATGGCCTTTATCTGCCAAAGCATCGGCTATTTCTCTCGTACCTATAGAACCATATAAAGTTCCTTCTTCAGAGACTTGCGCTGATATCGAAATAGACAGATCAGACATTTGAGAAGCTTGTTGAGTAGCGGTATCTTTTCTATCAGCTTCTGCCGTTAATAAAGCTTCTTTTCTTTTCTCGTATTCTGCCTTATTTTCTTCATCTGCACGTACAGCCTTTCCTGTAGGTATTAAAAAATTTCTTCCGTAACCAGATTTGACGTTAACAAGATCTCCTGGATCGCCTAGTTGGGCTACTTTTTCTAACAGTATTAATTCCATAGCTTAATTATAATGTGAGTCTGTGTAGGGTATTAATGCAAGATGTCTTGCCCTCTTCACAGCTTTATTTAGTTGTCTCTGATATTTAGCAGAAGTTCCTGTCATCCTTGCTGGAATTATTTTTCCTGTTTCAGTGATGTATTCTTTCAATAATTTAATATCTTTAAAATCTACTTCTTCAATCCCCAAAGAGGTAAATTTGCAATACTTCGGCCTGTTATCAAAATCACTTTTACGTTTAAAATTTTTCTTTTGTTTCTTGGCCATTATTTTGACTCCTCTTTGACTTCTTCAGTGGAAGCTTCTTTAGCCTTTACAGGTTCTTCTGATGACACTTCACTTGATTTTGATGCAGCTTTAGCTTCTTGATCTACTGCTTTATTCGCAGCTTCTCTTGCTTCTTGATAGGAATCTTTTTCATTATCTTCTTTCGTTTGAGAAAGGAGAATGGATGGCTCTTGATGTGCCTTCCTGGCATTCAGAACTAAGTTTCTTATGATTGAGTCATTGAATTTGAAAGAACTTTTAATTTCATTAATTGTTTCCAAATTACATTCAATATTCAATAGCCCATAACTTGCTTTAAATTGATCTTGAATTGGATAAGCCAATTTTCTGTTACCGATGTTCTCCGAGCGATGCACATTCCCACCAGACTCTTTAACTAGTTTATCTAGTTTAGATAATATAGATGATGTTTGATCAGATTGATCGGGGTGAACTAAAAATACGATTTCATAGTTTCTCATTGTTTTCCTCTTGGTTAAAAGCTTTCATGATATTCATGTAAAGCAAGGTTGGGAGCATTTTATTTACAAGCATTGTTATTTGCAAGCCAAATGAAGAATTTTCATTACAACTTGATCAAATTTAAGTCCAGCATAAGATGCTGCTTTGGGGAAAAGGCTCGTTTCAGTCATGCCTGGTACAGTATTTACTTCTATAATTTGGAAATTACCATCCTTATCTTCTATAAAATCTACTCTACCCCAATAGCTACAGCCTAAAGAGGTAAATGCACGCCAGGCATAATCTTTAATTTCTTCAAGTTTGGATTCTGATAAGTCTGCTTTTAGATATTCAGTTCCAACTCCAGCATATTTAGATTCGAAATCATAGAAGTCACCTGATGGCTTGATATGAATTGGATGAAAAACTTCTTCACCTAAAATAGAGACTGTAAGTTCTCTGCCTTCAACATATGCTTCAACTAAGATTGAAGAATCATAATGAGATGCTTCCAGTATTGCGCTTTCAAAACTGCCTTGGCCTGGACGCACTATAGAAATACCAAAGCTTGAACCTTCATTTGCAGGTTTGACAACATATGATTTGTCGAGAGCAGTAATATCACTTTCAACAGATAGATAAGGTTTTAATTTCATTTCAGCTTGGCCAACATCTAAAATCTCAATAAAGTCGGGTGTAGGTAGTAACAAATCTCTCCATATCTTTTTTGCCTCTATTTTATTAAGAGAAGTTTTACACGACTTAGAATCACTTCCACTATATTTAATATTCTTTGATTCAAGAATTTCCTGAATCAAACCATCCTCACCTCCTCTGCCATGAAGGGCTATAAAGGCCAAATCATAATCTTCTGACAAAAGACGTGCTTCATCTTCTGAATGTATATCAAGATGTGTATGAATTAATCCTTGTCTAGCTAAAGCTCCTGCAACAGCTAAACCAGATTTAATGGATATATTTCTTTCTGCCGACCAACCACCGGATAAAAGTAATATTTTTTTGTCTTGAAGGAGCGAAACTAAATCTGCACTAGAGAAGGTCATTTTTTTTTGCTTGGCTCAAAGAAGAAATATCACCGGCACCCTGAAATACAAAGACTGTATCTGAATTTATTTTCTGATCTAACCTCTTAATGACGGCTTCATTATCATCAATTAGTTCAACATCAGTAAAACCTGAATCAATTAAAGATTGTTTAATGTTTAGACTATTTATTCCCTCAATAGCCGCTTCACCAGCAGGATAAATATCTAAGAGTAGCAACTCATCTACCTCTCTTAAAACTCGTATAAATTCATCGTATAAGTCATGGGTTCTTGTAAATCTATGCGGCTGAAAAACCATATTTATTTTGTAGCCTGAAAAAGAGGATCTTATTGCTTCAATAGTTTTTTCAATCTCAGTCGGATGATGGCCATAGTCATCAATATAAACACAATTATTATTTTTAATTTTTCTCTCTCCCAAGATTTGCATTCTTCTATCGATTCCCATGAAGTTATGCAAAGAATCCTGAATAACTTCAACAGGAATGCCTTCTTGTAAGCATAAAATTGCTGCAGCAGTAGCATTAAGTACATTGTGCTTTCCAAGCATGTTGAGTGTATAAGGAATTGATTCAGAATCTGAAGTCATCTTAAAGAAAGACTTAGTTTCATCCGATCTAAAGTCAGACAAAACATAGTCGTTGGAAGGGTCAAATCCATAGCTAATATGAGGTCTTTGAAAATTTTTTTTAAGTTCTTTCACAACAGGGTCGTCTCCACAAACAATGGACATGCCATTAAATGGAAGTCTCTTTATAAATTCTAAAAAAGCCTCTTTTAAGTTATTAAAATTATTGTCATAGTTATTTAAATGATCTGGTTCTATATTTGTAATTACAGAGACCGACGGCTGAAGAAGTAAAAAGGATTTATCGCTCTCATCGGCCTCAGCAATGAGATATTCCCCTTGGCCAAGTTGAGCATTGGAATTAAAACTATTGATAATTCCTCCATTGATGAAAGTTGGATCAAGATTAGCATTACTCATAATAGACGCTACCAAGCTAGTTGTAGTGGTTTTGCCGTGAGTTCCAGCTATGGCTATACCTCTTTTATTATTCATCAAACTAGAAAGCATTTCTGCTCTGGCTAAAACTGGAATTAATCTTTTCTTAGCTTCTATTACTTCAGGATTATTTTCATTGATGGCTGTTGATTTAACAACCATGTTGACGCCATTTAGATTACTTGGTTGATGCTTAAAGTTTATATGAATACCTAATTTCCCAAGCCTGTCAGTATTGGAAGAATTTGTAGTGTCGGAGCCGGATACTTTGTATCCAAGATTATGAAGAACTTCTGCTATACCGCTCATGCCACTTCCTCCAATCCCAATGAAGTGTATATTATTAAGCTTAAATTTTGAGGGATTCATTAATGATTTTATAGATATTATCTGCTGCGGATTTAGGAAAAACATTAGCAGCAGAATTCATCATAGATTCCCTTCTATTATGATCTTTTTCCAATTCAATTAATAGTTTAAAGAGATTCTTGGAGCTGGAAACAGAAGACTCAATAATTTCTGCTGCACCTCTTTCAAAAAGATATTTTGCATTGATGTATTGATGATTATTAGAAGACCAAGGAAGAGGAAGAAGGATAGAAGGTTTTCTGGCAGAGCATATTTCACTTACAGTCATAGCACCCGAACGAGAAATGATAATGTCGCAATTCTGATAGGCATCATCCATTTTCTCTATATAGTCTTTTACTTCAAACTCTACACCTGATTTTTTATAAGCAGCCTTAAGATCACTTTTATCAAGTTTTCCCGCTTGATGCAGAAAAGACCAATTTGCAGGAACTTTATTATCTTCTAAGGTCTTAGCTAAAATATCATTTATTTGTTTAGATCCTTGGCTGCCTCCTAAAACTAAAACCTTAAATATTGATTGATCTGTCTTATTACTGTCTGCTAATTTTGAAATATCATCGCGCACAGGATTACCCGTACAAATCACCTTATTTGAAAACTTATGAAATGTTCCAGGAAATGCCTCAAAAGTCACCCTAGAGAATCTATGAAGAATTTTATTCGTCAGTCCAGCGATGCTGTTCTGTTCGTGGATAAATAAAGGACAAAATAGTGAGCCAATCAAGCTCGGGGCAAAAGAAACATATCCACCTGTTGAAACAATAATATCTGGTTGAATTTTACTAAATAAAAAAATGCTTCTGATCATCGCCATCACGAAGAAATAAAGGGAAATGATCTTTCCAAAAAAACTCTTTCCAAGAAAGCCTCGTCCATTAATAGGATAAAATAAGAATTTCTCTTCTGAGCTTATTTTTGATTCTAAACTGTCCTCTTTTCCAATCCAGATTATGGAATTTTTTTGATTTTTAAATTTCTTTGCAATACTCAAAGCCGGATAAACATGACCTCCTGTTCCTCCAGCAATAATTATGACATTCATCAAAACTCAGCTCTTCGTTTGATTATTTGAACAGGCATAGAAGTTTTATTTTCATAGTCTACTCGCAAGATAAGACCTATCATTAAACAAACAACTATGAGATTTGTTCCGCCTGCACTTATTAAGGGGAGGGTTAAGCCTTTAGTTGGAAGAAGACCGCACGCCACTCCAACATTAATAAATGTATGCAATCCAAGAAGCAGAGCTACGCCAAAAGAAAAATAAAACCCAAAGAAATTTTTTCTCACTAATGATTCTCTCCCTATATGAAATATTCTAAAGGATAATCCAAAGAGGAGCGAAACTATTGCAAGACCGCCTAATATTCCAGTTTCTTCAACTATTACAGAAAATATGAAATCTGTATGAGCATCAGGTAGATATCCCATTTTCATAAGACCTTGACCAAGCCCTACCCCGAACCAGTCCCCTCTTCCTATGGACATTAAAGAAAGTGTAAGTTGATAACCAGTGCCCCAAGGATCGCTCCAAGGATCTACAAAGGACATTATTCTCTCCCATCTCCAGGGAACAAATACAATCATTAAAGCGATTGCGATTAAACCTAACAAAGCAACTAACAAGAATTGTTTTATTTTTACTCCAGCCACAAATAAAACACCTAAGACAGATACAAATATCACAGCCGAAGAACCGAGATCAGGCTGAATTAAGATAATGGAAATTATGCTAACAATAATTAATGCAGGCCTAACGAAACCAAGCCAATGAGACTGAATTTCTTTTATTCTCCTAACTGAATAGCAAGACACATAAAGTATAGTGAGAAATTTCATTATCTCTGAAGGCTGCAGGCCGAAACCGGCTACTCTGATCCACCGGTTTGCTCCGTTTACTTCAACTCCAATACCTGGAATAAAAACTAATAACAAAAGAAAGAATCCTAAAGTTATAAAGAGGCGATCATAGGTTAACCAAAATCTTAAGGGGGCTAAAAAAAAGAGAAGCAAGCCCAACAATCCAATGATGAAATAAAAGAACTGACGATTAAAAATAGCTGATGCACTTCCGTATATTGAGTTAGAAAAGTTTACTGAAGCTGATGCCAATATCAGTAGTCCAAAAAAACTAATTGCAGCGAAGAGCGTTAGTAAGACAAAATCAAGTTTTAAGTAATCAAAATTATTGATTAAATTTAATTTATTCTTCACGGAGTTCTTGTATGAGGTTTTTAAACTTTTCTCCTCTTTCTTTGTAATCTTTGAACATATCTAAACTTGAACAAGCGGGAGAAAGTATCAC
>MDTG01006172.1_pt1 | contig 10101 bp, 9 predicted proteins | sample 811421 | NCBI WGS metagenome assembly MDTG01 (sample SAMN05326645, study PRJNA326480) | marine metagenome | isolation source: seawater | place: Pacific Ocean: South East | collected 2011 | reverse complement strand
TTTGCATTTAAAATTGATTGAAAAAAAAGTTTTTTTTGTAAATAAAGTTTTAACTTTTTTATTATTCTGTATTTAGCTATATTATTGCTATCAAAAGGCAACAAATTTTGTAAAATAATTGTTGCTGGAATATTTCTAAAAAAAAATATACCACCAAGAATTAATGCATGATCACATCTAAATTTTTTTAGTTGTTTTTTAAAATGAAATATTTGCCAAATAAGTCTTTTGATTGGTTTATTTTCAATATTAGGTACTTGAATTATTTTTATATTTTTTCTTTTTTTTATCACCTTTAAAGTTTCTTTATTTCCCCAAACGATTATTTTTTTTAATTTTAATTGCTCTTCGTTACTATTATTTAAAATATTCTTTATATGTGTTATGCCTCCACCTTGGGTGATGTTTGTAGCGTCTATACCGATGATCATATAATTTGAAACATATTCTTTTTAAAAAAAAAACTTTGTAGACATACATAATTAATATATTAAAAAAAATAAAATGTCTAAAAAGAAACCAAATAAAAAAAAATATGATGAAACATTTTCTGAGTACAGGTCATTACTTAAAATTTTAAAAAAAAGAAAAATTACCGTTAAAGATTTTTATAAAAATAATCAAGGGGATGTAATTAATACTGCTAATATAATGGCAGAAAAAATTAATTCTGTTACCAAACTAAAAAAAATAAAAAATAACTATAAATTTTTAGATGTTGGGTGCGGTTTGGGACAAATAACCAATGAAGTTGCTAAAATTAAAGGATATAAAAATACATTTGCGTGTGAACCGTCAATTTATGCTACCAAATTTGTAGAAAAATTTTATCCTAAATTAAACTTCTTTAGGGGTGGCATAGAAGAAATTAAAAAAAAATATTATAATTTTTTTGATGTTTTATATTTAAAAGAAGTTTCACCTTTTAGATCAAGTGATATACACCTTCAAAAAAAATTAATAAAAAAATTGAAAAAAATTCTAACAAAAGATGGGATTATCATTTTTGAGCAAATTCGTAATAAAGGTAAACAGGATATTTATTCAAATCTAAAAAAACTAAAATTTAAATATGAACTTTTACCAACAATACCAAATTCTATTTTAAAAACAAAATTATTAAGAAAATATTTATTAAAAAATTTTAAGATTATTTATTTTACATTAAACATTATTGATAAAATATATTTTCGTTATTTGCTCAAAAAGACTTATTATATTATTATCAAAAAAATTTAAGATTTTTTATTTTCACTAATCTCTAAAATTTTTTGATAAATTTGAAAGTCATAAAAAGTAAGTTCATTAAGTAACTCATCTTCTACATCTGTTGTATCAGGATATTTTGATCCTGAAACCTTATTTTTATGCAGCGTAAAAAAGCTACTAATATCTATTTTTATATTTAGTATATTTTTTAATTCTTTAAAAGATTGATCGCTTTTTTCTAGTATAAAAAAATAAGTGATTTTACCTAAATTATCTAAAGCTTTTTTAAATGTTTTTTGATCAACTTTATTATTATCTTCAATTATTTTTTCTCCTGATAAGTATCTAGTATAATAATTATCAGCATTTTGATTGAGTCTTAATCTTAAAAATTCCTCAAGTGAAATAAAATTTTCATTATTCTTTAAACTTAAATCTTTATTTCTATAATAATTTGATAAGTACCTTTTTTTTGGATCTCTTATATTAAATAGATAGAAGTAATCTTTTTTAAAATCAATATGCTTCATTCTATCTAATCCAAAATGACCATAAAGATATAAATACTTATCGTAAGATTTATCATCCAATGGTAAATCATAATCTTCAAGTCCAAAACCTCTAAAACCAAAATTTAGTTTGAAATAAAAGTGAATTGAATTTCCAGCACTTTGAGGTGTATGAAAAAAAATAATTTTTTTAAATTTTTTTTTAAAAAATAAAACATTAATATAAGTAAATATATTTACTAAAAAGTTTCTTATTTTTTTCATTTAGTTGAGTGATTTCTTTAAAATATTTTTGATAAATTTTTTATCTATATTGATCGGAAAATTATCTGCTCTTTCTGGGGTGTACATTTCAGGTAATAATGGGAGTATTTTTTCATATGTAATACCATAAGATTTAATCTTTTTTTTTATTTTTAAAATTATAAATAAATTTTTTAAATCTTTTAAAAATAACCTTGTTGATTTGTACTTGGTATTTTTAAAAAATTTTTTAAAATAATTTTTGTCTTTTTTTAATAAATATTTTATTACTTCAAGCATCGAAAAAGCACATGCCAAACCATGAGGCACTCCATAATGAGCTGTAAGAGGATAAGAAATAGAATGACATATACATGTCCTGGTTTTACTTATGCAAATTCCCGCATATAAGCTTGCTTTTGACATTAACAACCTAGATTTTTTATTTTTTAAATCTTTCGATAGTTTTTTTAAACCCTTTATTCCATAAATAATTGACTTTGCTGCGAACTTTTCGGTATAAGCATTTGAATTTTTATTCCAAAAAGACTCAAATGCTTGATTCAAAGCATCCAATCCAGTGTTAATTGTATTATTTAAAGCTAAACCATAAGTTAATTCAGGATCAACTATTGCATATTCAGGATACAAAAAATTATTATTCAATGATAATTTTTTTTTTTTAATACTATCCCAAACTGTTGAATAACATGTAACCTCGCTACCAGTCCCTGAAGTCGTTGGAATTGCGATTAATTTAGAAGTTTTTTTTTTTTCTAAAGAATTAATATTCTTAATTACATTTAACATTGAGTAATTTTTTTTCAAAGCCAGAAATAATTTAATTGCTTTCGCTGCGTCTATTGCACTGCCGCCACCATAAGAAATAATAAAATCAAATTTTTTATTTTTGATTTTTTTTAATATTGATTTAATTAGTATTATTGATGGGTTTGGGGTTATTTGATCTACTAAAACTATTTTATTTTTCTTTACAAAATTAAATTGCTTGTCTTGATAAATTTCTTTTTTTCCTCTTTTAGAACAAACTAATAATATCTTTTTTTTAGAATTAATTATTCTATTAATTTTTTTTCTATTTGAATTACCAAATATAATTTTTGTAAATTTATTTTCTGGATTTACAATCATCTATTTATATTTTTAACGAAAATTTTTTTGTTTTGTATTGGGCTTTCTTTTGGCCTACCAAGATTCTTTCTAGAACCTTTTTTTACAATTATCTCCATTAAAATTGGTCCATTAAATTTATTTATTAATTTCAAGGTGTTTTCTAACTTTTTTTCATCATTAATATTTGAAAAAACTTTATTATATGAACAAGCAAGTGCAATTTCACTTAAATTAGAAGTTACAGAACTTGTTTCTTGCCCCCCAACAGAGTCATGAGCATAATTATTAAGCACTATGTGGATAAAATTTTTTAAATTTAAGCTTCCTATGGTTGAGATACCGCCCATGTGCATTATAAATGAACCATCTCCATCTAAACAAATAATTTTTTTCTTTGATTTTATTGCAACACCCAATGCAATTTGAGAGGCATGGCCCATTGATCCCACAGTTAAAAAATCATTTTTTAGTTTTTGATTTTGTTTTTTTCTTATCTCATAAAGTTCTCTTGATATCATACCTGTAGTTGAGATTATTTTATAATTTTTTTTAAAATTTTTAATAATTATTTCGATTGCTCTTTCTCTAGACATTAAATGACTATCTTTTTTTATATATTTTTTATATTTTTCAAACGTATTTTTTTTTACAATCAAGAAACATGGTTCTTGTGTTTTCTTTATAGTCAAAATGGCAGATTTAATTTTTTTAAAATCTAGTTTTTGATTTCCATCGATAATCTTATACTTTTTGTTTAATACACTGATTAATTTTTTTGTAATTAAGCCTTGGGTTTTATGTTGTGGCTCATCTTTTGTACCTGGTTGACCTCTCCATCCAACTATTACCAACATAGGTATACTATAAACTTTTTTATCCGCTAAACTTAATAATGGATTAATCAGGTTTCCTAATCCAGAATTTTGTAAATAAACTACAGGTATTTTTTTTGTTGCTAAGTTGTAACCAGTAGCAATAGCCATAGCAGAACCTTCGTTTGCTGCTATTATGTGGTTTTCTTTTTTTGATTTTTCTGAAACACAAAAACAAAAGTCTTTTAAAAGAGAGTCGGGGACACCAGTATAAAAATCTATATTATTTTTTTTGAGAAATTTATATAGATTTTGAGGCAACATAATAAATTATTATTTAGTACCCGGAATTAATTCTAAAATTTGCTTTATAGATAATAATTTTTTTTCTGCTTCAAGAGATCTCTTATTAACTAATATGCTTTTAGCAGTACTAACCATATTTGGATAAACACTTCTTAACAAATGATTTGCATATATTATTATATTTGCACCAGCTTTTATTAATTTGTTTTCTTTTACTTGACTAAAACTAGATGGTACAATCACAAGTGGTTTTCTATTTTTTAACTTATTATATTTTTTACAAAATTCGAAAATTTCGGATGGATCTCTTTTTCTGCTGTGTATCATTATTCCATCTGCACCCGCTTTAATATATTCCTTAGCTCTTTTTAAAGCATCATTTAAGCCTTTATTTAATATTAAGCTCTCGATTCTTGCTATAATCATAAATTCATCTGTCGCTTTTGCTTTACTTCCAGTTTTAAGTTTTTTTGAAAAAGATGTTATTGAGTCTTGTTGTTGAAAAACTTCTGTTCCAAACAAAGAATTTTTTTTAAGACCAATTTTATCCTCAATAATAACAGCTGAGACTCCTAGTCTTTCAAGTGTTTTAACTGTAAACACAAAGTGCTCAGATTTACCTCCTGTATCTGCATCATAAATAATTGGCTTTGATGTAACTTCTAATACCTCATTTAACAGTTGAAGTCTTTCTGTAAGATCAACTGCCTCAATATCAGGTTTGCCTTTGGCCGTTGAATTTGTAAGTGAACTTCCCCACATACCATCAAACTCCTCTGTTTTACCATTAACCTGAATTTTTGTATTCTCAATAATTAGGCCACTTAAACCATTGTGTATATCTAAAAATCTTAAACAATTTTTGCTTAGCAACATCTTTTTTAAAGATTTTCTTCTTAAATCAGGAGTTACTCCAATTTGAGAAATTAAAGAATTAATTTTATTTGATGAATATTCTTTTGAGTAAGGAACTTCAATAAGTTTTCCTTTCCATTTTTTTAAAGTTTGTATAACTTTTTTTCTAATATTTTTTTGTGGACCTTTTCTCCAATCATCTCCATGAACTACATAATCTGGCTTAATTTTCTTTAAATTATTTTGATAGTCTAGTGTATCTTGTGGAACTACATCAATAACACCCTTCAAAGATGAGACAATTTTTTGTCTGTCTTTAAAAGTCATAATAGGCGGTTTTTTATAGCTAGTTATCGCTTTATCTGTCAGTAATCCAATTATTACGTCCCCTAATTTTCTTGCATGTTCTATAATATTTAAATGACCGGGATGAATTAAATCTACACTCATTGCAACATAAACTTTTTTTTTAATTATTTTCATATTAGTAGTTTAATTTAAAATATATCATTATTGAAATGATTAGATATACAATATAAATATATTTGATACTAATCATTTTTATTTATTATTTAAATTTATTTAATAAATAATTATTTTATATTAAATTAAAACAATTTTTGATGATTTTAAAATCGACAAATAAAAACAACTTGGATTTTATAAAAAGCTTTGATTTATTTTATAATTTTAGAAATAAAAAAAATCTTAACAAACTGAGAAAAGACTTTAAGGACTTAAAACAAAAATACCTCAATAAAAATGATTTTTTTTTGATTATAGAAGGTTTTGAAAATAATAAAATAAAATTAGAAAAAAAAATAAAACTTTTCGAAAAATTTACAACTTTATTAGAGCAAAATGAGAAAGGGGTAAAAATAGTTAAAGTAAGTCCAAAAAAAAATCTAATTTTAAGATTTAAAAACAATATAAAGAAAAATTTAAGATATCATCAAACAAATTTAGGAGGATCTATTCACTCTGATGGACCTCAACTCAATACTCCACCCAAGTATATTATTATGGCATGTGCAGAACAGGCTAAAAGCGGTGGAGAGTCAATAATAACCTATACAAATAAAATTTATAGAGATCTTAAAAAAAATAATAAAAAAATTCTAAAAACTCTTAAAGAAAAAATAATATTCGAAAGAAGAGGTTTTAAAAAGAACAGCACTTTTTTAAAACCAATATTTATTAATAATAAGAAACACTTTTCATTTAGATATCTAAAAGACTATATTGATAGTGGTTTTAAAATTAGAAATATAAAAAAAAATAAAATGCAATTAATTGCTTTAAAAAGATTAGATCAAATGCTTTCTCAAAAAAAATATCAAAAGAAATATAAACTAAATTGTGGTGATATAATTTTACTTAATAACAATATTTTAGCTCATGGAAGAACAAAATTTAAAATTAGTGAAGATAGTAACAGGACACTTCTCCGAGCATGGATAAAGTAAACCTTAGTAAATTTAATATTGTTATTTTAGCAGCAGGAACTGGAAGTAGAATTGGAAGACAAGGAAAAAAATTGCCAAAATCATTATTCAAGATAAAGAAAAGAAGAATTATTGATTATTTGTTTGAAATTTTAATAAAAAAAAAAGCAAAAAAAATAAATATCATGACTGGTTATAAATCAAAACTTATTAAGCAATACTTAAAAAAATACAAAAATATTAAAATTATATACAAGAACATTAATGACTACTCTACAAATGGTCATTCATTTACCTGGTATAAGTTTAAACAACTTTGGAAAAATTCAAAAAAAAGTACAATTTTATTCCATGCTGATATTTTATTTAATGAAAAATATTTGGATAATTTAATAAAATCTAAATCTGAAAATATTATTGGTATTAAAAAAGTTACTAAAAAATTAGTAAAAGAAATTTATTATATTTCAGCCAAAAATTCTTATATTAAAAAAATTTCTAGATTGCCGAATATAACAAGTCCTGTAGGTGAGGTAATCGGTATTAACAAAATCTCATACAAATTAATGCATAAAATTTTTCTATTTATGGATATTTACTTTAAAGAAGAACAAAGAAAAAAATTTTCTTGGGAAATTGTGATTAATGATTTTATACAAAAAAATCCTAAAAATTTTAAAATTTTAAAAAATCAAAATTTTCCATGGTTAAATATCAATAGAATGAAAGATTATCATAAAGCAAAGAAAATTTTTTAAATAATTAATAAAAATTTCTATAATTTTGAACTAATAAAACTTGATAATAATCTAGATGAATTTTTAATTTCCAAGTTATAATATTTATCTAAGTATTTTTTTAATTTGAAATTATATTGTGTTAAGTACAAATTAGGTGATTCTTTATATCTAATTATATATTTTTTTAATTCATCAAAATTATTTATTTTTGGACCAATCAAATTTTTTTTATAATTATCTAGAAAACCCTGATAATTTAAATATTTATTGTAATCTGGGATAAAAAATATTTGTGGTTTTTTTAAAATTGCAAAATCTGTTGAACTAGCAGAATAATCGTTTAAAAGTATATCAACTTCATTCAAGAATAAATTAGTATCGTAAAAAGGATATTTTCTGATATCTATAAACTTAATTCTGCTTAAATTTAAAGGTATTTTTTTATCAATCTGATTGGGATGACAAGAATAAAAAAAATAAATATCATTTTTTTTTAAAAAATTATTAAAATTATTAAAATTCATTCCTGTCATGTAATTCAATGGAAAATTATAATCATAACCTCTCCAAGTAGGTGTATATAAAATTATTTTACTTTTTAGCTTATTTTTCTTAGTTAAATATTTAAATATATTATTATCTCTTTTTAAAAATAATTGATCACATCTAGGAAATCCCATGGATAAAGTTTTTTTTTTATTCAATTTAAAATTTTGTTCACATCTTTTTTTTAAATAGTTTGAGGAAAAATTTATGAAATTAAAAGAATTATGATCTTCAATATCCTTTTGTCTTTCTTTTGTTAAGGCTTTAGATATTGGCATTGTTTTAGGACCACCACCATGATAAATACTAATTTTAATTATTTTTTTGTCGTAACTTGCTAAGCCTAAAAAATTTAAAAACTTTGTACCACAATCAATTAAAACTTTACATGTCATAAAAATATACAAAAATTTAAAGGGATTTTCTCTTAAATTTATATATTCTAAATTTTTTTTTTCTAAATATTTAGAAATTATTTTTGACTCGGTATTCCAAAAAATTCTAAATTTGCCAGCTGTATTTTTAGACATATATTCAAACAAATATCTGGAATTTTCAGAGTATGAAAATGGGCTATAACTTTGAATAATTATATAATTTTTTTTTTTTAAAAAGAATTTAAGTATTTTTAGAAACAAAAATAAAATTTTCTTAACAATATATTTTATTAACATTTTAATTTTAATATTTATACTGTTCATAAAGTTTAGGCTAATCTATGTCATAAATAATAAAATATGATATATATATTTAGTTTATATGAACACAAAATCTGAATATATCCAAAAAATTAAAAATAAAGTAATATACGCAAAACTTTATAGAAAAAATTATAAGCCTCAACTTTTTGATAATTTTGAGGAAGTAAAAAAGGTCATTCGATCAGGAAATTGGAATTTTGCTCCTTATCCAGGTAAATATAATCAAAAATTTACAAAAGCTTTTTTGCAAATGCAAAGGGCAAAATATGGTTTGTGTTTAACAAATGGAACTGTAGCTATTTCAGTTGCTCTTAAGGCGTCTAAATTAAAAATAGGAGATGAAGTTTTAATTTCATCATTTACTTACCACACAACAGCATCAGCAACATTAGAATTGGGGATTAAACTAAAATTTTTAGATATAGATAAGGAAACACTATGTATTGACTTAAAAGATTTAAAAAAAAAAATTACTAAAAAAACAAAAGCTCTCATTCTAGTTCATATTGGTTCTATTATTTCTAATATTGATGAAATTGTAAAAATTTGCAAAAAAAATAAAATCATATTAATTGAAGATTGCTCACACGTACATGGCGCTCGTTGGAATAATAAGGGTGCTGGAACTTTTGGTGATTTTGGTACATTTAGTTTCCAACAGTCTAAATTAATTACATCCGGTGAAGGTGGTTTTTTAATAGTTAAAGACAAAAAAAAATATAAAGAGAGTTTGTCTCTTATTAATTGTGGAAGAAACTATACAAATCCATTCGAAACTTTGGGAGTAAATCACAGACTTACTGAAATTCAATCAGCTTTACTTTTATACAAATTAAATAAATTTAAAAAAAATCTTAATTCAATTAATAATAATATTAATTATTTCACTAAAGAAATCTCAAAATTTAAAGAATTAGAAACTTTAAAATTTGATAAAAAGTACAACTTAAAAACTGGATATTTTTACGGTTTTAAAATGAGTGAGACTTTTTTACAAAAATATAAAAAAAAAGATTTTATAATTGCTTGCAAAAAAATGAACATTAATATTCAAAGTGAGCTATATAAACCTGTTTATAAAAATCCAGAGTTTGGCTGGAAAGGCTCTACTATAAAAGTAAACTATAGAAATACTAAATGTAAAAATACTGAAAATATTTTAGAAAGTAAAGTTGTGTGGTTAAATTTTATTCATTTCATAGGAGAGAAAAAATTTTTAAATGAAATTTTAAATAGCTTCAAAATAATTTTTAACGATCTAAAAATTTAGAATCATTATGAAAAAGAAACACATTTTAGTTGTGGGAATAGGTCTTAATGGATCGTGTGTATGTAATGAATTGATAAAAAAAAAATACAAGGTGACTGCTATAGACAGTTATGACTTTCTAGAAAAAAGTTTTTTTAATAAAAAATTACAAAAAACTGACTTTTCAAAAATTAAAAATTCTTTTCAAATTTTGAAGTCATTAATTCAAAACAATGATATTGGTAAACTAAAAAACCCTATCATTTATCGCATCAATTCTTTAATTTCTAACAAAGAGGATAGTATTATTTCTGTAAGTAAAAATAAATTTAAAACATATGAGATTAATAAA
>MDTG01173074.1_pt1 | contig 10102 bp, 6 predicted proteins | sample 811421 | NCBI WGS metagenome assembly MDTG01 (sample SAMN05326645, study PRJNA326480) | marine metagenome | isolation source: seawater | place: Pacific Ocean: South East | collected 2011 | reverse complement strand
GGCACAGGCACACGCGAGGTAGGTCTTGCCGATGCCAGTGGGCCCAACAAGGATGATATTTTGTTGGTTAACCAACCATTGTCCGCTAATCAGCCATTGCATGATTTCAGTAGAGATAGCGCGCTGATGATTGAGCTTGATATCCTCTACCATTGCACCTGGATAACGGAGCTTGGCTTGTTTGAGTAATCGCTCAAGACGCTTATTGGCACGATGGTTCACTTCATTATCAACCAATAGGCCAAGCCCTTGGATAAATGAGAGTTCCTGCAAGGCCTGATTGCTGGTAATATTCTCGAGTGCGTGAAGCATGCCAAAGAGCTTCATTTCACGCATTTTCGCTAGAGTGACATTATCTAACATGGTTTCATCTCCTGTAGGATGTTGGTTTAGTGTGATGAGCGATAGTAGTCAGCACCACGCACATTGTTGTGCTGTGGTGTTGGCTCACCAACAACCTCAGTGATATGAGGTTGTTGGTCCAACCCTCGCTCGAGGATGGATAAGAGACTGTCATAAGACAGGCATCCAAGGGAAATCGCACGACGACAAGCGTTGTTGAGTCGCTGTTTAGTGAAGCGTTTAGCCAAGCGCCTGAAGCCATAATAGATTTTGTGACATTGTTCGGGATGTTTTTTTTGCTGAATGATGGTTGATGCTGCATTGACAGCGCCTGGTCCAACGGTATCAGCCCAGTCCAGAAACACTTGTGGTGTCCATGCTGAATGATTGAGATGGGCCTTGGGCATATGCTCAGTGAGGGTGGTTTTTGCATCTTTGTTATCTGAGCGTAGATGTGAGGCTATGCGTTGGTTTTTGTAGAAGATTTCCAGGGTATTCTGGGTGATACGGCATAACACGGTATCACCAATGCGCTGATAAGGCACACTGTAATAGTGACCATCAAAGCGTAGGTGGTAATCGAGCGGTACGGTAAGCTGTTTAAGCTGGGTGTATTCATAGGGCTGTGGGGGCAGAGGCCGCAGCGCTGCTTTCTCGTGTTCGACAAATTGACTATGACGAGAACCTTGACGTTTTTGGAAGGGTTTGTGGTTGAGGGCAGTTAATAACTCGGCGATAGCCTTATTCAAGGCATTGAGACTGTAAAAGCGTTGCTTGAGTAACCGTGTCACCATCCATCGTTCAACGATGAGCACGCTACCTTCTGCCTTAGCCTTGTCTTTGGGCGTATAAGGCCGAGCGGGGATGATGGCGGTATTATAGTGTTCAGCCATATCCGCATACGTGGGATTGGCTTCTGGCTCAAATTGACAACTGTTAGTGACCCCTGATTTAAGGTTATCAGGCACAAGAATACGCGGAACGCCACCAAAGTACTCAAAAGCCTTTGTATGAGCATGTACCCAGTCTGGTAGTTGCTGACTTTTGCTGGCATAGACGAAGGTATAGTCTGAAGCACCGAGAACCATCACAAACAGTTGCGCGTTATACACAACAGTTTTACTCTGCCGGCAATAAATGGGGATTGTCGCGCCAGCATAGTCAATGAAGGCTTTATCCCCCGGGATATGCACCATGCGCATGCTGAGTTTATTGGACTTGCACCAGTTTTTATAAAGCCGGGTGTATTGGCAATAGCTATACGCTTTATCCTGGTGTAGAGCCTTATAATCATCCCACAGGAGCTGTAGCGTCATGAATTTTTGTCCCAGCATCTCATGGACATTTTGCCAATTGGGGATTATGTACCGGGGAGCTCTCACACGTAATTGTTTAGCATGAGGCTCTATTCTCCTCACCAGCTCATCGTCATCCATTCCTTCAGGGATTGGCCACGTGATACCCGCTGACTGAGCTGCACGCGCGTAGTAGGACGTTGTTCCTGGCGATATGGCCAAAGCCGCGGCTATTTGGCGGTGCTGCAATTTGGCATCAAACTTTAGCCGTAGTAACTCACGTAATTTTTTCATGCGGATTCTCTTCATTGTCATGGCTTGCTCCTGAGGGTCGAAAAAAGGGCAATAATGCAAATTTATCGCCTAAATAACTACCACTCAGGACAAGCTGTGTTTAAAATTAACAATAAGAGAAAAAACATGTGATAAATCAATCGATTGCATCATCTTGATCACGAATTGCAGATCTTGATCACGGAATTGCAAATTTCGACAATACTGATCAATTTCATGCAATTACCTGATCAACATCGTGCAAATCAATGATCAAGATCATGAAAATCCTTGATCAACATCGTGCAAATACGCACCATTAATGCGGCAGTGATGCCAAGGATTGAAATTGATAATTTTTTCATAGTGTTACCTCTGTTGATTATGGGCTGCCCTCAATTTGAGCAGGCGTAAACTTAACACAGTATTGTGCTGTTTTCAACGTATTGAGCATTTATGCTACACACGCTTAACTTTAATGTCCGATAAAAGCTTGAAAATGTCCGGTAAATGGCTATAATCCAATAAAAATGTCCGGTAAAAGCCGTAAATTTCCGATAAATGTAGGTTTTGGGTGAAAAATGTCCGATAAAATTGAACTATTGCTGAGCTTTCTCGCGTCAAATCCTGGTAACACCTCGATATCAGAGCTGGCAGCTGTATTTCAGCACTCGGTAACTGACCGTACCATTCGCCGCTGGTTATCGGAACTCATTGACCAAGGACTCGTTGAAACCCAAGGCCAATACAAATCCACCCGCTACCAACTCACAGCTAAAGGCAAGGAGCGCGCACGAGAACTTAGCCAAGAGTCACAACAGGCGCCGTATTTTTCTGAGGCAAGTATTACGAATCTGCAAAAGGTCCAGCGTCCGCTACTAGAACGTGATCCTTGTAGCTATAATCAAGCGTGGCTCGATGCATATGAACCGAATACCACGTTTTATTTGTCCGAAGCTCGTCGGCAACAATTAGCTGACAATAGCCTGTTAACCGATGAGCATCAATCTAGCCATACCTATACCAAGAATGTATTCAATCGCTTACTGATCGGTTTATCCTATAACTCATCACGTCTTGAGGGTAATACCTATTCATTGTTAGAAACTCAGCAACTGGTATTGCAAGGTGAAGAAGCCCACGGCAAACAAGATGCTGAAAAACTTATGATTCTCAATCATAAAGACGCCATTAGTTTTTTGGTGGAAGGGGTGAGCCGTGTCAATATTGATAGCGATAGCATTAAGACCTTACACTTTCTCTTGGCAGATGGCTTGGTGATGCCTCAAGCTGCTGGACACATACGTGAAGAAGGGGTGCGAATAACATTAACGCCCTACGTGCCTATCGAGAATAAAGATCATCTAGAACGCTTATTGCAAACCATCACTGCCAAAGCCCAGCAAATTACCGATCCGTTTGAGCAGAGTTTATTTTTATTGGTGCATATTTCCTATCTACAAGCCTTTATTGATGTTAACAAGCGCACTGCACGCTTGAGTGCGAATATTCCCTTGATCAAGAGTAGCCTGGTGCCATTAGCATTCAATGATATCGACAAAGACGATTATATTTCAGCAATGCTGTGTATTTACGAATACAATGACACCGGGCCATTGACGGATTTATATGTGTTTTCATACCTTAGAACCTGTAAAGAATACAAAGCACTCAATGAATCATTGGATATCGATGTTATCCGGGTAGCCTATCGTGACCAATGGCGAGGCTTAATTTGTCAAATTATTAATGATCAAATCACAGGCGCGGCAATTGCAACGACAATACATGATTATGCCAAAGCCCATATCCCGGCTAAGGACCGTCAGGAATTCGAGCAGCGCTTATTAGTAGAAATACAATCCATTGAGCGCTTTGCTATACAGGGGCTAGGTATATCACTACAGGCATTTGAAGAATGGCAACAGTTAAACAAAACCTATGACTAAAACCCTCAAAACAGACGTAATCATCATCGGGGCAGGGGCCGCAGGGCTCATGTGTGCAATTGAGGCCGGCAAGCGTGGTCGCAGTGTCCTGGTGCTTGATCATGCCAATAAAGTCGGCAAAAAGATTTTAATGTCCGGTGGCGGGCGCTGTAATTTTACGAATTACCATATTGGTTTTGATAATTATCTGTCGAATAACCCCCACTTTTGTAAATCCGCCTTGAGTCGCTATACCCAGTGGGACTTTATCGAGTTGGTCAACAAACATAATATACCTTTTCATGAAAAAACCTTAGGTCAATTATTTTGTGACAATAAATCTCGCGATATCGTTAACATGCTAGTAGCCGAATGTGACGAGGCAGGGGTAAGCATTAAATTGAATACCACCATTCATAGTATTGACGCTCTGAAACCCCATCACTATAAATTGCATACAACTTTAGGTGATGTGCATTGTGAATCGTTAGTTATTGCTAGCGGTGGTTTATCGATCCCCACCATGGGTGCTAGTCCTTTTGGATATCAAATTGCTGAACAATTTGGCTTGAAGGTATTACCGACGCGGGCTGGACTGGTGCCATTTACCCTGCATTCCCATGATAAAGAAAAACTCGATTGCCTCTCAGGAATTGGTGTCGCCAGCATTACCAGTAATGACCGCGCGAGCTTTAGCGAAAATATGCTCTTTACTCATCGGGGCTTGAGTGGTCCCGCAATGTTACAGATCTCCTCCTATTGGCAGCCCGGTGAAGCTATCAATGTGAATTTAATGCCATCCATAGATCTATATGACTATTTACAAGCACAGCAACAACAGCAGCCCCAACAACAGTTAAAGACGAGCCTGTCGCAATTACTGCCAAAACGGGTGGTTAATGTCTTGTTAGATGATGCCTATGCCAGTCGGACCTTGGCGAATTTGAGTGATAATGACATGCAGCATATCAGCCATGAATTTCAAGGCTGGCAAGTGAAACCCAATGGTACTGAAGGTTATCGCACCGCAGAAGTCACTCTAGGCGGCGTGGACTGTGATCAGCTGTCTTCTAAGACATTTGAGGTAAACAATCAACCCGGTCTTTATTTCCTCGGCGAAGTTCTCGATGTTACCGGCTGGCTCGGCGGCTACAATTTCCAATGGGCTTGGTCATCGGGCTGGGCTGGGGGACAGGTGGTGTAAGTTCATCTAATATGGCATAGCTTAGAAAGAATCGTTATCCATTCTTGTTGCAGCTTCAGGATAGAGTCCAGGAAAGTAATAATTAAGTGCATGAAGCGGCAATCCAAAATATAAGGAACCTCTAGGAGAGTCTGAAACTAGAAGTTCATTTTTTATGAGTTTAGAAATTAGCTGTTGGGCAATTTTATCACTCAACCCAGTCATTTGTTTGAAGTCAGCTCGTGAAACTGGACCGGAAGTGAAAATATAGCTCAATGGCAATATTGCTTCAACACGTATATCTTTATCTTTTTGAGAAAGATATATTATCAGCGCGGCAATACGATCATGGATTTGCTCCAAATCAAGCATGTTACTAATAAATGTTACTTGATCTAAACAAGTCGACAAGAAGTATTCACAAAACCTTCGCAAACCTTCTTCAGATAAATTTCCTCGACCATCGAAATCACCTCGGCGTGGTGAATCAGCTGAAGCAAGCGCTGAATAATAGTTATCGCGAGCCCTTGCTAATCCTCGACTTACTGACCATAGTCCGCCGGTAAAATACTTGTAGAGGGCTGCCTGGGTTGCTAGACGGCATACGCGACCATTACCATCGAGAAATGGATGCACCCATGCAAGCCGATGATGTGCGCAAGCTATCATAACTAATTGTTTATCCCAACTTTGCTTACTAAGATTGAAAAATTGCTCGTAGCGTTTTAGAAATGCAGAAATACTTTTGTGGGAAGGGGGTACATGTCGACCAACCTGTACATCCACCAGCCGAAATTCTCCAGGCTCAACAATACGCCCTTCTTGTACCGTTCGATCATCAATACTTAGCCGCGAATATAAAGCGTTGTGAATTTTTTGAATACCTGCACTTGAGAATGGTGAAAATGACTCGTCCTGATTTATCATTGTTTCGATTTCAACTTCGGCTTCAATGTGGGCAATGGCTAAACGCTGCAACCGCGCAATATCAGGCTTATCTGAGAAATCGTGTCGTAGCCCTTTGGCTATATTGACGGGGTGTGTGCTATGACCTTCAATTCTATTTGAATAGTATGAGTTCATTTCTCGTAGTAAGCTGGCCAAAGATTTGGCAGTAGTAGGGTGCAGGGTATGTCTTAAGGATAGTGATGCTTCGGTGATTTGCTTACCTAACTCATAGAGCCCTTCGAGCTCTTTACTCGGGGCAAGTGGTTCAAATTGACTAGGCGAATCATACATAAAATATTCCGATAAATATTCCGATATCAAAAGTCTCTAACTGCCTGAATTATAGGCATATAATGGCTTATTTACAAGAAAATATTCCGATAAATATTCCGTTAATTATTCCGATATAACTGCTTTTTTTATTACCAAAATCCCGGATATTCCACAACGCTACTGTTGGATATCCGGGATAATCAGCGGTAGCGTTGTGGATTATCCGGATCTTTGCTAGACTTTTCTTCATGTTTGGCTGACTTTTGTACTTAGGGAGTAACCTGTGCCTCTGAATAGAATCCTCAACTTACCAAACTTAACCGAGAAAAAATCATTTTTTCTTTTTGGTCCAAGAGCCACCGGTAAAACCACCCTGATGCATCAAAGCTTCACTGAAAATGTGGCAGTGTTTATCAACCTGTTACGCAGTGATATTTATCTGCGGCTCAGTAATGCCCCCCACGAGCTTGAGGAGATGATAGATATCACGCAAACACCAAAGCTCATTATTATCGACGAGATCCAGCGTGTTCCTGAACTACTAAATGAAGTACACCGTTTAATTGAAGAGCGTAAGCTACACTTTTTGCTGACAGGAAGCAGTGCACGCAAATTAAAACAGCAGGGGGTAAATCTATTAGCGGGCAGAGCTTGGCAAGCAAATTTGTATCCACTGACATTTGCTGAGATCGAGCAATTTGATATTATGCGCTATCTTCAGTACGGCGGATTACCGCCAGTTTATCTCGGTGAATATGCCCATGAGGAACTTGGCGCCTATGTGAATACGTATTTAACTGAAGAAATTCAGGCAGAATCCCTCGTACGGCAAATTCCAGCATTTACACGTTTCCTCGAAGTTGCAGCATTAAGCTCAGGGCAAATGTTAAACTTCGCTGAAATTGCTAGCGACACTGGTGTTCCTGCATCTACTATCAGAGAGTATTATCAAATACTAGAAGATACTTTTCTTGGATTCATGGTACCTGGCTGGACCAAAACCCTTAAGCGCAAGGCTATCTCCCGGGCTAAATTTTATCTATTTGATGTTGGGGTAAAAAACGCCCTGGCACAAATTAAATCTCTAGAGCCCAAGACGGATCGCTTTGGCCAAGCTTTCGAGCATTTCATTGCAATGGAACTACGGGCCTATATCAGTTATCGTCGTTTCGATCAGAAATTATCATATTGGTGCTCAACCCATGGTGTAGAAGTTGATTTCATTATTGGCGATGACATTGCTATTGAGGTTAAAACCACAAAATCCATCCAGGATAAACACTTGAAGAATTTACGCATGTTGCAGGAAGAAGGAATTTGCCAACAATTCTTTATCATTAGTTTTGACAAAGTAAATCGCCAAAAAGATGGTATTACTATCATATACTGGGAAGACTTTTTAAAGAAACTCTGGGCAGATAAGTTAATGGCAGCGAAGTAGAGCACCATTGTTAGTTTTATGATTGTTAGAAAACCAACAATGGCATAGGAACAATTAGCCAAGAAACGAGTTGGGAGCTAACAATATAACCCTGTTATATCCGATAATGGTTATTTTAGGTTTAAACGATAGTAAATAAGTAATATTACGTAATAATATCAATAGGTTATATGGTGTGACGCTGTTATTTGTAATAGGCTTTCCTAGCTAGAGGGGATTTTGCCGAATAATCTCGAAGCTGAATAGCCCTAGTTAGCTGATTTATAAGGGTTAAGAGCTGTTGTAAGTATTGATGATGGGGATAGAAAGGGCCATAATTGGCGCATCAGATCCCGCCACGCCTCCTAACAATGCGCACCTTGGCGGGACGTTCGCTTTAAAAAGTGGCTTAATGAGTTACTATAGCCATGACAAAACCCACCACGCCTCTAAATCAGGATGATATGCGTACCAGGGTGGGTTGTTTGTTTATTTTTTGCGCCTAAAATGACGGGTGCTGGCGGTATTTTTGGGCTTGACGGAAGGTGCGGCAAGGTCCATAATCACACTATCCATACCCGCCACGCCTCTTAACAATGCGCACCTCGGCGGGTTATTTGTTTATGGGTATCTATAAAAAACCTCCTTTCGAATGGGCTCAACAGTTAGAGTCACTTATCCAAAAAGGATTGGTTATCGATGAACCGGCTCACTCTTGCTTTAAGCTTGTTAGTTACCAGCGTTTTTCCGGTTATCTTGCTGCTTTCTATCTCCCTGAGCGTAATAGCTTTCGCGACGATACAACCTTCGAGAGGGCTTGGGAGTTATATGAATTTGATCGTGAATTAAGGCTGCTAGTTTCGGATGCAATTGAGCGTATTGAAGTAGCATTTCGTACGGCATTGTCTGAGACTATGAGTATGGAATATAGCTCTCACTGGTTTCTTCAAGCTGAATTATTTAAGAATCCAGAGCGTTATAAACTATTTATCAAGAAAGCTAAGGAAGCTAGTAGAGATCCCCATGATGCGGAACTTAGGCGATATTACGCACGATATAGTCAACCAGACTATCCTCCAAGTTGGCTTTTATTTGAAAAACTATCATTTGGCGTTTGTACTAATTTATTTCGAAATCTTAAACATGTAAAAGATAGGCGAGCGGTGAGTAAGTGGTTTGGCTATCACCCGACAGTGTTAGCCTCGTGGATTGAAAGTATCAGATATACGAGAAATTTATGTGCCCATCATGCTCGATTATGGAATAGGTGGTTTGTTAGTGCACCAATCCTGACTTTAACAGCCCATAATGGAAGTCCTAATCCAAGTATGTTCTTGCCAAACAGTCAAATCGAAAATGTAAAAACTACATTTAAAGCACAAGCAGCGGTAATGTATTGTTTGTTGGAGGCATTAGTACCAGGTAATGAGTGGCAACGGCGCTTATTCATGTTATTTGAAAAATATCCCCAAACAGAATTTGATAAAATGGGCTTTGATAAAGATTGGCGCCATGATAATTTTTGGCAATAGCCGTGAAATTGCTAACAGGGGACTAACTGATGGATAAACCAAGAACTCGTAAAGAACAAGAAGTTTGGCAGGCTTGTGATGATCTACTGGCCATGGGTAAAGCCGTTAAGGAAATCACTGGGGAGGCTATAGGCGTAAGGTTGCGCGAGCTAAAATATAAAGCCGGTAGTACTACCCAGCGTTATCAATTCCGCGACTCGTGGATGGCGGCGCGTGGACTCAGTCGTGAAGATGTGCGAAGCCTTGAGCCCAATGAACTTACCGACCCTATAGCCAGAGCAACAGCCGTTTATAAAGAAGGGTTAGAACGTGAGTTACAAAAAGAATATGAGCAGAAATACCAGTCACTAGAGGCGCTGGTAGCGGAAAAGCAAATTGAGGCGGATCAATGGCAAGCAAAGTGCAATGAATTGCAGATCAAGCTTCAAGACAGTCAGCAACAGAATGATAACGTCAGTCAACGCTATAAAATCCAATCCGATAATCTTCAATCAATTCATGAAGAGAATATCAGTCTCAAATCAAGCGTCAGTGAGCAAGAAAAACAGCTAACAGCCCTGCAAGTAATGCTAGAAAAGCGCGAGGCGCAGTATCTAGAAGAGAAAAAAACGCTATCGAGCCGGTTTGATGCTGTTTTAGAAGAATTCAAGGTGAACTATCAGCAGCAGGTTTCAGATCTTAAAGAAAGCACAGAAGAGCAACGCCACCGACTCATGCTAGATAATGATAGACTCAAAACCGAAAATAACAAGCTTTTTTCTGACGTATCTGAACTACAGTGTGCGAAGAGAGAGTTAGAGGCTTCAGTACAGCATCTACAACAACAGTTGCAGGAAATGGGAAGCTTAGAAAAAACATTCAGTAAACATAGCAAAAATGTTGACGCAGGTGTTAAGAAAAGTATCGCT
>MDTG01058845.1_pt1 | contig 10102 bp, 7 predicted proteins | sample 811421 | NCBI WGS metagenome assembly MDTG01 (sample SAMN05326645, study PRJNA326480) | marine metagenome | isolation source: seawater | place: Pacific Ocean: South East | collected 2011 | reverse complement strand
GATCCTGCTGCTCTTGATCCTGCTGCTCTTGATCCTGCTGCTCTTGATCCTGCTGCTCTTGATCCTGCTGCTCTTGATCCTCCTGCTCTTGATCCTCCTGTATCTTTCTAAGCGTTAACTCTAAATTTGCCTTAATATCTTCGTCATTGGCATCAATTTTTAATGCTTGACGATATGACTCAGCCGCTTTGCTATACTCTTTATTTATATACAAAGCATTACCCATATTATACAACGATCTTGACTTTAAACCTTCATCAGCGCGTTGAGCTGATTGATTAAATTCATCAATAGCCGACTCAATGTCACCTTTCTTGAAAAGAGCATTACCAACATTAAAATTTAAACTTGCAGAATTAGGACGCTCTAACTGCGCATCACGATAAAGCCGAACTGCATCTTCAAAATTTCCATTTTCATAAGAATCTTTTGCCGCAGCACTCTTAGAAGCAACTGGGTCTCCAACAGTCGAAGCGCTACAAACCAACCAAACTACCAAAATATTCGATATTCTTAAAATCCTTTTCAACTTTCAAACCGACCTTTCCAGATTTCCCTAATCACACGTCGATCACCTATGAAAGCCTCGAAAAGAAAAAAAAGTAATGCAAAAAAAAGAGGTATTTGATATCTATCTTCAAAGCTCGTCGTTGGTGCCGAAGAAAATTCACGCTGTTCCATATTAGATATTTGCTCAGAAATAATGGACAATTCATTCCCTATTTGGGTAGAGCGGAAATAATCTCCATCTGTAGCCAACGAAATAGAATTTAGGGTTTCTTCATCTAATCTAGTTTTTACGTAATTTCCAACTTCGTCTTTATGATAACTCCGACCTCCGCCATTCTCTTCTTGGGGAATTAGCTCACCATCATTCGTTCCAAGACCAACAGCGAATATTCGGATATCCTTTTCAGCTAGTTCATTGGCAATTTTTATTGGATTTCCTACATGTTCCTCTCCATCCGTAAACAAAACAACAATCTTATGCTGCCCGGCCTCGTCATCAAAGCAATCACCAGCTAACTTTATTGCATCGCCGATTGCTGTGCCTTGGACAGGAATCATACCTGCATCAATCACATCTAAAAACATTTCTATAGCGCTATAATCCAATGTCAACGGACATTGAACAAAAGCCTGACCTGCAAAGACCACCAACGCAACCCGATCACCTTCCAACCTATCTAACAATTCTCGAATCTGTTGCTTAGCATGAACTAAACGACTGGGCTTTAAATCTTCTGCCAACATACTTCTAGAAACATCCAGTACAATGACGACATCAGAACCGGAGCGCTCAACTATTTTCAATACTGTCCCGTACTGTGGTCCTGCAAGTGACAATATAGAGAATAAAAAGCCTCCAGTTATCAATGAATATTTTGCATATTGTCGAGTACGACTTAGATCTCGCGTGAGCTTTTCAACTATGGAGACATCAGCAAAGCGCCGCAACGAAATATTTCGATCTCTGATAGACCATAAAAAAAACAGGACAATCATCGGAATGCTCATTAAAAGCCAAAAAATATGAGGATTTTCAAATCGCATAATTAAAAATTAGGGTAAACTGCGAAATCTAGTATTTGACAAAAGGACTTCGCAAAGTAACAAAAATAATCCAGCCCAAAGCAACGGCACATATCTATCAGTGTATTCCACATGAATTTCGGAAGTAATCTCTGTACGCTCCAGTTCACCTATTTCTTCATAAATTTCTTCAAGTTTTTTCTCACTCGTTGCCCGGTAGTACTTTCCACCTGTCTTTTCAGCTACAGTACGCAGCGTCTCTTCATCTATTTCAACTTCAACGTTTTGATATCTTGTACCAAAAATGCCTGGCACAGCACGACGTATTGATCCATCGCTACCAATTCCGATGGTATAGACTCGAACACCAACAGCTCCTGCAGTTTCCGCCGCTGTTACAGGATCAATTTCACCAGCATTATTAACACCATCCGTTAACAAAATGACTACTTGACTTCGCCCCTCGGCTTCGCGGAGTCTATTAATCGCATTAATTAGTGCCATACCAATCGCTGTTCCATCCCAGCTTTTTTCTGCAATTGGAATCCCGTCCAAAAACTCGAGTAAAATTTTGTAATCGAGCGTCAACGGACATTGCGTAAAACTTTCTCCAGCAAATACAACCATCCCGATTCGATCGCTTTGGCGACCATTAATAAAGTCGCTAACTACTTGCTTTGCTACTTCTAGGCGCGTAAGGTCACCGTTATCTAAATCATTGAGTTCCATACTACTCGAGACATCTAGAGTGAGCATAATATCGATGCCTTCTGAGGATATTTGGCGTTTTGATCGCCCAGACTGAGGTCGTGCCATTGCAACGATCAAAAACAAAAACCCCAACAATTTTATTGCAATTAGAGCGTGCCTTAATTTGATTGATAGTGGTTTCTTTAAAGAACGAAAAACAGATATATCAGAATATCTTACGCTACTTTGCCGAAAACGCCTTCTCCGGATGTAAAAATATAGCAATATTGGCAACAGATTGATGAGGATCAACCATTCTGGATTTTCAAATCTTAGATTCTGCATCACTTATACTTTTTTCCAATTGCACACGATTTTCTTCTTGCTCTTCGCTTAACTTTTCAAAGCTATGCAAAATATCCAAACCAAGGCGTGGAGCATGATCTGCATTATCTGAATCTGGGAAAAAACGGGCAAATTTAACCAAATCTGCAGTCGATAAATAAAGCCCTGTTCGTCTGATTAAATCATTGTCAATATTTTGTTTTCGCAAAACAGCCTCGATTTCCCCAGTCGTTTTTTCCATAGCTTCTTCAACCCATACTTTTTCGAGGAATTTCCGTAAATTATCAGATAAAAGAGAATAATATTTTTTAATCTCTCCTTTTTCTAATAAACCCATTTGAGCAATTCGGTTGAATTCAGCAGAAAAGTCAATCTCGACAACCTCATCTGACTTAGGCAAATTACGACGTCTATAACGTCTAATTAGGAAATACAATCCTGCGCCTATGCATATGAGTAAAAGGCCAACAACCACTGCAACCAACCAAATAGAAAAGCCCCCTGCAATAAACACAGGAGGCTTTATGTCTCGAATTTCATTTTCATCTTGAGAAAGCACGCTTTTAACAAACAACGTCAGAGGATAACTCTGAGAAGCAACCGTATCATTTTTCGAATCTAAAAACAGAAATCCTACCGAAGGTATAGTTTGTTCACCAATTTCGAAAAATTGAACGTTACCACGAAGAACAATTCTTTGACCGTTATCAACAGTTATCGGGCCACTTAGCTCAGTCAACTCAAAGTCAACATCCGACCAAATAAGCCTTAAATCAGGTTGGAATAAACTAAAACTAAGCGGATATTCAATTTTGAGTTCAATTTTTAAAGGCTGGCCCAAGGTCACAATTGTTGTATCGGCTTTTACGTAGACTTGAGGCATCGCGGAGGCCTGGCCTACCAAACAAAAAACAAAAAAACTAATACACCTATACATTCAGGCTACCTCGTAGACATAGTATCGACTGAAGTAGCCTCCTGTCGAACTTCGTCTATCTCAAGATCTATATCGGAAAAACTATCTGCATCAATCTGATAAGCTTCTGAAGTGCCCGTTAATTCTAAGAAAATGCCAGCATCTTCAACAAAAAATTTCAAGTCAGCAATTAGATCGTTTTTCCCATTCAGATGAATATCTAAAACAGGCTTTCCACTTCTAGGAGCTGTGAACCTCTGCGTCTTCAAATCCAACAAATCGGTCAATAATGAATTAATTTTCCAGGATTTTGCAGGCTCTTTTGTCGGCTTAACAATTGTCCAAACCCCAGCGGTATCCTTAGATGTTGCAAAACTGGTAGTTCCGTCACGTTTTATCTGAACATTCGTGACTTGATCTCGCGAAAATTGGACTGGGGTTTTGTCTCGGACATCATAGGTCGAAAGGTTTAGTTGCTGAACCAATGTCGAATCGACTAAAAAAACGGGATTTCTTTCAGGATTACGCGCGAAATACCGACCGTCTTCTGCTCTGCTACCAATATAAAGTCGATCTATTTGATCCTCTGAACCCATAAACAAATTATCTTCGGAATTGATTTCTTTCGAAACTAAAGTCAAACTTAAAAATTGACCCTCTGCCAAACCATATTGCTCGAGATCTTCGAACTCTGAGTCTTCGTCGACAAACTCGAAAATCTCGGCATTTTGAATATTTCTTAGCAACGCATCCATAGTATCACTGTCTGCAGAAACAGTTACTGGTGAACGCAATACCCACGATCCCGAAACGCTGGCTAAGACAAGCGGAGCCGAATCAACTGATGATATACGGACAGCTGTTATATCGCTCTGTGAAAAATTTGTTATTTTTCGATTTCGCAAATCAAATGGCTTCTTTTCTAAGTTATCATAACGCCATGCTCTCACCACATCAATCTTGGAATTTGCTCCCGATTTCTTAACATATGTAAAACGATCCGTTGGTGCATCAGCCCCAAAATACAATGTATCTAAAGGTCCCTCTTTAGTCTCGATAAAGATGCCAAGTCTCGGCGCTTCTAACCCATATTCACCAGCAACACCTGGACCCAGAGCTTCAGCACTGTCAACAACTGTTTTTTCTCGCTCTGCTTCATTCAAATTTCTTAAATATCGATCAACTGCATCCGAATCAGCTTCGTCCCGAACAGGTGCCAACATGTACCAATCATCTTCTTTTCGACCGATCTCAATCCGATCTGCATTATTTAAAATTACGAGTCGGGTTACCTCTGACGCATTGAAATCAAGAATCTTCTTTGACTGTTCTGCTTCCTTGCGGCGTTCCTCTCCACCTTTAATTTCATACTGATAAACAAAGGCCAAAAGAGCTACAAATACAGCACCTACAACTAAGTTTGTTTTAAATTTCATCACACACCTTTCTTCTCATCAACAAAGGCCTTACGAATCCACGCCAAGACTGCAACATTAACAACAAATATTGCAGTATACAACAGCTGAAGTGTCTCATCAGACACAACGAAAAATGCTCCAATACAACAAAAAATGGAGACTAAAATAGCAGGGATCCACGCCATGGCAAGCCTTCGATATATACCAAATGCCACGCCTAAACAGAGTATGCCAATAAAAACATGAAGTTGGCCACTAACAACATCTGCTTCACTAAACGCCACTGAAGCAGATATCAGAAGAAAAATACCGTTGGCCATGAATGTGTACATGAGCCAGGCCAGACAGCCATCAACATACGACTGGTAACCTCTTTTTAAGACCATAACGAGCCCCGACAAGGCTACTGCAAAAGGGAGCACAAATACTGAAATCCACAAAATAACGTCTCCCTGATTACCGATTAAGTTGATCGGGTTATACTGAGGAGTACGATCAGCAATATCTAAACGATCCTCACCTTCAGCCAACCACTCAGCACTGCTCTTTATCAATTGTCCGTTCGCTTGTTGGTCAAAATATTCATTTGCGGCAAAATCTGAATCTCCGAATACAACAAGTCTCGTAGAGCCTTCTTTCGCCAAACTTGTATCAACATCTGTTTTGACTGCTACAGCTATTGAAATGGGACCACGAGTATCCGTTTGAGGATCATATTCAACTTGTCCTCCAATTCCGGTAATTGGGCCCATATCACTCTCTCCCCAACTGCTTTCATGAGTCATTGCTAACGGAGTAATCTCTGGATTCTTCAATCGGTGAGAAGCTATCTGAACTGAACGAGCTAAAGGAAAGAAACTCATTGTTCCTCTATTTATCTTTTCACTTATCGGATGATCTCCATATGTCATTACAACAGGCACCGAAACATCAGCACCAAACAGTTGACCTAATCCGCTCAGATCAACCACAAAATCCTGACCTAGTTTGACGGAATATGAATCAAGAAGCTCCTCTAAACCAGTCGTTTGTCCCGGATCTAGCAGAAGAAGACCACTTCCTCCACTAGCTAAAAAACTGGCTAAACTATCGGACTCCGCACGAGTAAACGGTTGTTTAGGTCCCAACACTACTAATACGGTTGCATCTTTGGGAACTCCCTCGTTGAGATCTACATCGTCAATAACTTCAAAATTGAGCTCTAAAAGACGAGATTTAAACTTCGAAAAGCCTTTCCCATCTACTTGATCTAATTCAAATTCACCATGACCCGAGGTAAAATAAGCCTTCATATCTTTGGCATTGAAAGCCTTTGATATGGCATTACTTAAGGTCTGTTCATTTTGCAGATTTATCCTTTCGCTACGAACATCACCTTCTCCACGCAATTCAATAATCGAAGCACCACGTTCGCGAATGTTGTTTTGCTTTACTTGAAGCGAATTCTTCTGTGGATCAATCAATTCGTAGTCAAAATTTCGCGAAGTATGTTTATACTCATTCATTAAATCTTGAAAACGCACTCCCTCCATATCACTCATAAAGGTCTTAACATTTACATAATAGCCTTTATCTTCAAGTGTATTCAGTAAACTTGTAGTCTTACTTGAAAGCGTATACAGGTTTTCAGCCGTCATATCTTCCCGAAAGTTGTAACGATCACCGATAAAGTTGAGTAGAGTCACAATCCCCAAAGACAAAACAACTCCAATACCAGCCCCAACTAACTCTTTAACACTCCAGCGACCTTTCCGAGAAACGACCATCAAGCCTATACCAGCAATTGCAAGTGGATAAAAGACTACACTTAGCCAGAAAACCCAATCGCCCTGACTTTCTGTAAGAGCAATTGGATTATGTCCTGCCTTTCGCGGCCTAATTGAAATCAAACCTTCGTCTTCAGCTAACCAACTGACAGAATTTAACGCCAAATCCCCATTACCCTGGTAATCAAAAAATTGGTTTGTCGCAAAGTCAGAATCTCCAAAAACTACCAATCTCCCTTTCTCCCCCTCAACGGCAACACCCAGAGCAACGGGACCAGGTATATCCACTTCTTCATCAAGTTTTACCGTTTGGTCCCCTTCACCAGTAAGAACGGATAAATCCGACTCAGCCCATCCAGATTCTGATGTTAGCGACAACTCCGCACCCGAAACATCGGGATTTAGAGATTTATCAAAACGAACCGATCGAACTAACTGATAAAAAGTCATTAGACCACCATGTTTTTGCGATATAGGATGGTCACCATAAGAGACAGAAACAGGCGTGGTAAAATCGAGGCCAAACAACGAGCCGATGCCACTTGTATCGATAACAAAATCGTCACCGAGCACGACACCCCATTCACCAAAGAAAGATTCTAATCCAGTTTCATAGAGGGGATCGAGCATCGCTAACACAGCCCCGCCATCTTCTATGTATTCCCGAATGCGATCTTTTTCAATTGAGAAAAAAGGATTCCGCGGCCCAGCAATCACGAGGACTGCACAGTCTTCCGGAACTCGATCAACGCGAGCAAGCAGCAACGAATCTTCTACTAAATAATCAATGTTTTTCAACCGATCTTCGAGTAGTTTTAGTCCATCCACATCGTTACTTAGCGTCTTTTCTCCATGTCCTACTGAAAAATATATTTTTTCCCTACGATCACGAATAACCTTGAGCAATGAATTAGTAATCTCACGTTCTTCAAGCTCTGTTACCTGTTGTTCTTTGCCTGAAGCCTTTAGCAGAAGAGTGTTATACCGAGTGATACCATTTTCTTCTGTAAGACCAGGCTGACGATCGGGGTCTATCATTTCGTAACTAAATCGGACACCATTACTAGCATATTCTGCTAAAAGCAATTCTAAATCCTGATTTTCTCCTCCTTCAACGAAAGCCAATGCTTCAACATCCCGATCAAGGTTTTCGAGAGTCTGAATAGTTAAACCAGATAAGCTGTGTAATTTACCCTCAGTGAGATCGATTCTGTCGTTGTAACGATCACTTAAAAAATTCACCATCGCAACAATCCCAAAAACCATAATCCCACCCCAAAACGCATTTAACCAGCGTCCATACTGCAAAAACATTGCTTTATCAATAAAGCCAGCGACCACGACTAAAATGAATCCTATTACAAGATTAAAGAGACCCCCAGCTCCTGTTTCAGGAGCTATTAGATAAGCTATTCCACCCACCGCAATTAATAAGGCCCCGACTAAGCTTAAAGGGACAGCATAGTTTTTCATTTCAACGCCTCCAGCGTCGCGACTCCACGACACGCGTAGTCAGGAACAAACAGAAAAAGGTGAAACTGACATAAAACACAATATCTCGACTATCAATTACTCCGCGTTGAAAATCTTCAAGATGCTCTATAAAAGACACATACTGAAGAATTTTTGCTGCGGTAGGTCCGGCAAAACTGGCGGACCAATCAATCAGCCAAAATAATAGGAGTATGCCAAAAGAAAGAAGTACGGCTATAATCTGATTTTCTGTTAACGCGGAGGCCAATATCCCCACAGAAATAAAAGTGGCACCTAAAAATAAGTAACCTAAATAACCGGAAAAAATTGGTCCCCAATCCGGAGATCCATACGCCTCTAAAATTAAAAAATAGACCAAAGTTAGGCTTACGATTGCACTATAAAGTGTGAGGCAGGCAAAAAATTTGCCCAGTAATATCTGGACCGAGGTGACAGGCGAAGTCATCAATAGTTCTATGGTTCCCGTCTTTTTTTCTTCAGCAAAGAGACGCATCGTAAGCATTGGAACAATCAAAAGCCAGATAAAATCCATGACGGCAAAAAACTGCGTAACAACCATCTCATTCAAATTAAGCGCCGGCATAGCCCCGCCCATCTGTTGGGCTCGCTGACTTAATTGAAGACAAATAAGGTTGAATTGCATCAGAATACTTCGAAACAGAAATCCAGACAAAAAAAGAAATACTCCAGCTATAACGTAAGCCACAGGCGAAACAAAATACGAACGCAATTCTTTTGAATATATCGCTATAAAATTTCCCATTATACGGCTACCTCCTCTGTCGTAAAACGCAGAAAAATATCTTCTAAAGTCATGTCCAAGGGACGTAATTCACGCAATGAAAATCCTTTATCTATAACGCTGCGGGTTAATGGGTCACGCACGTCTTTCCCCGAGGCAGTAGTAATCAAGTAAACATCTTCTGTTTCATTAGATACGTCCAATACACCTTCTATTGCTTGCACTTCAGCTAAAATGGCCTCGGAATTTCCAGTAATAACTGCTCTTAAAACATCTCCATCCTTGAGCTGATCAATTAAACTTTCTGGAGTTCCTTGACCTGCAATGCGGCCATTATTGATAATTACGATCTCATCACATGTCATACTCACTTCAGAAAGTATGTGCGTACTCAAAATTACCGTATGATCTCCAGAAAGCCCCTTTATTACCTCGCGGATTTCAATGATTTGTTTGGGGTCGAGGCCTACAGTTGGTTCGTCAAGTATGAGAACATCAGGATTATGGACAAGAGCCTGCGCCAATCCGACTCGCTGTTTGTAACCCTTCGATAAGTGGCTGATTACAGTATGTTGGTGATGCGCAATGCCAGTTTTGTCCATGGTTTCGCCAATTGCATTTGGAATCAACGATTTTTCTATCCCCTTTATCCTGGCTATGAACCGAAGGTAAGATTTGACCGTCATATCAAGATAAAGTGGTGGCTGTTCTGGAAGGTAGCCAATACGGCGACGAACTTCCATTGACTCTTCTACTACATCAAAGCCAGCAACTTTAGCGCTTCCACTAGTAGGTGGAAGAAAGCATGTTAACATACGCATGGTTGTTGTTTTTCCAGCTCCATTAGGCCCTAAAAAACCCAAAATTGAGCCTTTTTTTACTCCAAACGAAACTCCCTCAACTGCAACTACCTCGCCGTAATTTTTCGCTAACTCGTTTACTTCTATCAATTTTCGCCCTCCTTTAAAATTTTTCGTTTTGTTTGGTCAGACTTAAAATGTCATCTGCGACGCGCTCTAACACTAAATAATCTAACCAATGGCTCAACATAAGATTTGGTGATATCAATAGAAACATGATCTACGTCCACTCTTTTAAATAACTTCGAAAGACCACTTTCAAAATCCACTTGGCTTCTCTGAAATTTCTCACGAATTTGTGACACTCTGGTATCTACAACTATCTGTTCACCAGTCTC
>MDTG01271695.1_pt1 | contig 10103 bp, 17 predicted proteins | sample 811421 | NCBI WGS metagenome assembly MDTG01 (sample SAMN05326645, study PRJNA326480) | marine metagenome | isolation source: seawater | place: Pacific Ocean: South East | collected 2011 | reverse complement strand
TCCTCCATTATAGCAACAAGGTCTTGGCCATTTGGATCTTTTGGTTCTGTATGCATCATTAATAGTGCTTTGTCGTGACCTACAATATCTAAGAATTCTTTAAACCAAAATATCAAAGTTCCTGATTGTTTTCTTCTAGCATTTCTATTATTCCAAAAAAATATCATTCGGTCATCATTTGTAATTTGATTCTTAATGTCTAAGTATTCAGATTTATCCATTTTTTTAAATGTATTTGTAGCTACAGTATGAGGTATTCTGACGACATCTACACTAGGTGAAACATTTCTAACAATATCATCAGTTACTTTACTTATTGTAGCTACAACATCAGTTGAATCGTAAAAATTCTTATTAAATTTTGGATATGGATAGTTATCCCAGACATGATAATAGATCATAGGTATATTTTTTCTTATTTCATCTTCCATGTCCCAGAGCCAAACATAAAAGCGCGGGTCTGTCATAAACCATAAAACATCAGGCTTTTGTTGGGCTATAACGCTTCTAACTATTTCTGGATTTCCATACCCATCAACCGGCAATATATGCCAATCTTCTACCCATGGGTCGACCCTTTGCAATCTATAATCTTGATGCTTTATAGCGCCGGCTAAACAAAAAAACGAAAATTCTCCTGTTGCTAACATGGCTTCAATCATATACTTGGTTTGTGTGCCAACACCAGAAGGCACAAGAGGGCTATCAGAAATGACTAACACTTTTTTCTTTTTTTTATTCATTTACAATACTCAGTTTTATAAAATTTGCAATACTTGCAAGCGAGGCGATTTTTAATATTTATACCTCTTTCAATATTTATAACAGCATTTTCTAAAACTTTTAATGCATTTATTGTTTTTTTAGGCCCTGATGAGATCCTTATAATTTCTACATTTTCTTTTTTTGATGTTCTCTTAAGCAGTGCAAAATAGGTATGTATATTTTTTGGATCAATATTATGCTTTTTAGCAAAATAATTCTTGTAATAAGTTAATTGATAAGTTGTTAATGGATCAGATTTTTTTTCTGATGACCATCCCCAGGAACATGTCTTCCAATCTATAATATGATACTTGCCATCATTAGTTTTTATAACCATATCTATAAATCCTTTAAAATTCTTACCATATGATTCAAATTCTATAATTGGCTCTAGTATCTCCTCTTCTACAGAAAATACTTCAAAAAATCCAAAGTACTTATTAACTGCTGGTAGCAGTTGCTCACAAATAGGGACAGCCTGCTTTTTCATATTGTTTACAAGGGATTTATCTACTTCTTTACCATTCTCTGATAATTTTTGTAATTCAGAGTGAAAATATTTTTGAAATACTTTTATTGGATGTTTCGAAACGTTTGGAATACTTTGCTCACAAACAGCATGTATAGCAGTACCAAACGCAGTATATTCATTACCTTCAAAATGAGGTAATTTATCAATGTATATTAATTTATGCCTGTGTGGACATTCTTTCCAGTTTTTAAGTTCTGAAAAACTTATTCTTTTATTTTCTTGAAGCATATTTTTTATTGGTTGTTTGTTTTATTTTTTGCTATTTTACTCATTCTACCACGAATATTTCTTGTTGTCGAGCTTTTTTTTCTAGGTCTAGTATCTGTATTTTCTGATTTATCTTTGATTTCCTCAGAAACAGATTGAGTTTTTGGCTTTGAAACAGTGCGTTTTCTTTGAATCTTTTGTTTAATCTTAAAAGACCAAGTTCCTTGTTGTGGCATGCCGCCTCTTTGTGAATTAGAAATAACATTTGAAGAAATAACTGACAATATATCATATTGATCTTTTAAAGACTCTATAACATCTGAATCAAAAATTTTAATTCTAGGCTCTGACGCAAAAGTTCTTCTTTCAATTTTAACAGTTACGTGTAACGTGTCCTTATCTATACTAGCTCCTACTATTTCTATGTTCTGATTCATGAAAAGTCCTCCATTATTAAATCGCTTATCTTCTTAAACAAAACGGGACTAACATTCTTTATTCTATGAAAATTATTTTTTTCATAAAACATTTCAAAGCACTCTGCAAAATATTCTCTAATAGAAGTAGCGGAATATGGTGTTAAAAAATATTCTGCTGTAAGTAAATTTAATTTTTTATATCCTATTTCATTGTATAAATAATCATCAAAATCTTCATTAAATTGTAAATCTTTAAAATCAAATTTTTTAGATACATCCTTATCTATTTGGCTCAAGGTGTTTTTTAGCATATTTTTTTTTATTAAGAATTCATTCTTAATTTTTTTATCTGCATATAAAAAGTCTGTATATTTTTCTTCTACTGAGTGCGCTATTTCGTGTACTAAGTCACTAAATATATCGTTTTCATCTTTCTGTTCGTTAGATAAAAATATTGTTGATTTATAATATGATGCAGACATTGATTGATTTTTTAAAAAATCAAACTGGCCAACATATATACTTTTTATTGTTGAAATTAAATGATCTGGTAGTATTGTGAATGTTTTTAATATTACTTTTTTCAAATCTATGTCGGGATTTACTATTTGCTCTCTAACAAAAATTTCTATTCCCCTGTAACTAAAATGAGTTTGTTTTTTGTTTTTGATAAAATTTTTCAAACTCACTTTAAATCATTCTCTACAGATTTAATATCGTTCACTGCCTGTGTATACCCGTTTATCCAATTTTCTTCTGCAATCGCCAATAGAAATTCAGGAAATTGAGTTGCAAAAACATTTACAATATCTTCTACAGTAACCTCTTCGACTTCTGGTTTTATTTTTTTACCAACATAATTAACTATTATATCTTTCAATTCAGACTCTGTTGGTATAACTTGTTTTGTTAAATCTTTATTTTCAATCATAATCTTGTTGCTGCGATAGTTGCTACTTTCGACCTTTCTCCTTTTAATAATGTAATATGTCCTGTAATTGATTCGTTCTTTAGTCTTTCTACAACATAAGATAGGCCGTTGTTTGTAGCATCAATATAAACATTATCTATTTGTTCTATATCACCAGTTAAAACTATTTTTGTACCTTCTCCGACTCGAGTTAAGACTGTTTTTATTTCATGTTGAGTCATGTTTTGAACTTCATCAATCACAATAAACGCGTTTGAGATTGAGCGACCTCTTATAAATGTCATAGCTTCAACTTCAATTTGGCCTTTATCCATATACATTTCTAGTGTTGCCTTATCGTCTCCCATCAAAAATCGAAGATTGTCCTGAATAGGTGCAAGCCATGGCATCATTTTTTCCTCCATAGTTCCAGGTAGAAAACCAATATCTTTACCAACTGGCTCGACTGGCTTAGTAACCACTACTTTTTTATACTGAGACTTAGGTCCGAATGTTTGTTCAAGTCCAGCTGCTAAAGCTAATAAAGTTTTTCCAGAACCGGCTTTGCCTACAAGAGAAACAACAGGCACTGTAGGGTCTAATAAAAGATCAAAAGCAAACTGTTGTTCCTTGTTTCTTGGTTCAGTGTTCCAAATTTTTTTATTACTTTTTACTATTTTTTGAAGTGGTTCATTATAATTTTGAAATCTTGCGAGAGCAGTTTTTTTATCATTAGAATTTGAAATAAGCATTACGAATTGATTAGGTGATAAAATATGTTCTAATGGATCAATCCAAATTTCACTTCCATTATAAAATTTATCTACTTCTTGCTCATCTACTAATATTTCAGCTCTTCCGGTATATAGACCTTCTGCTCTATCTACAACTTGTTCAGCTTGATAATCCTCAGTCAATAATCCAAGAGAATCACATTTAACTCTCATGTTAATATCTCTAGACACTACCACAACTTTTCTAGATTTAGGAGCATTTTCTTGTTCCGATAGGGCTGTTGCTATTATCTGATTATCTGAATCTTCAAGATCTAAATCATCCGGTAAACATAGTGGGTTATAGGAAGATACTCTAACTAACCCTAAGCCCTTTTCTATTCTAACACCTTTTGATAAACTGCCCTTATCTCTTAAACCGTCTAGAGTTCTTATTGTCCTTCTAGCTTGAGACCCTACAGAGTCTTGCCTTTTTTTATGTTTGTCTATTTCTTCTAAAACTTTTAAAGGTATAACTATATCATTATTATTAAATGCTGTAATACAATCAGAATCTGTTAAATAAACGCTCGTATCCAAAACGTAAGTTTTCTTAGCCAAAATATATCCTTTTTACTTATATTAGCATTATTAATTAGATTTTTTAGTTATTTTTACCCATTTCGTGGGCACCTTTTTATATTTTATGTGATTGCTATCTTTTTTAGATTTTTCTATGTGAACATCTTTACTCTTAAATATTTCAGCATTTATTGGCAAAAATAACATAAAAGTTAACATAGCTATCCATGTTGTTATAATAGACATTTGTTTCTCCTTTAAAAAAAAATATTTTTTATATATATTTATTATATATGATTGTAAAAAGTAAACTCTTATTTATTTTATCTTTTTTTACATGTTTAAGTTGTACAACTATCAATTTAGAAAGAAAAGTTGAACCTCCATTAAAAAGTTATGTAAAAGTATATCACACAGTTTCAATTGAATCTTGTCATAAAAAATATACTGATACTTGTCCAATTGGAGAATATCAATCTATGGGAAGCGGAATGCTTGTAGATTTTATAGAAGATCAATCAATAGTAGTAACGGCTGGGCATGTATGTACTGCTGAAGTTAATCAAAAAATATCAAAATATTCTGAAGTGATTACTGTTTTGGATTTTAAAGGATTCAAACACGCTGGATATGTCATAAAATCAACTGAAAATGACTCTAAAGGTGGTGTTGACATGTGTGCATTGTGGGTTCCGACATTAAAACAGAAAGGAATAACCTTTTCAAGGTTCCCACCTAGAGCAGGACAAGAAATATATTATATCGGATCACCTCAAGGCATTTACCATCCACCAGTTGCGCCAATATTGACTGGTATTTATAGTGGTCAAATGAATGTATCAAATGCATTAGTATCTGTACCGGCCACTAGTGGCTCTTCTGGCTCTGCAATATTAGATATGAATAATAAGATGGTTGGTGTTCTTTGGGCTGCTCATGAGTTTCATCATGTATCAATCGCAACTAGTTGGCATGCTTCAGCTTTATTTCTTTATGAAGTAACAAAAATGTATAATGGAAAAAGTAAGCTTAAGATTGGTCCAATAAAAAATTAATTTTTTCTATTTTTTTTTCTATCATCAACCTTAATCTATTTGCAAAATAAGGTTTATTATTTTGCTCAGCCCTCTTGATTGATTCTTCAATCTCCATAATTTCAGATTTAAGTTTGTGAAGTTTATTTTGTATATTCCTATAAGATTTCATTTTATTCCTCTTTTTTTTCATATTGAACATAAATTTTATACCTAAAAGAAATGCCGTCTATAGATGCACCTGGAGGCGGGGCTGATGGGTTGAAGTAAACATTTATCACCTGCTCTTCTTCCATTAGTGAAATCAAAAAATCTAAAGATATTAAATCTACAGTGAATCTGAATGTATTTGGGAGAAGATCGTGTTTTCGATGATTTTTAAAATTTAAAAAATTATCTTCTTCTAGTATATGTCTTCTTATGATATCTAAAGATTCCTCATGGGTAAGATCTCTCATTATTAATAATCTTTCACTTTTTAGATATCTCCAAAATTAAGGCTCTTATTTGTTTAAGATTTTTAATTGCTAACATTGCTGTTTTTCTAACTCTACGACCAGCACTAACATTACCTTTCTCACATTTATCAGAATCTAGCTTTACTGTTTTTAATAAATCAATAATTTGATCTATATTTTCACTTATCATTTTTTCTCCTCTTTATATTGGTGGGCCCACCTGGATTTGAACCAGGAACCTACGGTTTATGAGACCGTTGCTCTGACCTATTGAGCTATAGGCCCAATATATATTTTATATCACAGCTATAGGTAAGTTTCAATAAGTTTTTTTCTTATTGTTGTTCTAATTCCAGGATTAACAACTAAAACTTGAGGCATAACTTTGTACCTAATATGATTTCTCATGAAATTAGTATGTTGATTAGAGGGGTCTTCGATCCAATTAATTTTTTTTCTAACCGCATAATCTTTTATGGATTTTTTTGAAGTCATTAAAAATGGTCTAAATATAGAATTGGCCCGTCTGTAAGGTATAAGCTTTGCTTGTCCGTGAAAAGCAGACATAAGCCAAGTTTCTACACAATCGTCGAGATGATGACAAGTAATAATATAGTTGCTGCTAATGCGCTGCAGGAAAGCATATCTTTCATCCCTCCAAAATTCCTCCAAAGATTTTTTACCTTTGCGTCCTTTTACTCTACCAATAAATAGATTTATTTTCTTCTCTTCAGCATATTTTTCTACAAATATTTGAGCTTTGTGTGAATATTGTGTATCGTGATTAAAATATGCTAAATTTATTTTTCTTTTACCCTGTAGTAAAAAGTCAACAACCACCATTGAATCAACACCACCAGAGCAGGCAATAGTTATATTTTGTGGAATTTTACCAATAATTCTAATCATAGAATTAATAATATCATATTATTTTTTTATTGTCAAATATTTTTTACCATTTTCTACAAGACCAGTATCTAGCTTTGGTCTTAGGACCAGGATTCTTGCAATTATGACGGGCTCGGAAACTCTTGCGAGCTTTTTTATTAGATTTTCTTATCCTCATTGTTTTTTGACCTTTTTTGCGCGCTGAAGAGCCACCATGACCAAAATTTACTTTTTTTATATTTCCTGTCTTAGGATCTTTAACATAGACTTTGAATTTTTTTACATCACCTCGCATTGGTTTATTAAGTTTTACTTTTCGACCTCTATATTCAGCCTCTGATATCATTTCAGAACAGTCGCATGCTGCATCATGCAATATTTCGTATAAACATTGTGGGCATGTAAGTTCGCTGTCTTCTGTAACTGCGTCTTGGACAGCTTCATAAAGATTAAAATATGTATCTACTTCACAAAAAACATCTTCTTCAATTATATCTTCCTCAAGCGCTCCAACATCTCGTGCCAAATTACCATTAAGATAATTTTCAATAGACGATATATAATCCGCTGCTTTCGTAATTTTTGACTCAACCCACTCAGGTAAATCATCTTGATCTTCTATCATTGATAACAATTTTAAAGATTTAGCATGTAACTGAGCTAAGTTAGTTCGATGCATTCTTCCTTCCTCATTGTTATGAGCATCAGGGGCTTTATGGTGTTTGTGATCTGAATGATGACCAGATCCGCATGTATTACAACCATCTCCTTCCGAAATATTTATATTAATTTTGCTCATGATTTTTTCCTCTTTCTTTTTTTAGACTTTTGCTTAACATTAATAGCTTTACCTCTTCTTTCAGGGTTAGGATCTTTTTTTCTTTTCTTTCTAGCTCTCTTATCTCTTTCTTTTTTGCTCATGCGCCCGCGGTCGTCTGGATCTCTACAGTAGGGCTTAGTTTTTTGTCCTGGCTGCTTTGCGCAGGGCTTGCCGTCATATTTACCACCGGCTTGAACCCAACCGCCGCCTTTGAACCAATCACGAAGTGAATAGCCTTTACTACTTGCACCTTTGCCGTCTCTTTTGCCGCCTTTTCTTTTTTTTCGTTTCTTCTTCTTTTTCTTTTCCAAAAGAACATTCTGTACTTCTTCTTTAATAATATTTAAGAGATCTTGTTTAGTCATTTTTTTGCATCCTCTTTGTTTTTCTCTTAGATGCTTCTTTTCTATTACTAATATATTTATATGCAGCTGTTAAGTTTTTTTTCTTTTGAGGGTCCTTTGTTCTGCCCTTCGCTACCCTTACTCTTTGATGTATCAAATTTATAATTTGAGATTGTCTCTTATGTGATTTTGATTTAAAAGATTTTTTTGATAGAGTTTTTCTAATATCTGCGACGGTGCTAAATTTTACCTTCACAGTGTCTTTGGGGTTTTCATCTGTATAGAGTCTTCTCCCTGAACCTTTGGGTTTTTTTCCCGTTCCTTTCTTAGGGTCATTTCCTTCATTAGCTTTTATACAATTGCGATATGTTCTACCATACATTTTTTTTGTTTTCCTTTTAGGGTGCGTTTTATAACCTTTTTGGCACCGCTCTAATAAGATTTTTTCAATCTCTTCTTTTATAATGTGTAAAAGATCGCTTTTTGTCATTTTTTCTTTCTACTCTTATTGCCCCAGTTTTTAGCTCCAACTTTACGACACCTTACTAGTGCACCAGAAGCGTATGCTGAGGGCCAAACTTTATATCTCGATTTAACCTTGTGATAGCAGGCATCTTTTTTACCAGATGACTTCTTTCTCTTTTTTTTTCTTTTCTTTTTTCTCTTTTCATCCAAAATTGCACTGATTTCTTCTTTTACAATATCTTGTATATATTGTTCTGAGATTTTAATTTCTTGTTCGTCTCCTAAGATATAATCACCTTTCTTATGCTTGCCTACATTTGGCATGTTTTTTAAAGCTGTCTCAATTTCTTTTTTTGTATTTTTTGGAAGTTTTTTTTCAAAGGGCTTCATCCCTGAAGCGCCTCCTTCTTTTTCTAAAACTTTTTTAAGTGTATTAAAAATTTTAGGATCCAAATGAACATAACCTTTTTTAGCTAATCTTTCATGATCTTCTTTCTTTTTTGCCATTTCTTTCTTGCCTGTTTTAGGGTCATACATTGGATGTGGTTTAAAATCATCATCTTTTTTTTCTAAAATAATATTTATCTTCATTTTTATTCTCCGATAATGCCTAATATAAATAGTACTATTTTTCATAAATAGACAAGCACATTTATCTATAACTATTTATCCAATTTGGATTACGAAATCTAGAATTAGTATCGTTAAGCACTGTTAGCTCAGGAAAAGTTTGAGTGGGATGTATTTTTTTTGCTTTCTCTAGTAATTGTTTTTCTGTCTCTCTTATATTCTCATCAGGTATACAACATTCTACTGGACATACAACTTGACACGCTTCATCCCCATGGAAACCAACACATTCAGTACACAAATTTGGATCTATTACAAATATTTCATCACCCTCACTTATCGCCCCATTTGGACACTCTGGTTCGCAAGCTGAGCAGTTAATACACTCTTCTGTTATTCTTGTAGCCATTATTTTTTACCATAAATAGACATGTAACGCTCTCCTCTATCACAAAGCATAGTTACAACTATTCCAGACATCAATCTATCTTTTACATATCTTTCTGATGCTAATATATTAGCGCCGGACGATATTCCCACTAATATACCTGTTTCTTGTGCAAATTGTTTAGCCCGATTTATAGCGTCTTCAGTCTTGATTGGCATTATCCTATCTGCGTCTTCAGAGTTAAATAGAAAATCTTTTCCATCTGCAATACCCTGTATTCCATGTGGGGACTCTACTGGTTGGACGAGACATAGTTTTGTTCTTAAATTTTGTATATCTCTATACCTTCTTATTCCCTCCATTGTGCCACCTGTCCCAGCGCCATGTATAAATGCTGACCAAAGATATTTTCTTTCTATAACTTGCCTGTGTATCTCTGGTGCAGTTTGATATTGATGGCAGTGAACATTATTCTGGTTACTGAATTGCATTGGAGACCAAGCGTTTTCATTTGCTTTTAAGTACTGGTCCCTCATCGCTATAGCTCCAACAAAGTCATCATCTGGTGCTTCAATAATTTTGGCCCCGTATGTTCTCATCATTTGCTTTCGTTCTTCAGACATATTGCTTGGCATAAATATAAGGCAAGGTAAGCCCATAGAGGCTGCAACCATAGAGAGAGCAATTCCTGTATTTCCACTCGTAGCATCACAGAATATAGTATTATCTTTTATTTTCCCAAACATTCGTGCCCTGTCAACGACATATGTTATCATCCTATCCTTAACTGATCCTGCTGGATTATATGTTTCTAATTTTGCATAAATTTTACTTGATATTTTTATAAGGGGAGTTTCGCCAACTATTGGCTTTATAAGTTTCATATTGTAAATAGTTTTTAATATAAGAAAATTGGTGGAGGTGGCGGGAGTCGAACCCGCGTCCAAAGCATCTCAAATAATTCGTCGTTCACAAGGTTAGTCTAGATCTGGCCCTAGACCGCCATTA
>MDTG01195564.1_pt1 | contig 10103 bp, 6 predicted proteins | sample 811421 | NCBI WGS metagenome assembly MDTG01 (sample SAMN05326645, study PRJNA326480) | marine metagenome | isolation source: seawater | place: Pacific Ocean: South East | collected 2011 | reverse complement strand
TTGTCCGCCTTGTCGCGGACGACCTCCATCTCGTACTCCTTCCAGCCGATCACCGATTCCTCGACCAGAACCTCGGTCGTCGGCGAGGCGTCGAGGCCGCGCTCGATGATGTCGAGGTATTCTTCCCGGTTGTAGGCGATGCCGCCGCCGGTGCCGCCGAGCGTGAAGGACGGGCGGATGATCGCCGGCAGGCCGATGTCGTCGAGCGCGTCGAGCGCCTCCGACAGCGAATGGGCGAGACGCGAGCGCGGCGTCTCCAGCCCGATCTTGTCCATCGCCTGGCGGAACAGCTCGCGGTCCTCGGCCTTGTCGATGGCCTCGGCGGTCGCGCCGATCATCTCGACGCCGAATTTCTCCAGCACGCCCATCTTGCGAAGCGACAGCGCGCAGTTGAGCGCGGTCTGGCCGCCCATCGTCGGCAGCAGCGCGTCGGGGCGCTCCTTCTCGATGATCTGCGCCACGATCTCCGGCGTGATCGGCTCGATGTAGGTCGCATCGGCAAGATCGGGATCGGTCATAATCGTCGCCGGATTGGAATTCACCAGAATCGTCCGGTAGCCTTCCTCGCGCAGCGCCTTGCAGGCCTGGGTGCCCGAATAGTCGAACTCGCAGGCTTGCCCGATGACGATCGGACCTGCTCCGATGATCAGAATGGAAGAGATATCTGTGCGTTTGGGCATTGTTGGCTCGCGAGACTTCGCCCGCGTCCGCCGCTTTGTGGCGGGGCGGGAGGGTGAGGTGATGGCAAATCGGTCGGCTGAACGCGGCTTATAGGCAAAAAGCGCGGGTTGCGAAACCCCATCGCTGGCATCGGGTGCCGCCAAATGACCGCCGTGGGCGTTCCGTCAGTCCTGGCTGGAGGTTTCCGCGGCCCGATGGGCCGTCGCGTCCGGGGTCGGCACGACCGCCGCGACGCTTTCGGTCCCGTTGAAATCGTCGATGCCGCTGGAAATGGCGAAACAGGCAAGGCGGACCGATTTGGGGATCTCGACGGGGCGGCCGTCCCGGTCGCCCTTTTCGTAGTACTGGATCATGCGCTTCTTCAGGCCGAGCCGGTCGGCGGCGTCCTTCTGCTTCAGCCCCAGCGCCTTGCGCCACTGGCGAAACCGGTCCGGCGTCATCGTCTCGAAGCCCTGATCGGAACCTGTCGTCTTCATTGTCGTGTCCGGACCCGCACGCACCCGGCTCCTGCTCCCGTGATCGTTGTCCGGCGCGTCCGCTCCCCTTGCGCCCGCACGGCCGAGGCCGCGCCAATGAATCGGTCCTGCGCAAGAAAATGTCAAACCCGCTCATGCATTGGTTCAGACATGACGCCCTTGGGGATAGCGCCGGCTCTGCGTCAATCCGGACTGGACCTCATTGATAATTTGTTGATAAATACTTAAGTCTGACTTGACGAGGCTTCCGGCTCGGGTCAGTCGGCCTCTCGTTGTTGCGGTTGCCCGCACTCTCCAGATCGATGGATCCCAGCTCATGTCCGCGCGCAACGGCCTCCCGGCCTTGAGTGACACGCTCCTTATACACTCGCGGGCACAGGCCGGCCTGGCGGACTATTGCTGCGCGCGCGGCGTTCCCTACGACCGGGTGATGCGCGAGAACGGTCTCGACCAGTTGAGCGCGCCGATGTCGCTCGGCGACCATATCAGCCTGCGCGCCCATGCGCGCGCGCTGGAGGTCTGCGCTGCCTACTCGGGGGACGAGACCTTTGCCCTTGCCTGGTCGCGGGACATGGGGCCGGGGCGCGACGATACGGTTTCGCTTGCCCTGCGTTACGCGCCGGATTTTCTCACCGCCCTGCAGACGACGGCGCGGTTCATCTGCATCGTTCTCGATCTGGCGGAGGTGCGTGCCCGGCACGCCAGCGGCAGCGCCTCGATCGCATTCGCCCTGTCCCCGGAGCTTGTCTGCCGCGACCAGCTGGTCGACCGGACGGCGAGCAAGACCTTCATGCGGCTGCAGCAGGTCTGCAGCGACGGGGTGCGGCTGTCGCATGTGTCGCTGACGCGCAGCCGTCCGGCCTCGCCGCAGGCGCATGAGGCCTTCTTCGGGGTGCCCGTGCGCTTCGAGGCCGAGGTGAACTGCCTGCGCTACGAAGTCGACGACGCCAGGCAGCCCAACCCGCTGCGCGACGACGACCTGTTCGCGGCGCTGTGCGAGCTGAACCGTCGCCGTCTGGACGACCGGCGCCGGGCGGAGGATTTCACCTCCCGGGTGTGCGATGCGATCGCCGAACGTGTGTCGGATCCGGGGCTTACCGCCGCGACGGTCGCGGGGGCGCTGGCGATCAGCGTGCGGGCGTTACAGCGCCGCCTGCAGGAGCGCGGCCAGACGTTTCAGGGGCTTCATGACGCCGTGCGGTATCGCATGGCCGTCGATCTTCTCGGGTATACGACGATGTCCGTCTCCGAAATCGCCTATCGGCTCGGCTTTTCCGCCACGGGCAATTTTTCGCGCGCGGCCAAACGGTGGTTCGGATGTCCGCCGTCGGCATGGCGGCTGGAGCGGGCGACCTCGGGCAAGGGGGTGCCGGCGGCCTTTGCGTCGCTCGACGCCGCCTCGAAATAGGCGGATCCTTTCAAGCAGCGACGGTATACCGTTGCTGCCGGGCGAGGTCGAAATCCTGAAAATCAAGCAATTGACTTAATTCTTCGATCCATGGACCTCAAGGTCAGGGGCAAGAGGTCCCGCTAATATTTCCCGGAGGCGGGATTTCTGCGTGACTTAGATAGATATTAAAATGAAAATCCGGAAATGAACTTGTGGTTCTCAAGGTTTTATCATTGACGAAATTTATGGACGTAATAATTTTCTTTTATCGTGACGGTTGAGTTTTTTATTTTGTTCGCGTTACGTGCGTATCTTTTTTAAAGAATGCGTCGATTGGTGTCCGCGGATAAAAAAATGGCGCGTTCGGAGAACGTGTCGACGCGTCGGCAATGGCATACTGACCTTTGGGAATGTTTGCCGTTCGATGTAACGCGGTTACACGCGCAATCGACCCGCGACCTTCCCGAGGGTGACCGCTGATGCGGTCGGGTGCGGGGAATCCTCCGCAATCTTCTTCGCACGACGCGATAGATCGGGAAAACGATGAGTATCGGAATGCTGAAATTATCGGAAAAGTCAGTCGCAGTTCCGGACCTGGCCGGTCCGATCCGTATTGATCCCTCCGATGACGCGAAGCTGTCCATTGCCGAAATGGCGGACACATTCGGCGTGACGTTGCGCGCATTGCGTTTCTATGAGGAGAAGGGGTTGCTGAACCCCGAGCGTCGTGGCGCCCGGCGACATTATGGCCCACGCGATGTGGGCCGTATGCGCGTGATCCTCCAGGCCAAGCGGGTCGGCCTGACGCTGACGGAAATCCGCGAGGTGATCTCCCTGGTCGAGGGCAAGCAGGCTCGCGAGACGCAGCTCAAGGCGCTGCGCGAGATCTGCGCGCGCCAGGAAGAGATCCTGAAGGAGCAGCAGGCGCAGATCGTCGAGCAGGTCGACGAGATGACCGGCGTGCTGGATGCGCTCGACGATCTGATCAAGTCCGGGGCAAACGCCTGAGCCGTCAGCGGCGCAGGTGCGGTCTCCAGACGGCCGTGCACCGGAAACGAACGTGAAAAAGGCGCCGCGGATTTCCGCGGCGCCTTTTTGTTTGCAACCCGGGTCCGGACCGGCGGCTGCGCCTCAGGCGGCGGCCGCATCCTTTTCCGGCAGGGCGGCTTCGCCCTTGCGCGCGCGCATCAGGTTGGTGAAGCGGCGGAACAGATAGTGGCTGTCGCGCGGGCCGGGCGAGGCCTCCGGGTGATACTGCACCGAAAACACCGGCCGGTCCTTGAGCCGCAGGCCGCAGTTCGATCCGTCGAACAGCGACACATGCGTCTCCTCGACGGCCTCGGGCAGCGAGGCGGCGTCGACGGCGAAGCCGTGGTTCATCGAGGTGATCTCGACCTTGCCGGTGGTGCGGTCGAACACCGGATGGTTCGCGCCGTGATGGCCCTGATGCATCTTGACGGTGGCGCCGCCGAGCGCCAGCGCCAGCATCTGGTGCCCCAGGCAGATGCCGAAGACCGGCAGGCCGCTGTCGACCAGCTCGCGAATGACGGGAACCGCATAGTCGCCGGTTGCCGCCGGATCGCCCGGGCCGTTCGAGAGGAAAATGCCGTCGGGCTCGCGCGCGAGCACATCCTGTGCGCTCGCGGTTGCCGGAAGCACGGTGACCTCGCAGCCCGCGTCCGTCAGGAGCCGCAGGATGTTGCGCTTGATGCCGTAGTCGATCGCCACGACCTTGAAGCTGCCGCCCTCGCGCGTGCCGTAGCCCTTGTCCCATTCCCAGGGAGTCTGCGACCAGGGGTAGCTCTGCGCGGAGGTGACGTCCTTCGCCAGGTCCATGCCGACGAGGCCGGGCCAGTTGGCAGCCGCAAGCTTGAGCGCCTCGATGTCGAAATTGCCGTCGGGATCATGGGCGATGACGGCATTGGCCGCGCCGCTTTCGCGGATCAGGGCGGTCAGCGCGCGCGTGTCGATGCCCGACAGCCCGACGATCCCGCGCGCCTTCATCCAATCGTTGAAGTGACGGGTCGCGCGGTAGTTCGCAGGCTCGGTCACATCCGCGCGCACGATCGCGCCGCGCACGCCGGAGGCCGCCGCCATATTGACCGTCTCGACATCTTCCTCGTTTGTGCCCACATTGCCGATATGGGGAAACGTGAAAGTGACGATCTGGCCGGCATAGGAGGGATCCGTGAGGATTTCCTCATAGCCGGTGAGCGCGGTGTTGAAACAGACTTCGGCGCAGGCCTGGCCGGTCGCGCCAAAGCCCTGTCCCTCGATAACGGTCCCGTCGGCCAGGACCAGTACGGCCGTGGTCGGCGTCGCAGACCAGACGTCAGCGGTCGTCATTATCTTGCTTTCTCGATCACAAAGGTGACAAGGTTGAGCGCTCGAGGCGCCTTGACTGTGCACGGCTGAGGTGTCAACGGTGCGTCAATCGCGGCACTTTATGGGATGCCAGCGCAAGGGTCAACTCTCGGTCTGTTAAAAATAATCATAAGAAATCAAATAGATAGGTCTATACCTCGGTTGGACATGCTGCTGCGTCACCGTTTTGCAGCGCAGGTTCGCGAGCAAACGGCAGGGCAGGTCATGCGGGAACGGATTGATGCGGCGCTTCGCCAGGCGGTGGAGACCAACGACAAGCGTCGGGCTGCGACATTGCGGCTGCTGCTGGCGGCCATCCAGGATCGGGAATCGCGCTCGCGCGAGCTCGGCCGCGACGGGATCAAGGAAGAGGACCTCCACGAGATCCTCGACAAGATGGTCGACCAGCGCGTCCGCTCGATCCGCGATTTCGAGGAGGCCGGCCAGCTCGAGCTTGCCGAGCAGGAGCGCGACGAGGTCGCCGTGATCCGCGAGTTCCTGCCCAAGCAGTTCGACGACCAGGCCATGCAGGAGGCCTGTGAGGATGTGGTGCGCGACATCAGCGCCAAGGGCCTGCGCGACATGGGGCGCTGCATGAGCGCGCTGAAGACCCGCTATCCGGGGCAGATGGATTTCGTTCGGGCGAGCTGCGTCGTGAAGGACCTGCTGCGCAGCGAATAGCCGCGCGCCGACGCAGGTTGCGCACAGGGTATCAACCGCTCGGCAGCTGCTGGCGCATGGCGGATGAATCTGTGTCCCGCTTGCTGTAAACTTCGCGCTTCCAAACTGATGCGCCGCCGCGATGCCGCGGCGGGTGCGGACAGACACCGGCCTCCTGACAGGACCCGATATGCGTTTTTCGCCCGGCTTGCTCGACGAGATCCGAGACCGTCTCCCGTTGTCGGAGGTGGTGGCGCGGCGCGTGAGCTGGGACCGGCGCAAGACCCAGGCCGCGCGCGGCGACTATTGGGCCTGCTGCCCGTTTCACCAGGAAAAGACGCCGAGCTTTCACGTCGACGACCGGCGCGGCCGCTACAAATGCTTCGGCTGCGGCGCGTCGGGCGATCATTTCCGCTTCCTGACGGAGACCGAGGGGCTGTCGTTTCCCGAGGCCGTCGAGCGGCTGGCCGATCAGTCGGGCGTGTCCCTGCCGGCGCCCGATCCGCGCGAGGCGGCGCGCGCCCAGCAGCGCGCCAGCCTTGCCGAAATCTGCGAGATGGCGGCGCGCTTTTTCCAGGACAATCTGGCGACATCCGGCGGGGAGGCGGCGCGGGCCTATGTGCGCAAGCGTCGTCTCCTGCCCGAGACCTTGCGCGAGTTCCGCTTTGGCTATGCGCCGAACGGGCGCGACGCGCTGAAGCGGCATCTCATCGGCAAGGGCGTCGACGAGGCGGCGATGATCGAGGCCGGTCTCGTCATTCGCCCGGACGACGGACGCCCCACCTACGACCGGTTCCGCAACCGGCTGATGATCCCGATCCAGGACGACCGTGGCCGGGTGATCGCCTTCGGCGGCCGCACGCTCGATCCCGACGGCCAGCCCAAATACCTGAACTCGCCCGAAACGCCGCTGTTCCACAAGGGCGCGATGGTCTTCAACTTTCACCGCGCCCGCGAGCCGGCCCACAAGAGCGGGCAGGCGATCGTGGTGGAAGGCTATATGGACGCCATCGCCATCTGGCAGGCGGGCATGCGCAATGTGGTCGCCGCCCTTGGCACCGCCTTCACCGAGGAGCAGATCGGCCGGCTGTGGCGGCTGGCGCCGGAGCCGACGATCTGTTTCGACGGCGATGCGGCCGGCGTTGCGGCCGCGCATCGGGCGGTCGACCGGATCCTGCCGGGATTGCGCAGCGGCTATTCCTTCGGCTTCGTCTTTCTGCCCGACGGCAAGGATCCCGACGATCTCATCGCCGACGGCGGCGTCGATGCCTTTCAGCGCGAACTCGCCGGGGCGCTGCCGCTGATCGACGTCCTGTGGGCGCGCGAGGTCGATGCCGCGCGCATCGACACGCCGGAACGCCGCGCGGCGCTGGAAAAGAGCCTCGACGACCTGACCCGCACGATCGCGGACGAACGGGTCAAGCGCGGCTACCAGCTCGACATCCGGCTCAGGCTGTCCAATCTGTTCTATCGCCAGGCGCGGGCACAGCGCGCCGGCGGCGGCGGCGCAGGGCGCGGCGGCGGAGCCGGCAGGCGCCCGGGCGATCCGGCGGCCGAGCCTTCCGTGCCGGCGCGTGGCGGCGACCTGCCCGACGGGACGATGTTCGGCAACGAGCGCATCCTGTGCGGCTTGTGCCTCAAGTATCCGGATCTTCTGGAACATCATGTCGAGCGCATCAGCACCGCCGGACTGAGCGATCCGCTGCATGCGCGCTTTCGCGACGAATTGTGCCGGATCGCCACCGAGCTTCAGGAAGTCCCGGTGAGTGCGTTCTTCGAGAGCCTGGATTCCAGTTTCTACCAGATCCTCTCGGAGGTCTTCGAGGAGGAGGCCGCCGGTGCCGCGGGCGCGGTTCGCGGCGATCCGAAGCTTCGGGCAAGGTTCCAGGATCTCAAGCAGCGCCTGCCGATCCTGCGCCACGAACCGCCGCTCGATTTCATCGAGGACCTCTTCGCGCATTATCTCGACGCGCTGGAGGTGCGGGCGCTCGAACAGGAGCTCGAGGCGGAAATGGCCGCGCTGGAGGACGGGCTGGAGGAGGCCGACTGGCAGCGCATCCGCGCCCAGTCGCAGGACCTCGCCCGCCGGCGCGAGGAATGCGCCCGCGACGAGCAGGAACTGGCGGAAAAGGCCAAGAGCCTGCGGTCGTCCCGACAGGCCGTCGGTGCGGGCGCGCTTCCGCCTGCCGTTGCGTCGTCGCGCTGAGGCGAGCGTGCGCGGCTGCGGCGCGCATCACGGCTGGGGAAACGCCGGCCGAATCGATTGACGCGCGACGAATCACTCTTGCGAATCCGTCCTGTTGCGCTAAATACAGCTAAGTGACAGCGTCCCGAGCCGCGCCCGGCACAGTCCAATGCGAGACAGCCACCTAAGCGGCATGAAATCACCTTGCTGTCAGACGCCCTTTAGCGATGCCGCCTGCCGGCACGGTTGCGCGCGCGCAAAGCCGGAGCGGAATGCGGCTTGTCGAATCGATTTGCAGGGTTAAGTGGCACTTAACGGACACCGACTAGACATAGTGTAGCGAGGCCCGGTCGCGTTTTTGCAGACGCACCGGCCGAGGATAAACGTGCGTGGCTCGACGGCCTGCGGCGGCGATGGAAATCCGCGGCCGGACGATGCGATCCGCACCGAGACGAAACGCGACAGCGCCAGGCCAGAGCGGCCGGCGGCGCCGGAGAACAATATGGCAGTGAAAGCAACCCAGGCGGACGAATCCCAGGAACCTTCCAGCGAGACGACCGACGGCCCCCTGCTTGATCTCTCCGATGCCGCCGTCAAGCGGATGATCAAGCTCGCCAAGAAGCGCGGCTACGTCACCTATGAAGAGCTGAACGAGGTCCTGCCGTCCGAAGAGGTCACCTCGGAGCAGATCGAGGACACGATGTCGATGCTGTCCGACATGGGCATCAACGTCATCGAGGAAGAAGAGGCCGAAGAGGCCGCCGGCGACGGGGCGTCGGGCACCGATCTGGTGGAGGCCGCGCCGACCGCCGTGGCCAAGACCACGACCAAGGAGCCGACCGACCGCACGGACGATCCGGTGCGCATGTATCTGCGCGAGATGGGCTCGGTGGAACTGCTGTCGCGCGAGGGCGAGATCGCCATCGCCAAGCGCATCGAGGCCGGCCGCGAGGCGATGATCGCCGGGCTGTGCGAAAGCCCGCTGACCTTCCAGGCCATCATCATCTGGCGCGACGAGCTGAACGAGGGCAAGGTCCTCCTACGCGACATCATCGATCTGGAAGCGACCTATTCCGGTCCGGATTTCAAGCCCGAGGGCGCCGAGGACGAAACCGACGGCGACGGGGAAGAGGGCGGCGAGGCAGCCTCCGGGTCGCAGGCCGGTGTTTCGGGCGGCGGCCGTCCCGCGCCCGCCGCTGGCGGCGAGGCCAAGGCCGAGGGTGAGGCCGACGGCGAGAGCGACGGCGACGGTGACGACGACGACGAGTTCGAGGCCAACATCTCGCTCTCGGCGATGGAAGCCGAGCTGAAGCCGAAGGTGCTCGAGACCTTCGACAGCATTGCCGACGAATACAAGAAGCTGCGCCGCCTGCAGGACCAGCTGGTCGAGAACAAGCTCGCCAACAAGACGCTGACGCCATCGCAGGAGCGCCGCTACAAGAAGCTCAAGGAAGACATCGTCGTCGATGTGAAGAGCCTGTCGCTCAATCAGCAGCGCATCGACGCACTGGTCGCGCAGCTCTATGACATCAACAAGCGGCTGATGGGCTATGAGGGGCGCCTGCTGCGCCTCGCCGACAGCCACGGCGTCGACCGCGGCGACTTCCTCAAGCAGTATCAGGGCAACGAGCTCGATCCGAACTGGATCCGCAAGGTCGCGAACCTCTCGTCCAAGGGCTGGAAGAACTTCGTCGCCGGCGAGAAGGAGACGATCCGCGACCTGCGTCAGGAGATCCAGAGCCTGGCCTCCGAGACGGGGCTGGAGACGACCGAGTTCCGCCGCATCGTGTCCATGGTCCAGAAGGGCGAGCGCGAGGCGCGCATCGCCAAGAAGGAAATGGTCGAGGCGAACCTGCGTCTGGTGATCTCGATCGCCAAGAAATACACCAACCGCGGCCTGCAGTTCCTGGATCTCATCCAGGAAGGCAACATCGGGTTGATGAAGGCGGTCGACAAGTTCGAGTACCGGCGCGGCTACAAGTTCTCCACCTATGCCACCTGGTGGATCCGGCAGGCGATCACCCGCTCGATCGCCGACCAGGCCCGCACCATCCGCATTCCGGTGCATATGATCGAGACGATCAACAAGATCGTGCGCACCTCGCGCCAGATGCTGCATGAGATCGGCCGCGAGCCGACCCCGGAAGAGTTGGCCGAAAAGCTGCAGATGCCGCTGGAAAAGGTCCGCAAGGTGCTGAAGATCGCCAAGGAGCCGATCTCGCTCGAGACGCCGATTGGCGACGAGGAAGACAGCCACCTCGGCGATTTCATCGAGGACAAGAACGCGATCCTGCCGATCGACGCGGCGATCCAGTCGAACCTGCGCGAGACGACGACGCGCGTGCTC
>MDTG01174109.1_pt1 | contig 10103 bp, 10 predicted proteins | sample 811421 | NCBI WGS metagenome assembly MDTG01 (sample SAMN05326645, study PRJNA326480) | marine metagenome | isolation source: seawater | place: Pacific Ocean: South East | collected 2011 | reverse complement strand
CTAATAATATAGTTAGACCTTTATTTAAAAAAGCAAGCTCTCTCATTCTTTTTTGTAAAGTCGTAGAACTAAATTTTGTTGAAGAAAAAACTTCTTTTGAAGGTAAAAAAGTTATGTTTGTTCCTCTTTTTGATGATTTTCCTACCTTTTTAAGAGGTCTTAAAGATTTTCCATTTTCAAATTCAATGAAATGTTCAACTCCGTTCCTAAAAATTTTTAACTTCAATTTTTCTGATAAAGCGTTAACAACTGAAACTCCAACACCATGTAATCCACCTGAAACCTTGTAAGAGTCATGATCAAATTTTCCTCCCGCATGTAATTGTGTCATAATTACCTCAGCTGCGGACATCTTTTCACTTTTGTGCATATCTGTAGGAATTCCTCTACCATCATCTTCTACGGTAATAGTATTATCTGAATTAATCGAAACCGATATATTTTTACAATACCCGCCTAAAGCTTCATCTATTGAGTTATCTAAAACTTCGAAAACCATATGATGTAAACCAGTGCCATCGTCAGTGTCACCAATATACATACCAGGTCTTTTTCTTACCGCATCCAACCCTTTTAGAACTTTTATTGAAGAAGCGCTGTAGTCAGTTTTTTGATTTGATCGAGATTGTTTTGACATTTGATTTTAAAAATTTCAAATTTATATCATTTTTTATCAGTAAGATACAATCGACATCAAAACAAACCGTCTATTAAGGTTGATTACCAACGTTTTTAGATGAAATTAAAAAAAAAAAACGTAGAAACAGTACTTTTAAATTTTCATCGGCATTATGACATAAAAACTGTTTTTATCTGAATTATCAAACACTATGACTGGTGAGGTGGAGTTTTTTAGACTAAAAGTTAAATTATTATCTTCTACTTCTGATGCAATATCAATTAAATATTTAGAGTTGAAACCAATAACGAGATCATCTCCATCATATTTTGCAGCAACTACCTCGTTTCCATCACCCGAATTAGTGCTATTTACGGACAATTTAAGTTTATCTTTGCTTAAATCTAACTTAACGCCTTCTTTTCTGTCAATAGACACTGATGCAACTCTCTCAACAGAACTAATAAAATCTGCAGATGCAACGGTTAAAGTTTTTGTATTTTCTTTAGGTATTACTTTTTGATAATCAGGAAATTTTCCGTCAATTACTTTAGATATTAAATTCATTTTACCAAGTGTGAACTTTATTTTATTTCCTGTCCCTTGAATTGTTAATTTTTCATCTATATTATCTAATAAAGAACAAAGTTGATAAACAGTTTTTCGAGGAATTATAATTGATGTAAAGTCTTTAATTTTATCAACTAGCATACTACTTGATGAAAGTCTGTGACTGTCAGTAGCAACGCCAGTCAAAAAAGTATTTTTATTCGATTCTGTGACATGAAGATATATACCGTTTAAGTAATGTCTTGTGTCATCGTTTGAAATTGATATTTTAGTTTTGTTTAGTAAAGATAAAAAGCTTTTTTTATCTAACTCTATTGGCTGATCTTTAAATTTGTCATCAAATGTGGGAAAGTTACTTGTAGGCAAGCATAACAAATTAAAATCTGAATTTTTAGATTTTAAACTCAATTTATTTTCATTTTTCAAAGTAAAACTTATTTCAGTGTTTGCTGGAATTTTTCTTAAAATATCGAATAAAACATTAGCGGAAGTTGTGGTGCTGCCTTCTTCTGAAACTTTAAGCTCTGATATCTCATCATAAAAAACTATATCTAGATCAGTAGCTACTATTTCTAATTTATTATTTTTTAAGCTTAAAAGTACATTCGAAAGAATTGGCAGGGTATTTTTTTTTTCTACCACACCTTGTACAAAACTTAAAGATTTGAGTAATAAATCTCTATTAATATTAAATTGCATCTGTACTAGTTTTCTAACAAAAGGCTTTTTATCTGGATGAGATTTTTTTTCATTTCCTCATCTTTTTCAGACAACTTAGTAATAGTTTTTACTGCATGTATAACTGTTGTATGATCTCTATTTGCAAATCTTCTACCTATTTCAGGCAGAGATCTAGTTGTTAGTCTTTTTGCCAAAAACATTGCTATTTGCCTTGGTCTGGCAAGCGGCCTTGATCTTCTTTGGGACAACATATCGCCTAAAGAAATATTAAAGTAATTAGAAACAGTATTCTGAATTTTGTCTACTGTTACTATTTTTGCTTGATTAAAGACATCTTTTAAAATGTTTTTACAGTCATTAATGCTTAAAAGTCTTTTATGTAACCGGCTAAAAGCGATAACTCTATTTAAAACACCAATTAATTCTCTAATATTGGTTTTAGCTTCGGATGCAATAAAATTTATGACATCCTCTGAAATATTTACATGTTCTTTAAACTGATTTTGAATGTGATCAATTCTTGAGGAAATAATATTTTTTTTAAGCTCTAGATCAGGAACATCAATATCAATAATTAAACCTCCAGATAGTCTAGATTTTATTCTTTCTTGAACTCTATCGAGTTTCATAGGAGGTCTATCTGCAGAAATTATAATTTGTGAGCCTTTTTCTAAAAGGCTATTAAAAGTGTGAAAAAATTCTTCCTGAAGGCTTTCTTTTCCTCTTATAAATTGTATATCATCTATTATAAAAACTGATGACTTTCTAAAAAAATCTTTAAAATTAACCATGTCATTTTTTTTTATTGATTTTATAAAATGATACATAAATCTTTCTGCTGAAATAAACATTACTTCTTTAGATGACTGTAATTCTAATCCTATCGCATTAAGTAAATGAGTCTTGCCAAGTCCAACGCCTCCATAAATATATAATGGATTATATCTTGATGTATGCTCACAAACTTTTTTTGAGTAAGACAAAGCTACTTCATTACTGGTTCCTTTAATAAAATTTTCAAAATTTAAATTAGGATTTAATCTATTATAATTTAATATAGAGTCTTTTATTTCAGTAACTTTGTTAAAATCTTCTATCTTAAATTCGTCATTTTTTTCAACTTTTTGATCTTCTATTATTTTAAACTCTATCCTACTTAAACTAAGCTTGAAATTTTTCACTATCTCCAAGATCTTATCTAAATATCTAGACACAATCCAATCTCTGAAGAATCTTGTTGGAACACCTAGAATTAGGTAATCATTATATTCTTTAACTAAAGACACATTTTTTAACCAACTATTATAAATTTCATCGCCAAAATTTTTTCTAAACTCAGATTGAAGATCGGGCCAATTTATTGTTTTTTCTTCCTCTGAAACAAAAATATTTGCTTGTTTTGATGATTTGTTTTTCATGATTAAAATTGTTCGAAACTATAAAAAAACTATTTTTTAAAAACTTTCAAGAATTATTTTTAATTTTAAAAAAAAAAAACAAACTTGGTTGTAGACTTAGCGCAATGATAGAAAAATATTTACAACCCATAACAGAATAAAAAACAACATTTTGTTTTTGAAACTAAATAAGCTAAATAATAAACAACTTAAAATTGTTTATCTTAGGAAATTTTTTTTGAGACTCTTGAAATTTTTCTAGCTGCTGTTTTTCTATTTACAACACCTTTTTTAGCAACCTGCATTAGAATTGATTGGAATTTTGCAAAATATTCTTTAACGGCTTTCTTATCGCCTTTTTTAATTAGTTTTTCCATATGTTTAACGGCAGACTTGTATTTGCTTTTTCTTACTTTATTTACTGCAGTCTGTGTTTTTACTCTTCTAACTCTTCTTATTGCAGATTTAGTATTTGGCATGTTTGTTTGTCTGTATATATGCCCAATAAATCCTGGTCAACTTGTTATTTTTGACATATATCGCAGAAAAAAGTTGATCTATTAGATATTCTGGTTCTTCTGATTATTCCTCTACAATTTAGCCGAGTACAAAGTTTACCTTGTCTTCCATAAACATTGAAAAACTGTTGGAAGTTTCCTTTTTTTCCCTTTGCATCATTAAAATTTTTAATAGAGGAGCCTCCTTCAAGTATTGCTTTTTTTAATATCTTTTTAATTTTAGATATAATTACATTAATTTTTTTATTTGAAATATTATTTACTCTCAATTTAGGATTTATTTTACTTAGAAAGATAGCTTCGTTGACGTAAATATTGCCCAACCCAGCTACAAAGTTTTGATTCATTAAAAAATCCTTCAAAAAGATTTTTCTTCTTTTTAGTTTTTTTTCAACGTAATTGATATTAAATTTTTTTGAAAGAGGCTCTGGGCCTAATTTTTTCAAGTGAGATATTTGGTTTATTTTATCTGTTTTAAATATTTTTATAAATCCGAACTTTCTTACGTCATTATAAATAAGTGAAATATTTCTACTAAATTTTAGTATTAAATGATCGTGTTTAGTATTTTTATCAACCGTTTTATAATAGAAACTTGTCCTATACTTTTTTTTATTAATATCTTCTATTATTATTTTTCCTGTCATTCCAAGATGTATTAAAATTGTATAACTATTGTTTAATTTTATGAGTATATATTTTGATCTTCGTGAAACGGATAGTACTTTTGATTTTTTCATTTTTTTCAATAATTTTTCGTCAATTTTATATCTTAAAAATTTATTACGTATTTCTACTCCTTTTATTTTTAATCCATATATAGTCTGTCTTAGTGACTTTTTAACGACTTCAACTTCTGGTAATTCTGGCATATAATTAATTATGAATTTGATTAATGAAGATAAATCTAAACTAGTAGAAAAAGTTTTCAATAAAGTTTATGACAAATATGATTTAATGAATGATATTATGTCCCTAGGTACTCACAGAATTTGGAAAAAAAATCTAATTTCTTGGATAAGTCCCTCTAAACACAATAAAATAATTGATGTTGCGGCAGGCACAGGCGATATAGCGAAATTGTGCTCAGAAGTCACAAACAATTATTGCCCGATTACATGTGTTGAACCTAATAAGAAAATGTTTTTTAAAGGAAAAGAAAAATTAAAAGATTTTAATAATATTAATTGGGTTTTATCCCCAGCTGAAAAATTGCCTTTTAAAGATGGAATTTTTGATTACTACATCATAAGTTTTGGTATTAGAAATGTATCGGATCTAGACAAGTCATTGGATGAAGCTTTTAGAGTACTAAAAAATGGCGGCCGTTTTTTCTGTCTCGAATTTTCAAAAGTCGAGAATGAAATTTTAAAAAGAGTATATAAAAAATATTCTAAAGTTATTCCTTCAATTGGAAAAATTATTGCTGGTACTGAAATGCCCTATGATTATTTGATTCAAAGTATAGAAAGTTTCTTTAATCAAGAAGAGTTTTCTAAAAAACTGTTTGAAAGGGGTTTTGCTAATGTACAATACAGAAATCTTACTAATGGAATTGCAGCGATACATTCTGGTTGGAAAATAAAATAATGATAAAAAGATTAATACAACTCTTTAAAATTGCCAGAAAATTGGCGTCCTCTGGAGCAATAGATACTATTAATCAATTATATAAATTACCTGTTGTCTTAAAAGTATTCTTTGACTTTATGTCTATTGGATCACAAAAAATAATTTTGAATAACTCAAAATCATCAGGAGAAAAGTTATGTGATGCCTTTGAAGGTATGGGCACCACATTTATTAAGTTAGGACAGTTCTTAGCAACCAGACCAGATATTATTGGAAATGATTTAGCTAATGATTTAGAGAAATTACAAGACAAACTTCCACCTTTTAATTTTGAAGAAGCTAAGAATATACTTAAAAAAGAGGTTGGAAATGATCAGTTCAATAAAATTGTAGATATATCAGAACCAATCGCCGCCGCTTCTATCGCTCAGGTTCATTTAGCTAAAATTAAAATAGATGGGAAAGTACGTGATGTAGCAATTAAAATTTTAAGACCTAACATAGAAAAAGTTTTTAACGAAGAGCTAGATGCTTTAATGCTATTTGCCTATATAGTTGAAGCCACATTAAAAAAAACAAGAAGACTAAAGCTTGTTGAAGTTGTTCATCTACTAAGAGAAATCACTAATATTGAAATGGATTTAAGATTTGAGGCTGCTGCAGCAAACGAATTATTCGAAAACACAAAAAATGATAAAGGTTTCAAGGTTCCAAAAATATATTGGCAATACACATCTAAAAGAGTTTTAACTTTAGATAAAGTTGATGGTGTTTCTATTAGAGATCACATAGCTCTTGAAGATAAGAATATAGATCTGAAAAGAATTGCAGAAAATTTAATACAACATTTTTTAAGACAGGCAGTAAGAGATGGTTTTTTTCATGCTGACATGCATGAAGGAAATTTATTTGTAGATAATGAGGGAAATATTGTCCCTGTGGACTTTGGAATTATGGGAAGATTAGATAAATATAATAAAAAATATTTAGCAGAAATACTCTATGGATTTATTAAAAGAGACTATGTCAAAGTAGCAGAAGTCCATTTTCAAGCTGGGTTAGTACCAGAAACAGCGTCAAAGGAAGAGTTTGCTCAGGCTCTCAGGTCAGTAGGCGAGCCCATATTTGGACAAAACATCAAAGATATATCTGGAGGTAATTTACTTTCTCAATTATTTGAGATAACAGAAAAATTTAATATGGCGACTCAAACTCAACTCTTACTGCTCCAAAAAACAATGGTTGTGGTAGAAGGTGTCGCTAGAAAATTATATCCTGATACAAATATCTGGAATGTTTCAAAGCCTATTCTTGAAAATTGGTTGGAAAGTCTAAAAGGGCCAAAAGCTACAATTACTAGTGCGATTGATACCTCTGGGGAAATTTTAAAAAGGATACCAGATCTCCCAGATTTTATGGATAAAGCAAATCACGCACTACAACTCATCGCAGAAGGAAAATTAAACCTTACTAATAGTACCAATACATCTCTTGAAATAGAAAAATTAAGATTAAAAAGTTTTAGAAATAATATTTTGATTTCAATATTAGGTGTTGTAATTATATCTTTTGTAGTATTTTAATTGCTAAGATGAAAACAAAAAACAAAAAAATATTGCTGGTAATAGGCGGTGGAATATCAGCATACAAATCTTTAGATCTCATAAGATTTTTAAAAAAAGATAGTTTTGAGATTAAGACGGTACTTACAAGAAGTGGTAAGCAGTTTGTTACTCCGTTATCCTTAGTTTCATTATCAGGAGGTAAAGTTTATGAAAACTTGTTTGACAAAGAAAACGAAGCTGAAATAAATCATATAGCTTTGTCAAGGTGGGCAGATTTAATTTTGGTAGTACCAGCAACAGCAAATTTAATAAGTAAGTTAAGTCAAGGAAAAGCTGATGACTTAGCTTCAACATTAATGTTAGCTTCAAATAAAGATATAATTTTAGTACCTGCAATGAATGTTAGGATGTGGAGACATAAAGCTACACAAGAAAACTGCAAAAAATTACTTACATTTGGTCATAAATTTTTAGGACCTACGGAAGGACAAATGGCATGTGGAGAGTTTGGAAAAGGAAAAATGTTAAGTCCAAAAAAGATATTCAAGGAAATCAAAGATTATTTTTATAAAAGAGACATTGTAAAAAATAAAAAATTTAAGGCTTTGGTTACTACAGGTCCGACAAGAGAATATCTGGATCCAGTACGTTTTATTTCTAATGAGTCAAGTGGCAAGCAAGGCTATGAGATAGCTTTAGCTCTAAAAAGAATGGGAGTTAAAACTACTTTAATAGCTGGTCCATCAAACCTACAAATTGAGAAAGGATTAAAAATTGTAAAGGTTAAAACTTCAGATGAAATGTTTAGAGCAGTAAAAAAATATTTACCAGTTGACGTAGCGGTTTGCACTGCTGCTGTTTCAGATTTTAAGCCATCAATGTTCGAAAAAAATAAAATAAAAAAAGATAAAGCAAAAGAAACATTAAATTTAGATGGCACAAAAGACATATTAAATTATATTGGAAAAAATAATCAACATCGTCCTAAATTAGTAATAGGCTTTTCAGCTGAAACCGAAAACCTTTTGCAAAATTCTAAAGTAAAGTTAAAAAACAAAAATGCTGATTGGATAATAGCAAATGATGTTTCTAAAAAAGATATAGGTTTTAATAAAGATTATAATGCTGTTACAATTATACGCTCTAATGGTAAAATTTCCCAAATTAAAAAAAATAAAAAAAGTTTTATCGCTTCAATAATATCTGGAGAAATAATCAGAAAATTATTAATTAATGACAAAAGTCTTAATTAAAATATGAAAATATCAGGTAAAGAGTATCAAAGGTTCTCTAAACAAATAATTTTAAAAAAATTTGGTATTGTTGGACAAAAAAAAATAAAGAACTCAAAAGTTCTTGTGTTGGGTATGGGTGGTCTAGGGTGTCCTCTATCAATTTATTTAGCTAGTCTTGGTGTTGGTAAAATTGGAATAGTAGATAACGATAAAGTAGAGTTATCAAATTTAAATCGGCAAATTATTTATAATGTAAAAGATATAGGAAAATACAAAGTCGACGTAGCAAAAAATAAAATAAAATTAATTAATAAAAATACAATTGTTAAGTCATTTAAAATAAGGATTAATAAACAAAACATTGAAAAACTTATTAAAAATTTTGATATTATCTGTGATGGAACAGATAATTTTAAAACAAGACTATTAGTAAATGATCACACACTAAAACAAAAAAAAATATTAATATCCGCAGCTGTTAGTGGATTTGACGGTCATATATTTAAATTTAATTTTAAAAAAAAGACACCATGTTACAGATGTTTTATGCCAGAAATTCCAGAGCAAATTTCTAATTGTGAGGCAGAAGGTGTCATACCAACAATAACTGGCATAATGGGCACTTTGCAAGCTAACGAAGTAGTAAATTCAATTCTTAATTTTAAATCGAACATGGAAAAAAAAATGATTGTTTTTAATTCAGTAAAAATGAGTTTTAGAACTATAAATCTAAGCAAAAATAAGAATTGTAGTAATAAATGTTGAAGTTTATTTTTATTTTTTATTTTATTTTTAACAGTTTAGGAAGTGAAGAATATTTTCTTTCTTTAAGAAATGATAAAGTAAATTTAAGGCTGGGTCCATCTTTTGATTATCCCATCAAAATAATTTACAAAAAAAAATATTTACCTGTTTTAATAAAAGAAAAGTCAGAAAATTTTCGAAAAATACAAGATCATGAGAATAATTCTGGATGGATACATATTTCTCAGTTATCAAAAAAGAGGTCTGGCATTACTTTAAAAGAAATGATTTTATATAGTAGGCCAACAGTATATTCTAAACCTTTAGCAAATATTGAAACAGGACGATTAATTATAATTTCAAAATGTAAAGATAGCTGGTGTAAAATTAAATCTGACAAATATTCTGGATGGATAAAAAAAAATAATATTTGGGGAAGATTATAAAATTTACTTCGAATTTACCTTGGATGCCCAAAATTTATCTAATAGAAAATACCAAACTGTATTTGCTAAAGGCTCTACTATAGCATCTGTTAAAGCAATCATAAACGAGACATCGGCAACCAACATTAAGACTGTTATAGCTATGAAGAAGTGGCCTACAGTATAAACTAGAGTTCTGAGAAGAGAACCTTTGTTATTGTCATAAATTCTTTTTGCTGCTCCGTGTATTCCCTGTGTAAATTCAGTCATATTAATTAATTTTTTTTAAATTCGGACTATCTGCATTCATTATCTTCGTCCATACAGATACGAAATCTTTAACAAATTTTTCTTTATTATCATCTTGGGCATATACCTCGGAATAAGACCGAAGTATTGAGTTAGAGCCAAATACTAAATCTGCTCTAGAAGCGGTATACTTTACTTGCTTTGTTTTACGATCAATTATATCGTAAGAGTTCTTTTCCGTTGGTTTCCAAATGTATTTCATATCAACCAGGTTAATAAAGAAGTCATTTGTTAAAGTTCCAACTTTATTAGTAAATACTCCTTTATTTTTAGCAGACTCATGATTTGTACCTAACACTCTCATGCCACCAACTAAACAGGTCATTTCTTGGGCAGTTAAACCCATAAGTGAAGCCCTTTCTAATAAAAGTTCTTCAGGCATCACTGAATAATCTGATTTTACATAATTTCTAAATCCATCGTGCAATGGCTCTAGCCATTTGAAATTCTTAATTTCAGTTTGCTCTT
>MDTG01116739.1_pt1 | contig 10103 bp, 10 predicted proteins | sample 811421 | NCBI WGS metagenome assembly MDTG01 (sample SAMN05326645, study PRJNA326480) | marine metagenome | isolation source: seawater | place: Pacific Ocean: South East | collected 2011 | reverse complement strand
TCCGCTGGAACTGTCCGGCGAAGCGGTCCGCGCGCGGCTTTGCGTGTTCACGGATCATCGCGGCAATGAAATGGTCATGCGGCCGGACCTGACCCTGCCGGTGGCCGGGCTGGAAGCCGAACGGCTCGCCGGCGGCACCAATGGCCCCAAGGCGTATTGTTATGCCGCCGAGGCGTTCCGCCTGCCTGCGGCCGATGGCGACCCGATGGAATTTACCCAGGTCGGCTTTGAGCGCTTCGGCCGGGAGTCCGATCCCACCGAAGATGCCGAGGCCTTCGCGCTGGTGCATGAAGCCGTCCGGGCCTGCGATGTCGTTCCGGCGGGGATCGCGACGGGAGACCTCGCCATCTTCCCGGCCTTCATCGATGCCCTCGGCCTGCCGCGCGTGACGGCGGACCTGCTGAAGCGGGCCTTCCGCCAGGAAGGCGGCGTGCGGGCACTGGTCGAAGCGTCCCCCGCACCGATTGAGGCAGACCTTGTGCCGACGCTGGAAGCGGCGACGCCGGAGGAAGCCGAAACGGCCTTCCGTGCGGCGCTGGCCGAGCGAGGCATTCCGCTGATCGGAACACGGAGCGTTCCGGAAATCATTGCGGGCCTGCGCGCGCGGGCGGCGGCGCTGGCAGCAGGCGGTGTGCCGGAGAAGGTGCGCGAAGTGATCGGGGCCCTTGCCGCAGTCAACTGCACGGCAGCCGAAGCAGCAGACCAGCTGGATGCCATTGCCTCGCGCTACAGCCTGCCGCGCACCTCTGCCGCGATTGACCGCGTGGCGCGGCGGATGGAGCTGATCCGCGAATTGCTGCCGGAAGTGAAAGCCATCTGCCGGTTCCGTTCCGGCTTCGGGCGGCGCTTCACCTATTATGATGGCTTCCTGTTCGAGACGCTGGGCGCCAACCTCGCAGAGAGCCAGCCGATTGCATCAGGCGGCCGTTATGATGGCCTTGTTTCCGGGCTCTCGAACGGCAAGGCGGATGCAACCGCGATCGGCGGCGTGGTCCGGCCCGACCGTGTGCTGCGTGCAAAAAGGAGGGGGGCATGACCCGTCTGTCACTGGCGATCCCTTCCAAGGGGCGGCTGAAGGAAAAGTCTGAAGCCTGGCTGGCATCGGCCGGCTTCCCGGTTACCCAGATCGGCGGCGAGCGCGGCTATCAGGCCGAGATCGAAGGCCTGGGCGATGTCGAGATGCGGCTGCTGTCCGCGCGGGAGATTGCACAGGGCCTTGTCGATGGCAGCCTGCATGCCGGCGTCACCGGTGAAGACCTGCTGCATGACCTCGCCCCCGTCGGGGAGAGCGATTTCGAAGTGGTGAAACGGCTGGGCTTTGGCGGGGCGGATGTGATCGTCGCCGTGCCGCAGGCCTGGGTCGATGTTGACACGATGTCGGACCTGGAAGCGGCTGGGGCGGCGTTCCGCAAGGCGCACCATCGCCGCCTGCGGGTCGCTACGAAATATATGCGCCTCACGCGCCGCTTCTTCGCGGCCCGGTCTGTCGGAGAATACCGGCTCGTCGAGAGCGCCGGGGCCACGGAAGCTGCCCCAACGACAGGCTCAGCCGATGTGATTGTCGACATCACTTCTACCGGGGCGACGTTGAAAGCCAACGGGCTGAAAATCCTGTCGGACGGGCTGATCCTGAAAAGTGAGGCCGTCTTTGCCGTGTCGCCGGGTGCCGTATGGTCACCTGAAGCGAAGGCCAGTCTTGAGGTTTTGTTCGCAGGTGCAGCAATTAAACCCAAGGAATTAATAGAAAAAATCTAGGACACATTCTTGACACATCCGCAAAAGCGCGGCCTTATGTCCCAGCAAGTTTCTGGGAGGAAACGCTGCAAACGGTGGGAGGCGCGGACCAAGGGTCTGCGCCTCTTTCCGTTCAGGGGGTAATCAGGAAATCAGGGGTGTGGAAACCGGGCAGTCCGAAGCAACGGCTCAGGTGAGGTAGGGGGCGTTTGGACATCACATCCGTCCCGCCCGGCTTCATGAATAACAATAAGCACTTATCGTTTATCGTCAAGTACTATTATCGTTTTTCGATTAATCTTTTGTAATTGTAATCAACCAGCTCGGGCTGCCATCCTCGGGGATGACCCGCAGGATGCGTGTCTGGCCATCGGGTGTGTGCGTTTCGCTGATTTCCGCGCCTGAGACTTCGATCTTCAGCGAATCCGGTGCGTCGGCCGGCTGGTCCAGCTCGACATTGACCGCGCTGGCCTGGTCGGGGGAGACGAACAGCTCCGCCGCTTCGACCGGCGTCAGGAAGCGGACAGTGCCGTCTTCCTCGATCACCATGGTTTGACGCTGGGTCATTTCAGAGCCGTCCGCGGCTGGTGCAGCGGTGCGGGACTGGACCACATTGAGCGGGGGAGACAGGCGCTGGGGGCTGTCCTGGGCGGCTGCGGGCAGCACGACCAGACCAAGCCCGGCGGCCAGGCCAGCAAGCGGTTTCATCCTCTCACTCCCATTCACTTCGCCCGCACTAAAGCGCGAATCGTGGCCTCTGTCACATGTCCCCGCCTGCGGTGTGTTGACTTCCGGTCAGCCCCCCGTCATGCGTGGCGCCCTGAGAGAAATCCTCGCGACATCGGAAGGGCAAAAGATGAGCGATCCCCGCCAGCATATCATGCCGGTCTACCGGCCGCCGGAACAGGTCTTTGAAAAAGGGGAGGGCGTCTACCTCTTCACTGAAGACGGTACGCGATATCTGGACTTCATCGCCGGCATCGCGGTCAACGCGCTTGGCCATTCGCACCCGGCCATGGTGGACGCCCTGCGCGAGCAGGCGGGCAAGCTGTGGCACACATCGAACATGTTCCGTGTGCGCGGGGCGGAAGAGCTGGCCGACAAGATCTGCCGCGACACGTTTGCGGACCGCGTCTTCTTCACCAACTCCGGCACCGAGGCGATCGAATGCGCCATCAAGTCGGCCCGCAAGTATCAGTGGGCCAATGGCCATGAAGAGCGGATCGACATCATCACCTTCACCGGTGCTTTCCATGGCCGCTCCATCGGGGCGATCAATGCCGGCGGCAATCCGAAATACCTCGAAGGCTTCGGCCCGGCGCTGCCCGGCTTCGTGCACCTCGAATGGGGTGACCACGAAGCCCTTAAAGAAGCTGTGGCCCGCCCGACTGCTGCAGCGGTCCTGGTCGAGCCCGTGCAGGGGGAAGGCGGCGTTCGCGCCATGCCGGAACAGTGTCTGAAAGGCCTCCGCGAGCTTTGCGACGAACACGGCGTGCTGGTGATCTATGACGAAGTCCAGTGCGGCATGGGCCGGACCGGCAAGCTGTTCGCCCATGAATGGGCGGAAGGCGCGGCGCCGGACATTCTGTGCTCGGCCAAGGGCATCGGCGGCGGTTTCCCGTTCGGTGCCTGCCTGACGACCGAAGCCTGCGGCGAGCATATGCAGCCGGGCAGCCACGGCTCCACCTATGGCGGCAACCCGCTGGCCATGGCCGTCGGCAATGTCGTCTGGGACATCATCTCCGATGAGGACTTCCTGGCCGAGGTGCGCCGCGTTTCCAGCACGGTCGCGCAAAGCCTGAAGAGCATCGCCGACAGCCACCCGGACAAGGTCGAGGCCGTCACCGGCAAGGGCCTGCTGACCGGCCTGAAGATGAAGGCTGATCCGAAAAGCCTGCAGGGTGTCTGCCGCGACAAGAACCTGCTGGTCGGTGTCGCGGGCAACAATGTCCTGCGCCTCGCGCCGCCGCTGGTGATCACGGACGAGAACGTCCGCGAAGCGACGCGCGTGATGGACGAAGCGATCTCCGAATGGGAGATCTGATCCGGCCGATTGCAGGGCTCCTGCTGATCGTCCTCGGGGCCTGCACAACCCAGCCTGTGCCGACTGCGCCGCTGACCCCGGCGCAGGAAGGCCTGATCGCCGACGGGGCGCAGCTGTGCGCGCTCGTGCGGGAGAATTATGTCTATCTGGACGGCAAAGCGGCCGCCTGGGATACCGCCTGTGCAGAGCTGCCTGCGCGTGCGGCCACCGCCAGCACAGGGCCGGAGCGCCTGCGCGTGCTGGAGGACCTGACCGACACACTCTACGATGCGCATGTTTCCTTCGGGACCAATTCCGGCCAGTCGCCGCGCCTTGTGCCGTCCGGGAATGATTACTGGCTTGAAGACGGACAGGTGACCGGCGTGCGGGCCGGCAGCGCGGCTGCCATGGCAGGCCTGCAGGTCTGGGACCGGGTCATCGCCGTGGATGGCCAACCGCTGGAAACCGCGATCGCGGAGCGCCTTCAGCCTTCCGGCGTGCAGGCGGCAAACGCGCAGCGGCGCTGGGCCGAGCTGGCCGCCGCAGCGGGATACCGCAATCGTCCGCATACGGTCACTGTTCTGCGGGACGGACAGGAGATGACCCTCTCACTGGACACCACGGCGCAACCGCCGGAAGGTCCGGTCACGGCCCGCATGCTGCCCGGACAGATCGGCTATGTCCGGTTCAACAATTCGCTAGACGAAGACGATACGGTTACCGCGTTCGATGACGCGATGGAGACGCTTCGCGGTGCACGCGGCTGGGTTCTGGATCTGCGCGATACACCCGGTGGCGGGAACACTGATGTCGCCGAACCCGTGATGGGCCGCCTCATAGACGAAGCAGGAGCCTACCAACTGATCCGTCCGATGGATGCGCCGGAGTGGCAGAAGACCGTGTCTCCGCGTGAAGACTGGACGGCACAGGGCCCGCTGGCGGTTCTGGTGGGGCACTGGACGGGCAGTATGGGCGAAGGCATGGCCGTCGGTCTCGACGGTTTGCGGCGCGGCGAGGTGTTCGGCAGCCGCATGGCAGGGCTGGCCGGCGGCGTGGAGACATTCACGCTGGACGCATCGGGCCTGACAATCCGTATCCCAACCTATGCGCTGGCCCATATTGATGGCACGCCGCGCGAAGCGTGGCGCCCGCCTCATGAAGTCCTCGCCGACAATGGCGCCGGACCGGACCGTGCATTGCAGGCCGCGACAGACTGGATAAATTCCCACGAAGATTGACGGGAAATCTTCCTCAGGGGGGTCTTGTTGCGGAAGGCGCTGCCATATTCTCTAGGTCTTCTGACACGCGTGATCAGATTTCGTCGTCAGGGGCTTTCTTGCGGCCGGTGACCATGGCGCGGGCGAGGTTCTCCTTGTGGACGAGGCTTGAAGCGACGACCCCGGCAAGGTGAAGCCCGATCAGGGCGAGCGTGATGTAGACAAACGCCTTGTGCACGCCTTCCAGCAATTCCTCGGCGCCGGATTCTTCGTGACCGCCACCGCGTTCATGTTCCTCTTCGCCTTCTCCGAAAGCGGTGGCCAGCGGGGCAAAGGTCTCTTCTGTCACGAACCCGGCAAGCGGGCCTGCATTGTCCTCCACGGCATAGAGCGCCATTCCGGACGATGTCGTGACCAGCAGGCTGAACAGGAGGGCGACGACCATGGCGCCGCCTGCGGGATTGTGGCCGGCATAGTCTTTCACTTTGCCGGTCATGAGGCCGCGCAGATACCCGAAGACAGCCCCCGGCCCGCGCACGAAATCTGTAAACCGGGCATGGCGGCTGCCGATGATGCCCCAGACGATTCGGACCAGCACATAGGCCGCCACGACATAGCCGGCCCATTTGTGGATGTTGAAAAGATCGTCGCCAGACAGGTAGGCCGTGAAGAAGGCAATCACGAGAGTCCAGTGCCCGATACGGATTAGGGGGTCCCATACCGGGCGGGTGGGGGTCTTGATCTGGCTCATGTCATTGTCTCCGGCGCTACCTGCTGGCTTGGCTGGGAGATGGCGCCCTGGACGCTGCGCGGTCCATCCGTCACATGACGCATTCCCTTTGGCGGCGGGATGGGCGAGAAGGGCGTATGTCAGATGACGTATCCGGACGCAGAGGCCTGTTGGGTGTTGCCGTGCTGTTTGGCACGATTGCCCTGTTCATCGGGGCAGACCTGATCACCGACAGCGGGGAAGGCGCCGGGGCGGGGCACCTCGCGGCAGAACTGGTCGTTCTGGTCGCCGCATCGTTTGGGCTGGGCGCCATGCTGTGGCGCCTTGGCCGTCTGCGCCGGGCCCTGGCCGATGCGCGCCAGGATGCCGGACGCTGGCAAGAGGAGAACCGGGAGCTGGTGCAGGGGCTCGGCGTGGCCATTGCGCGGCAGTTCTCGGCCTGGGGCCTGACGGACGCCGAATCCGATGTCGGCCTGCTGCTGTTGAAAGGCCTCTCCCTGCAGGAGATCGCTGATCTTCGTGAGACCAGCGAGCGCACCGTGCGCGAGCAGGCGCGTGCAGTGTATCGCAAGAGCAGCCTTGCCGGACGCAATGCCTTGTCGGCCTATTTTCTGGAAGACCTGCTGCCCGGCGCGGGTGGTTGAAGATGCGTGCTGGCGCCGGAGATTTGCGGCGTTAAGATCAGGACATGACCAAGATTATTGCTGCCTGTGTCCAGATGCGTTCCGGCGTGGAAGTCGCCCCGAATATTGCGGCGGCCTCCGCCCTGATCCGGGAGGCAGCCGGGAAGGGCGCGAAATTTATCGCAACGCCTGAAATGACGAACCTGCTGGACATCCGCCCCGGCATGGCGCGGCCGAAGATCGTGGAACAGGACGATATTCCCCTGCATGCCTTCCAGGCGCTGGCGGCGGAACTGGGGGTGACACTGCTGATCGGCTCACTGGCGGTAACGCTGGAGAGCGAGGAGCGCTTCGCTAACCGGTCCTTCCTGATCGGGCCGGACGGCGGCGTGATTGCGCGATACGACAAGATCCACATGTTCGATGTGGAGGTTGGCGACGGGCAGAACTATCGCGAGAGCCGGGCCTACCGGCCGGGCGAGGCGGCTGTCCTGGCCAGGGCGCCGTTTGGCCAGATCGGCATGACGATCTGTTACGACCTCCGCTTCCCGCATCTTTATCGCAAGCTGGCGCAAGCGGGCGCGGACATCCTCACCATTCCGGCGGCGTTTACCCGCGTGACGGGGGAAGCGCACTGGCATGTGCTGGTCCGCGCGCGGGCGATTGAGACCGGCTGTTTCGTCGTCGCCCCGGCGCAGGGCGGCAAGCATGAGGATGGACGCGAGACATTCGGTCATTCTCTGATCGTGTCGCCCTGGGGCGAAGTGATCGCGGAAGCCAATGGGGCGGAGCCGGGAATCGTTCTTGCGGAACTGGATCTCGATGAGGTGGCCAAGGCCCGTGGACGCATTCCGTCACTTGGGAACGACCGCGATATTTCGATCACAAAGTCCGGCGGCTGAGCACTGGCCTATTCGCAGCCTATGCCGTCATTGTCCCGATCGAGGTGCGGGCCGTAGCCGGGCTGGCCGCGCCGCACGGGCGCCGCGCCGGCTGCGCGGGCTTCGCTGCAATTGCGATAAGACCAGCCTGTCTGACCGGTCTGCGGCTGGGTCTGTGAAGGGGGCGGAGTCGATGTCAGGGCTTGCGGTCGAGCAGGCGCCGCGGAACCTGACTTGTGGCAGTGATAATCGCCCGTCTTCCTGTTTGTGTGACAGCCCTCGGCATTCAGTCCGCCGCCATGGGCAGCCGCTGCCGGTGCGAGCAGGCAGATTGCCAGCAGGCAGAGAACAAGACATCCGAGTGCGATACGCCCAGCCATGCGCATTCCTCCGAGCCCTGCAGTCTGGCAGAATGACTGGAAGATTGCGTGAAAGAAATCCGGTGGATTTTTACAGGTGCGCTAAACAATCCGACAGGGTCTAGCGCCCGAGCCGCCTGCGGAATTCCTCGTAACCGAAATGCGAGACCTGCTCTACGCGGCCGTCTTCCCAGCGGATGGCGAGGTTTGCCAGCGGCGTGCCGTTGAACGTGTTCGTCTTCACGAAACTGTAGTGCATCTGGTCTGTGAAGACGAGCTGGTCGCCCGGCTGCAATGGTTTGTGGAAGGAGTAATCCCCGATCACGTCGCCGGTCATGCAGGTCTTCCCGCCGAGGCGGTAGGTGTAGGGCTTCTCGCCGGGTTGGCCCGCGCCGACAATGTCCGGCCGGTAGGGGACTTCCAGAACGTCCGGCATGTGGGTGGAGGCGGAGGCGTCGAGAATGGCGAGCTCCATCTCGTTCCAGTGCAGGGCGAGCACGGTGGCGTAGAGTTCACCGGTATTCACGACGAGGCCAGCGCCCGGCTCCAGGATCACGTCAACACCGAAGCGTGTCTTGAAGTCTTTGATCGCCTCGATCAGCACGTCGACATCATAACCCGGCTTGTTCAGGAAATGCCCGCCGCCGAAATTCACGGCGGAGACCTGTTCGATATATTGCCCGAACTTGTCGGCGACATGCTGGATCAGACCGGCCGAGCCGTCAGCCAGGCTCTCGCAAAGGGCGTGGACGTGGAAGATGTCGACACCCGACCAGTCCACCTCGTCCAGCTTCGCTGGGACTTCGCCAAACCGGCTGCCCGGTGCGCAGGGATCGTAAAGGTCACCGCCGAGCGTCGCGTTGGAATAGCCGGGGTTCACCCGCAGGCCGATATGCGCGCCTGCGTCGCGGGCAATATCGCCAAACCGGGCGAGTTGTTCGGCGGAGTTGAAATAGATGTGCTCGGCAATTTTCGTCAGGCGGCGGACTTCATCTTCCGTATAGGCCGGGGAGTAGACATGCACTTCCTTGCCGAAGCTCTCATGCCCCATGATGGCTTCATGCTCGCCGCTGGCCGTGGTGCCGTCCAGATAGTCTGTCATCACTGGGAAGGCCGCCGGCATGGCGAAGGCCTTGGTCGCCAGCAAAACTTTGCAGCCGGCTTCTTCCCGCACGCGCTTCGCCGTCTCCAGATTCTGCCGGAGGCGGGCGACGTCCAGGACGAAGACGGGGGTGGGGATGTCGGCGGGCAAAGTCATGGCTTTTTCCATTTAGCACATTCTGCGGTCGCGCGCGGGATCGTCCGGCAGGAAACCGGCCTCGACGAGATTGAGAACGAATTCATCTTCGCGGGTGCAGGGGCGGAAGCCCTCGCTCAGTTCCGCCTGCGAGACCAGAGCGCCGGTGTCCGCATTGGTGAGGGTGATGAAGGGCGTCCTGATGCGATCATACCCGCGTGATTGAGCGATGTCGGTCACGCCAATCTCTTCGGCGAGCGCCGTGCCACTTGGGCGGCGGACGTCGATCTTCAGGGTCAGGATGCGGTAATCGTCCTGACTGGCGAGGGCGGCGTCACGCTGGGCCGGTGTCAGCGCATCCTTCAGGAAACGGTCAACGGTCCAGGCCTTCCGGCCGGAGAGTTCGGTCTTCTCCAGCTTCATGCAGGAGGGGCATTCGTCGAAACCCCAGACGATCATCAGGGGGCGGTCTTCTTCCGCAGCCTGCGCGACGGCCGCATCGTAGAGCTCACGCGCATCGAGGCATTTGTAATAGGTCGGCTTTGCCCGCTCGCCCGTACAGCCTTCGATCGGCTGGAAGGTGCCATAGTCGACCGCCTTCTCGAAAACGAGTGGCCCTTGAGGCGCAGCGGCTTCCTGGCTGCACGCCGCGAAAGCCATGGCAGCGACGAGTGCGACGAAAGCCCGGCGCATGCGGCTCAGGTTTCCACCGCGAAGAGTTCGTCCTGGTCGCCGGGCTTCACGTCAATGACATGCCAGGGCAGGCCGCGCTGGGCGACATCTTCGAGGAAGGGTTTCGCCGGGAACTGCTCGACATTGAACACGCCCTTGCCGGACCATTCACCGCGGAAGAACATGGCCGCGCCGGAGACCGGCGGCACGCCCGTGGTGTAGGAGACGGCCTGCGCGGAGACTTCCTTGTTCGTCTCGGCATGGTCGGAGACGTTGTAGATCATCTTGGTCAGCGGCTGGCCATCCTTCTTGCCACGGACAATCACGCCGATGCTGGTCTTGCCGGTATAGTTCTCGGCGAGGGAGGAGGGCGGCGGCAGCAAATCTTTCAGGAACTCCATCGGAATGATGTCCATGCCTTTGTGCTTGATCGGTTCGAGGCCAATCAGGCCGATGGATTTGAACACCTGAAGGTGCTTGATGTATTCGCTGCCGAACGTCATCCAGAAACGGATCTGTTTCAGGCCTTTGATGTTCTTGACCAGGCTTTCCTCTTCCTCGTGATAGATGAGGTAGGAATCCTTCGGGCCGACTTCCGGATAGTCGATGTCGCAATTGATGGAGAGG
>MDTG01030518.1_pt1 | contig 10103 bp, 11 predicted proteins | sample 811421 | NCBI WGS metagenome assembly MDTG01 (sample SAMN05326645, study PRJNA326480) | marine metagenome | isolation source: seawater | place: Pacific Ocean: South East | collected 2011 | reverse complement strand
TTAACAAATAATCGTATAACACCAGTATGTGTAGCAGCAATACAAGAAATAGATAGAAGAGTTGTTTCTAATTTCACAGGTTCTCATTATTGTTATCGTGAGAATGATACAATAGATTATACTAATTATATAGGTTTAATAGTTGTAAGTAATGGAAGTTATAAAATTAAAAGAAATGGAACAACGCATACAGGTAAAGATGCTATTAAAATAGACCATGCAACACCTCAAATTAAATTATCAACCGCAGATAATCAAAAATCAGTAATGGGTGTAGTTTCATTAATAGAAAATGATACTGTTTTAATTAATTCAACAGGTGAAGGTGGTATATGGGTATGTAATAAAAATGGAAATTTAGAAAATGGAGATTATATAACAAGTTGTGAAGTATCTGGTTATGGACAGAAACAAATATTAGAAGAAGGAACACTTAAAAACTTTACAGTAGCAAAAATAACTTGTGATGTGGATTTTAATTCTACAAATAACTTTGAAACACGCTTTTTACAAGCAGATACTACACAAATAACAGAAGAAGAATATAACACCAAATTAGCAGCAGAAGAAGAAGTATATATAGCTTGCTTTGTAGGTTGTACCTATCACTGCGGATAGATTAAGTACAAATAAAAAATAATAAAAAACTTTTCACTCTATAGTCTCTGTTTTTTCTTTAATTTTTTAATTTACTCTATGTTTTTATATAATTCATAGAGAATTCTTAGAAAGAATATCATAATTACAATTGTACATGCCAGAGTTATTTCTCCGGTTTCCATATCAATCCCCCATACCTTAAAGAAGGCATAATAGAAAGCACACTCAATCAATGACATTGCCATTTTGTAGTATTTCAATTAATAAAAAACTTTTTTTGTTGTTTTTTATTTTTTTTGTTTTTTTGTGTTTTTTAAAGTTTATCTTGAATCATCAAGAGAACATCGATTTGTCCTCTCAATGGATGACCCTTTTCTTTGTTTACGCCAACTACAAAGGAATTAAACCCCCATTTTGTTGATTTATACAGTGCCTTAGACCATGTACGCTTATGTCCCTTGTTTCCAATCACATCTTCTTTGAGGATGTGGTTTTTTGAAACTAACTCTTTCAGTTCTTTCAGCTTGTACTTCTGCTCTAAATCAATGATTTCTTGACAAATTCCAAAGTTTTTTGATTCTTCCAAAGCACTCTTGCTCATCAGATCCCTTTGCATTTTCGGAATGTCCTCAATCTTTCTAATTTGGGGCCTACTGGGACCAACCCTTCTCTGATATTCTCTTTCTCGCAGAAGAATTAATGCGATCATTTCTGTTCTCATGATTTCATCATAGTCTACGAAGTAGACAGAATTAAATGTTGACATTATTGATTGTAACAGTTAATTCTCTTTGATAAGATAAAAGATATTATAATAATTTCAATTTTTTATACATATAAAAATTTGAAAGTTTTGATTGGTCAAACTATTGGTCGTCTAAACAACTTTAACGCAAAGTAAAATGTCTTACTCAAAGGTCAACAATGCCATCGCTGCTGCCGTTCATGATGAGAAGCTTGAAGTTATCAAGCAACTCAAAGTGTTTTTGGGGTCTAAGATGGATGATGTTGATGATATCAATGAACTCATTGATGAGTTCTCTTCTACTCTTACAACTACCAAAGTGAAAGCAGGCAAGAAATCCTCCTCTGACAAGCCGAAAAGGACAAGAAAGCCCAGCTTTTACAACTATTGGCTTGGAAACAGACTCAGAACCTTTGGTGAAGAACAAGCTCTTCTTCCAAAAGAAGATAGAGTTCCCAAGAAGGACAGGATGAGCCATGTTACGGTAGAATGGAAAGAACTCAAAGCTGATGCGGATGCCTTTAATGAGGCGAAAGCTAGGTGGGAGGAAATGTCCTCCAGCGATGAAGCTTTTGCTCCTCCTAAGAAGGAAGAGAAGAAGGAAATCAAAGAAAAGAAAGAGAAGAAGCAACAAAAGAAAAAGAAGGAAAAGAAGGTTGTGAAAGAACCTGAACTTTCCAATGACTCTGACTCTGACTCAGATGATGAAGACAATTCACCAGTGCCTATCAACTCTGATAGCGAAGATGAAAACGATGAATAAGCAAAATGTACAAGAATAGAAAAAACCCTTAAGACCTGTGGTTTTTTCTATTTGAAACTACAATATGTCTACATTTTTGTCAAACATTAATCACTCTTTGGCAAGAGATGGATTAATATATGATACTGATGTAAACATATTGGAAAAATCAGAGAGATTTTTAAACTTTCTAATGACAGACTATGAATCTAATGGAATAACAAAACAATTTAGCATGATAGTAATTGACAATTATTTTGACAAATTACTTAATGTATAAGTTTGTATAAGATAAGAAAATTCATTTAGTGAATTTTCTTATTATATTTATTATTTAATAATATTCGTTTATAATAATTACTAATAAAAATAATTAATTATAAAATGAAACTTTATTCACTTGAAGAAATATCCAAACATAATACAGAAAGCAAATGTTGGGTAATAATAAAAAATGAAGTATATAATGTTACAGATTTTTTGGATGAACATCCGGGTGGTAAAAAAGCTATAATGTTATATGCAGGCAAAGATGCTACAGAAGAATATGAAATGATTCATAATCCAAGTATAATAAAAAAATATGGTAAAGAATATCATATTGGAACATTAAATATTAAATCAAAATTATAAAATTATTCTAATATTAACAAACACATATTTTATTTTTTAAGATTTAGTTTTCTTTGATTTTGTATTTTTGTTATTATCTAAATCTTTTAGTCTATTTTGTAAATATTTATTGTATTCATTATCAAATACTTCTAAATCATCTAACCACATTGATTCTATTGTTTTAATTTCTATTGCCGAAAGCATATCTTTCTTATTATTTAATTCTTTTAATAACTCTTCTTTTTTCTCATATGTTAAATTCCAGATTGGCATCTTAATTAAATAATCATATGATTCCTTTGTTTTTCCTTCATTTTCAGTATTTTTCTTTGGATAATTATTTTTTTCTAAATATTCCTCAATATCACTTCTTTTTCTATTATTAATTTTAAGTCTTTCCTCAATAATATCAAGTATAAACTTAATTCTGGCATCAAGAATTACTAATTCTTTTTTTAGTTTATCAATAATGTAATCTTTTCTTGTTTGATACCATTTTAATCTAAAGTTGTAAAACTTCTCAATAATTTCTTTAATGTTTTTCATTTTTGTAATAGTTCCTTTATCATCAAACATATGCATATTAGTAGTAGAAAGTAATTTAGAAGTAGTCATTTTAAATTCTTTCTCAAATTTAGTTAAATCACTATCTTTATCAAATTTTAATAAATCATTTACTGCACCTGGCTCAAAGTGTAAAATAAATTTAACACTATTTTCTGTATAATGACTATCATAATCTTTTAACTTATTTTTAGGATTATCTATACATTTCTCTAAGAACTCTTTATAGTCTTGTGTCCATGTACCAACTGGAAGTTCTGTAATTTCTATTTGATTTGGCGAAATTCTCTTAAAAGCACCTTTGCTAATATATTTATTACCATCTTTCACAATAGGGCCTAAGTGACCCGTATAATGTGGTTTTAATTCCTTGATAGTTTTTAAAGTTTCTTTAATATCATCAGAAGTTAATAGCTTCTTGTAGATTTTTGTAATCTTTTCTGGATCATAACATGGTATATTACAACTAAAACCTGTACCAATACCAATAATACCATTTACTAATACCATTGGAATTACAGGTAAATAAAATTCAGGTTCAATCATATCACCATCATCATCAATGTAGTTTAATATTGGTAAATCCTCTTTATTAAAAATTGCTAATGTAAGAGGATTTAATTCAGTATGAATATAACGAGGTGATGCAGCATCTTTACCACCTTGTAATCTTGTTCCAAATTGACCATTTGGCATTAATAAATTAATATTGTTAGACCCAATATAATTTTGTGCCATTCCAATAATAGCATCTTGTAAAGACTTCTCGCCGTGATGATAATTAGCATTTTCACTTACATAACCTGCTAATTGTGCAACTCTAATTTCTTTTGTTAAGTTTTTCTTTAATGAGCTATATAAAATCTTACGGGTAGATATTTTAAGACCATCGCAAAAGGATGGTATAGATCTACCAGTATCGTATACACTAAAATGTATTAAATCTTTATCAATAAAGTCCTCATAATTGACTTTTTTTTCTTTATAATCCAGAATTTCTTGTTTATCATAATCATATAACCACTTTTTTCTATCATCTGCTCTTTTCTTATTAAATGCTAAATCTAATTTTTCTTTAGAATTATCTTCATCCCATGCATATTCTACATTCTTTAAATCTTTAAAATACTGTTTTGCTTCTTTCTCTGTAGAAGTACCAAGTCCTTTATAATACTTAATATTCCATTTTGATAAATTATTGTTCTTTTTCCAGTTTTCATAATCAGTTAGATTATAAAACTCAATAATATCTTTCTTCTTACTTGCTTTTATAATTGGAGTTAACATGGAATTCATAAATCCATCTATTTTTATTAATGATGGCCACATACTATTAAAAAGATTAAATAGTAGTCCTTTAATATGACTTCCATCAACATCTTGATCTGTCATTACCATAATTTTACCGTATCGTAATGGTTTGACATCTTTATATTTCTTAGAGGTTTCTAAACCTATAATTTTCTTTAAATTTGTAATTTCATCATTTGATGCTATTTTAGAATCATTTGTATCAAGAACATTTAGTATTTTCCCTTTTAATGGGAATACACCATACTTTTCTCTTCCGACAACACTTAAACCAGCAATAGCCATTGATTTTGCTGAATCTCCTTCTGTTAAGATTAAGGTACATTCTTCAGATTTATTAGTACCTGCCCAAATTGCATCATCTAATTTAGGTATTCCTCTAAGTTGATTCTTCTTTTTACCATCTGTCTTCTTTAAACTTTTATTTAAGAAGACATTACAAAGTTCTATTACATTCTCAGTTAATTTACTGGAATATAATTTGTTATAGAATTGCTTTGATAAATTAAATTTACTACCAAATTTAGAAATAGGTGTTGTTAATGAATCTTTCGTTTGACTATCAAATGATGGATTCACAATTGTACTTTTTACGAAGACAAATAGATTATCTCTAATATGCGATGGTTTAATATTAGTAATATCTTTGTTCTTCTTTATGATCATATCACTAATATTCTTAATTACCTGATTCACAATATTATCAACATGTTTTCCACCTTTTAAAGTCCATATACCATTAACAAATGATACTTGTTCTAAATTAGATTTCTTTTCATTATAGGTAACTATAACTTCACATCTATCATTTATTTTTTCATAAATTATATCTTTAGAATTATAATCGCTTAAATAAAGTTGTGAATATTTCTGAAAGTTATTAATACTAATTCTATCATTATTAAAATATATTTTGATATTATCATTTGTAAGAGCACATAAATCATAAACTCTCTTTTGCATTAGTTTAAATATATGATTTCCAATCTTATTAAGATTAAATTTTTTTAAGTCAGGATAAAATGTTATCCTTGTGTATGGGTATTTTGAGTAACTTGTAATTTTAGGTTTATTCTTTTTACTCATATTATCCTCAAATTGTTGAATATACTTTAATTTCTTATTAGCATCAATTGTCTCAATTATAAATTTTTTAGAAAAGATATTACATGCTTTAGAACCAATACCATTCATACCACCAATTACTTTCTCTTCTTTTTCATCATAATTAGTAGATGTTAACATATTTCCGAAAATAAGTTCTGGTATATATATTTTATGCTCTGGATGTACTTCTACATCAATGCCATCACCATCATTATATACCTCAATTTTATTTTCAGTTGTATCTACAAAAACTTTAATGTTTTTAATAGGGTTCTTTAATTTTTCCATTTCAATTCTTTTCATATGGTCTAAAACATTAACAAGTAATTCATCATAAATCTTATATAATCCTGGTACATATTTGATATTCTTCTTAATCATCTTTTTGTCTTTCTCATCAAGAACCCATGTATTAAATTCATCTTTTTCCATCGAACCTATATACATGCCTGGTCTTGCTAAAACATGCTCTTCTGGTTTCATTTTAACATACTTATCGGATACTTTAGATCGAGACATTGTTATTAAATGTATATTAAGTAGAAAAATAATATTTAAATAATATTCAATTTTTTATTTTATTGTTAAAATTGTTTTACTGCTTTTAAAAAGTGACTTTTTCCAATTAATTTATCTTTATTTTTAACTTGATTAAATGTGAGGTGCATAATTTTCTTTAAATCATTTGATAAATATTGATTAAATTGTTGATAATTATTTTTATTAACTTTAATATTAAGTAAACTTGCTATATTTTTAATATTTTTTTGTGAGAAAAAGTTTTTACAAACTATACAACCTCCTTTATGATTACAAGAGCAATAAACGCTATTATGTTTATTACATAATTTTCCTCCACTTTGTGGTGCTCCACACATACCTGCACAACCTGCTTGTTGTTTATAACAAGTTCCACAATCTCCTCCACCTACCATTGCACATCCACAACCTCCATCTTGTAATGGAAATGTATTAGATACTAACTCAGGTCTTGTAGATGTATTTAAAGCATTTGGAGTAGACATTTCAGTTGGGGGTGTAGAAAGTGTTTGATTATATGCTCCTGTATTAATTCCAAAAAACTCTCCGGGTAAGAAAGCACCTCCATTTTTACTATTAAAATTTTTATATAATTTAGATGATTTCTTGTTTAAACTATTTACAATAAAATCTATTGTATCAGATTTAATAGAATAGTTATGGTCCTTTACATATTTCTCTAATTTCTTATTTGATAATATATCCATTTATTTTAATTAAATATAAAAAAGAAAAATTATTAAAATTTTTAATATAAATAAAAAAAAATTTTTCAAAAAGTTTCAAAAAAACATAAAGTTAAATTTAATTAAAATTTAATTTTTTTATATTTTTTAGAACCAAATTTGGTTCTAAATGTAAAAATTTTGGTTTAGCTATAAAATTCAAATTTATTAACAAATATTTTAACATCTTCTTTAATTTTATTAATTTTATCAATATTTTCTTGTTTATTTAATTCTTCATTGAAATCTTTTAATTTTGTTCCAGAAATATTCTGAATTGTTATACCAAGATTAATAATCCTGTTTAGAAATAAAGCAATTTCAATCATATTATCTTCTTTCATTCCTCTTGTTGTGATTGATGGAGTACCTATTCTAATTCCATTAGGACTTAAAGCAGATTTATCACCTTTTACAGCATTTTTATTTAATGATATATTAACCATTTCACATAATTTCTCAACTTTATTGCCGGATAAATTTTTATTTTTTAAATCAATAAGTATAATATGATTATCTGTACCTCCTGTTAATACATTAAAACCTAAACTAATTAAATCATTTGCTAATTTTCTAGAATTCTTAAGTACCTGACTAATATATAATTTATATTCTTCTGAGTTTACATATTTCAGTTGAGTTGCTAAAGCACCTATTTGATGTTCATGAGGTCCTCCTTGTAATCCAGGAAATACTGCATCATTAATACTACTCTCAAATTCTTTTTTACAAAATATCATACCTGCTCTGGGACCACCAAGTGTTTTATGAGTAGTCGTAGTAACAAAGTCACAATAATCAAAAGGATTATTTAAAAGTCCTGTTGCTACAAAACCATTAAAATGTGCCATATCACATGTTAAATAAGAATTATTAATATCTGCTATTTCACGAAATCTTTTATAATCTAAATCTCTGGAATAAGCACTATAACCAGCTATTATTAATTTTGGACAGAATTTAATTGCTAATTTTTCTAATTCATCATAGTCAATATACCCTTCATCATTAATATCATAAGATAATGATTGGAAATATTTTGATGTAGCAGATATACTTTTATTTTTTGTATAAAAACCATGAGTTAAATGACCACCTGATGGTAAATTTAAACCCATAATTCTATCGGTTGGATTTAAAATTGCTGTATATAAAGCAAAATTTGCTGGACTTCCTGAATATGGTTGAACATTTACAGACCATTCCTTTTTATCCAAATTAAAAGCTTCTAATGCTCTATCTTTACATAATGTTTCTATTTTATCTATTACTATATTTCCACCATAATATCTTTTTCCAGGATAACCTTCAGAATATTTATTAGTTAATATAGAACCTAAGCATTCTAATACAGGCTTAGATGTAATATTTTCAGAAGCAATTAATTCTATACTATTTTTTTGTCTTTCATATTCATCATTAATCAATTCATTAATTTCAGGATCAAAATCACTCAAATTTGTTTTTAAATTATTAAAACTCATTATATATAAAATTTTTTATTTAATTTTTATATATTTTTATTTATTTATTTGTAAAAATATTTAAAAGCTAAATAAAAAAATTAATTAAAATGCAAAAAATTATTACACAGCAATTATATAATTCTTTAAAGTTAAAATATGAAGCTGAAATTTCAGAAGCAAAGGCAACTTTACTAATATATTTTTCAAATCCTGTTGCAATTGGAGAACATCCACAACATTTAGAAGAGATGGATAAGTTACTTGATTCTATGGCAACAGCTAATGATAAATTAGAAATGTTAACAGAACATTTTAATGAATTAAATAAAGAATAATAAAATAAATATATAAATAAATAAATATGGAACTAAATTACGAAGTTGATAACAATTATCAAAATGTAGAATTAGATAATTGGAAAGAAGATGCAACAAAAGGATTTATGTCAAAAAATTGTTTAAATGATTTATTCTTTAGTAATACAAATATGGAGGCATTACAGATGGGTATGAGAAATATGGTAGCAAATGCTACAAATGGTAAAGAAATAATAGGAATGCAAAATGAAATAGAATTAAAGATAATTATGAGATCTATATATTTACAATATGGTAAGAATTTAGATGAAGATGTAGTAGAACAAGTAAAAGATTTAAATAAAAAAGTATTAGATTATTGTATTCCTAAGATACTATCAGAGATTGAGCAATATAGAAACTATGTAAGAGATGCTAGTAATCTTTATACTCCAATACAAAATAGTGAAAATGTAAGTAATAAAGGTAGTAAAACATTATATAGAGATTCATTATTTTAAAACATAATTTATTTAATTTTTTATATATTTAATAATAAATTATAATTATGAATCAAGTATATACAATAAAACAAGTAGTCGGAGGATTACTACTAGTAGTTACATTTATAATGGTATTCATCTTAAATATGCTAAAAAGAGAATATAATATGTTAGTAACACCAATATTAGTTGGTATTACAATTTGTTTGCTAGGTTATATATTAGTACTTAATGAAATTATAAAAACAAAGAAAGAGTTATTATTGAAAAAAGATAATTATCAATTTAAAAAATGTCCTGATAATTATCAACAAAATACAAGATTTATAGGTAAAATAAAAGAGATTAAATGTACAAATTCTAATGCAACTATACCATCATTTTTATTACAATCAACACAAGAAGAATGTGATAAAAATTTAGGATGCTTTAATAAAACCCTTAGTAGAAAACAAAAATGTGAAGAAATAAAAGATTTTTTTAAAGGAGATACTGAAGTTAATCAAGATAATGGAATATTAAATAATTGGTCAGAATATCAAAATCAGTGTGTTCTTTAAAATATTTATTTTCATAACATTTTAAATAATATTTTAAAAATTGAAAAAATTATTTCTTTAATCAAATATAATCATATGAATTATATTGATAAATATAAACCTGAGAAATCAAGTGATTTCATAGGTCATTTTAAATTTACAAATGAAATTAAGAAACATTTAAAAAGTAATAATTTAAATAAGTTAATATTATGTATTGGTTCATCTGGTATTGGAAAAACTGAAATACTTAATAAAATATTAAAAGAACTTAGTTATAATATTATAAATATTAATGATCCTGAAAATTACAAAGAAGAAATTAATAATTATTTAAATACAAAAAGTAT
>MDTG01447316.1_pt1 | contig 10104 bp, 9 predicted proteins | sample 811421 | NCBI WGS metagenome assembly MDTG01 (sample SAMN05326645, study PRJNA326480) | marine metagenome | isolation source: seawater | place: Pacific Ocean: South East | collected 2011 | reverse complement strand
TGCGCCTGTTTCATTATTGACATGCATGATTGAGATTAAAACTGTATCAGCACGAGAAGCTTCTTTTATTTGATCAAGACTAACAAAACCTTTATGACTTGGTTTTAACCAAGTAATCTCATAACCTTGAGTTTCGAGAAAGAGTAGACTATCAATGACTGCTTTATGCTCAGCCAGAGACGAAATAATATGCTTTCCTTTATCTGAATTAGCATATGCCACGCCTTTTAGAGCTAAGTTATTAGCCTCTGTAGCACCTGAAGTCCATATTATTTCTCGTGTGTCTGCATTAAGTAGACTTGCAACTTGTTTTCGTGATTTCTCAACGACCGCTTCTGCTTGCCAACCATAAAAGTGTGAGCGAGAAGCAGGGTTTGCAAACGTACCATCTATTGCCAAGCAAGACTGCATGACATCAACTACCTCGGGTGCGCAAGGAGTGGTTGCTGCATAATCTAAATATATAGGGGTTTTCATTAAAAAGACGTTTCGCTATTACATAAAAGGAAGTTTAGACTTAAACAATCTTATCAAATATTAAGAAGTTGAGCATTGATTAATTCTGCTTGCTGGTCTTGACGAAGTGCAGTGATTTGAACTTCACGCTTATTCATTAAATCTTGAAGGGTTATGTTACTTAAAAAACTGTGTATTTGTAGACTAAGATCTAACCATAAATGGTGTGTTAGGCAAGTTTCACCTTCTTGGCAGTCGCCTTTCTCTTTACATTTAGTGGTGTCTAAAGATTCATCTACCGCATCAATAACATCAGCAATGGAGATATCTGATACCTGCTTTTTTAATAAGTAGCCACCACCCGGCCCTCGTACACTTTGAACAAGAGATTTTTGTCTAAGTTTAGAAAACAATTGCTCTAAATAAGAAAGAGAAATCCCTTGTCGTATAGATATATCAGAAAGTGCCACAGGATCTTTACATGCATGAAGTGCAAGATCGAGCATCGCGGTTACAGCATATCTACCTTTGGTAGTTAGTCTCATAAATACTCATTCATTCATGGTACAGCCAAAAATTATGTATTACCTGAGTAATTTAATCAAGTATTTGCTGTCCGTTTTTGATACCTCTGTTTTTTTACTTAGTATCTTCTTTAAAGCAACCTATATCCGCATCATTAATAGATGGTACATCAATATTGCTGTATGACTTATCGATTTTCTTTAACGCCTGACACATACCATTCAGCCTTTCATCTACAAGATGCATATGATCAAGCATGCTTCTAATAGAGCGTGCCACAGGGTCTGGCATATCATCACTTAAACCATATGCGTCAAAGCCAAAATTTTCTTCCATTTTTATACGTTTTGATTCATCGGGATTTGTTTCAGAAGTGGGAACACTTTTCAGGATAATTCTTCCGGGTATCCCTACTACAGTTGCTTCTGCGGGTACAGCTTTCGTGACAACAGCATTTGAGCCAACCTTTGCATTTTCACCCACCTCAAAGGGACCGAGTACTTTTGCGCCAGCCCCCACCACAACACCATCTTTTAAGGTAGGGTGTCGTTTACCTTTGTTCCAACTTGTTCCACCTAAGGTAACACCTTGGTATAAGGTTACATCATCACCAATAACAGCTGTCTCACCAATAACCACACCCATACCGTGATCTATGAAAAAACGGCGTCCTATTTGAGCGCCAGGGTGAATTTCGATGCCTGTCAACCAACGACTAAACGTAGATAATGTTCGCGCTAACCAGCGAAAATTTCTTTTCCATAGTTTATGTGCAAGCCGATGCAATATTAGCGCATGTAAACCAGGATAATTAGTCAAAACTTCAAAGGTGTTTCTGGCAGCGGGGTCGCGGTTAAATACACTATTTATATCATCTTTCAAACCTTCGAACATAAACCAACCTTTTTAAACTTGGATATTTAAGAATGAAGCTACGCTATCACTTGCGGGCTATTTTGTGAATGGAGGTTAATATCCCTCTTAGAATATTAACCTCCATTTTATCTAAATGCGCTCTTTGAAAAAGTCTTCGTAAACGCGTCATGAGCTGTCTAGGATTTTTAGGGTCATGAAACTCTGTCAAAATTAAAGTTTTTTCAAGATGCTCAATAAAGCCTTCAACATCATTAACACTAGCTAGCGGCTCATCCCAGCCCTGATCACTGGGAGATAATACAGACGATATACTCTGTTTACCTGACTCATGAGAATTGAGTAGCGCCATCCTTAACTCGTAACAAATTACTTGTACCGCCATAGCTAAATTCAATGATGAAAAATAATCAACAGCAGGAATATTAACATGATAATGACAACGCTGAAGTTCTTCATTACTCAGACCGCTTGCTTCTTGCCCGAATAAAAAAGCAATTTTAGGGGGCGATGAGTTTGTGTCTGACTGGGTTAATAACTCAAGCATTTTTTCGGAGCAATTGCGTGGATTCATTAATGGCCAAGGCATTTTTCTATTTCTTGCGCTAGCACCTACTAATATGTGGCAGTCTGAAACCGCGTCATCTAAGGCAGTAAATGTTGTAGCATTTTCAAGAACATTTTCTGCTCCAGAAGATCGTCGTAACGCTTCATGTTCAGATAAAACTTTATTAAATTCTGGATTAACAAGTTTAAGATCATTTAGCCCCATATTTTTCATAGCTCTTGCAACAGCTCCGACATTACCGGGGTGAGTCGTACGCATAAGTACTACTGTAATGTGTTTGGCAAACTGGTCTTGATTCATTCGTTGATAAACCCTTGTGTTTTATTAGCATCAACAATAAGCATACTTTTTATAGAGGCTGGGTTGAGTAAAGACTTAAAGGAATCCATAAGACCACGCCCTTCTTGAGGTGGAACTTGAAGTGCCATTCTTACCGATGATCCAACCATGTGAGATAATAAAAAACTAACCTCATAAAGCTTGCTCCAACTTTGTTTATCGAAAAATATTTTTATCGATTCGAATATTAAGTTGGCTTGACGACGACTATCTTGTAAATCCAGATCTTGGAGTGATTTATCTGCAGAAATACTCACCCATATATCAAGCATTGCTGGATCATTCAAATATACTTGATAATAAGATTCAATCATATCTTGGAGAACCACACAGGCTTCATCAAGGCTTTCTGCGTTAGGTAGAGCAACCTGAAGAGAGTCAAAGGCATGGTCAAATGTGTGTTGAGCTAAGGCTAGAGTGATTGCATTTTTACTTGTGAAATATTGGTAAATAGAGGCAGGTGTAACACCAGCTAATGATGCAATCTCTTGAATTTTTAGCTGTGCACTACCTTTTTCACTTATTAGTGTTTTTGCTGCAGACAAAATAGCATCGTAGCGTTTTTTACTTCGCGCTTGCGATGGCCTGCGCCGTGTATCACAGGATAGTTGTTGAGAAGGCAAAATGAGTCCTACGTTTATTGTTAACCTTTTTGTACGACGACTACGCGAGCATTATCGTGAAAAAGAATCTTAACGGAATATGGTTGCATAATAATCGTGTAGTTTACAGTTGTTTAGATGTGGATGGGAGAGGCAATACAAGAATAGTGTTTCTATCTAGAATATTTGTTATGATGCGCGCAAGTTAGTCATCGGTACGTTTATGTACGTTGCACCTAACCTCGTTCTTTAGCAATTTATTCTTTTGTTTCACTATTAAATTACCAGTGGGCTAGTATGCAACCGATTTTGAACATCGCTCTTAGAGCTTCTCGTCAGGCGTCTGAATATATATCACAAACGATTGACAAAAATGACCCCAAACCATCTGAGTCATATGCTAACGCAAAACTTCTTAGTCACCTCGAGGAAAGCTTGCATCAAAATTTTTTTGATGCATTAAAAAAAGCAAACCCAACTCACTTTATCGTTGGGCTTGGTGAAACATTAGAAAAAGCTAAAGATGATAGCTGGCACATTAATCACATCCATAACCCAGACCACCTCCTTCGCAAGCTCCCATCCTGCGCATTCTCAGTTTTACATAAACACCAAGGCAAGTCTCAAAATGCTTTATTAGTTAGCCCATTTAGTGATTTAGAGTTTACGGCAACACGTGGAAGTGGTGCTGCTTTAAATGGTAGAAGAATTCGCTGTTCAGCGACTAAAAGCTTAGATCAAGCAGTAGTCGCCACAAATGCTTTAAAACAGTTTACAGAAGCCCAAGAGCGGCATGTACTGGCTGATTTTACAACCGAATTAAGCTCACAAGTAAATCAAGTATTAGTAGGTTATTGTGACGCCTTAGATATTGCAATGGTCGCATCTGGTCAAATTGATGCTGCAATTCTAACGAACGTTAATTATCAAGAAATTGAATCTGCACTTTTATTATGCCAAGAAGCGGGTGTTTTGACGGGTACTTTTAACGGTATGCCTTTTTCCTCCAAGGAAAATAAAATAATTGTAGCTAACCCTAAGCTATTCAAGGGCTTAGTGCAGAGATTCAATAATTTTCAAACACGATTTTAAGAACAAGTATTAAAAAAAACCGAAGATTCATTCTTCGGTTTTTTTTTTGAGATGAATAAAATCTACGGCATTTGATCCAACTCTTCTCCTTCTTTTTCGACAACCGGTGCAATCAAGTCTTCTTTTGTGATACCCATTAATAGAAGAATATTGCTAGCAACATAAATAGACGAATATGTACCGATAAATACACCAACAAGTAGCGCCTTAGCGAAACCGTTAATCATTTCTCCACCAAAGAAGTAAAGAGACACAAGCACAAGAATTGTCGTTAAAGATGTAACGATTGTGCGCGATAGTGTTTGCGTTAGGGATATATTGATTACCTCTAAAGGTTCAATTTTTCTGAGTAAACGGAAGTTTTCTCTGATCCTGTCAGCAACTACGATCGTGTCATTAAGAGAATAACCAATAACAGCTAAAAGTGCTGCTAATACAGTAAGGTCGAAATCCCAGCCAAAAATTGAAAACACCCCAATAACAATAATGACGTCATGGATTAGTGCTGCAACGGCCCCAACAGAGAATTTAAATTGGAAGCGAAGCGCAACATAAATCATCACTAAACCCAATGCCAGTAATAAACCTAACCCTCCCTGCTCTCTCAACTCCTCTCCTACTTGGGCACCAACAAACTCAGCACGCTTTAACTCTAATGAGTCTCCTTTTGATTCTAATGCAGTCGCTACTTGTAGACCCACTTTATCATTATAGCTTTCTGCTAAACGTACTAAGACAGAAGTAGCTGCACCAAAATTTTGAACAACAACATTTTCATAACCTGAGTCGAGCAATAAAATACGTACATCTTCAAGATTAGGTGCTTTGTTATATTCTACTTCGATTAGTGTACCGCCAGTAAAGTCCAGTCCTAAATTTAAGCCTTTTGTAGCAAGTGATCCGATAGATATCACAAGCAAGACAATCGAAAATACTGCCGCAAGCTTCCGCTTGCCCATAAAGTCTATTTGCTTTGTCATAATTTTTTCCTTAGCCGATGGACAACTTTTTGATTTGTCTTCCACCATAAATTAAATTAACGATGGCACGTGTAAATACAACAGAGGTAAATAACGAAGTTAAAATACCTAACGACAGTGTTACGGCAAAACCTTTAACAGGGCCTGTGCCAACTGCAAACAATATTACAGCAGCTAAGAGTGTGGTGATGTTGGCGTCAAAAATTGATACAAATGCCCGGCTATAGCCGGAATGAATAGCTTGCTGAGGCGACAGGCCATTTGCTAATTCTTCTCTGATCCTGGCAAAGATTAGTACATTGGCATCAACAGCCATACCTACAGTTAATACTATACCTGCAATACCAGGTAGCGTCAGCGTTGCAGATATCATGGACATAAGCGCGCAGAGCATTAATACGTTTATACTGAGCGCTATGTTGGCAACAATACCAAAAATCCTGTAGTACAAAATCATAAAGATCAGCACTAACCCAAAGCCAATTTGCATCGACATTAAGCCTGCATCAATATTTGCTTGACCTAAACTAGGACCAACTGTGCGTTCTTCGACAAAATATATAGGGGCAGCCAAAGAACCTGCTCTTAACAATAAGGCTAGCTCTGCTGCTTCTGTAGAAGAATCTAAGCCTGTAATTCTAAAGGCGTTACCAAATGCGCTTTGAATCGTGGCTAGGTTAATGATTTCGCGAATTTCACGGTTACGACGCTCAATAACCTCTTCACCATCGACTATTTTCTTGAATGTATCAGACTTTTGTTCGATAAATAAAACACCCATGCCACGCTTAATATTCTGCTTGGTGGCGTCGAGCATCATTTTGCCACCAATATTATCGAGCGTAATATTAACCTGAGCTACACCATTTTCATCAAAACCTGCGTTTGCATTTGATACATTGCTACCTGTCGCAATTATATCATTCTCAAGAATTGCTGTTCTTAATGGGTTGTTTTTGAAAGAGAACTTTTGAGACGTTCTACTTGTTGCGTCTTCATCTGCAGCTAAGCGGAATTCTAAGTTCGCAGTTTTGCCTATTATTCTTTTTGCGGCTGCCGTATCTTGAACGCCAGGTAATTCAACAACAATACGATTTCGGCCTTGTCTTTGCACTAAAGGCTCAGCGACACCAAGCTCATTAACACGATTCCGTAAAGTAATAAGGTTTTGTTGAATAGCATAATCTTCTATTTCTCGAATTCTCTCTGCAGAAAGTTGGAGCTGTAAGTAAAAAGCGCCTTCTTCGCTTCGAGTCGTTCTCGTAAACTCTCTATATTCTGATGCAACATGCGAAACTGCGCTATCAACTTCATCCTCAGAAGTAAATTTAATAACTAAACCATCAATACCTTCGAAATCAACAGACCTGTAACGTATGCGCTCTGCTCTCATTGTTGATTTCATTTCACTCATAGTCACTTTGAGCTTTTGACTAAGTGCTTTTTCCATATCAACTTCAAGTAAAAAATGTACACCACCTCGTAAGTCTAAGCCCAATTTCATTGGCCCTGCACCAAGTGATTGGAGCCAATCAGGTGTACTGGCCGCCATATTAAGCGCTGCTACATAGTCATTATTTAAACCATGTTTGAGAACATCTTGTGCGGCTAATTGTGACTCACTATTCGGGAAGCGAATAAGCAAATTGCGCTCTTTCAATGCTGCATTTGTAAATTCAATATTGTTGTCAGTTAGTAGTTGAATTACTTGCTTTTCAACATCAGCACCAATATCAGTGGTGCTTTCTGAACCTGTTACCTGCACTGCATAATCATCTGGGTATAAATTAGGTAGTGAAAAAACTACGCTTATGGTCAGCGCAACTAAAAGAAGTAAATATTTCCAAGCTGGGTATTGATTGAGCATGGTCGCTCCGAGTCCTGTTTTTATTGATTTGTAATACATGGCATTGTTACATAGAAAAAGGCCTCAAATGATGAGGCCTATCTCAAAGCGTGTTTAAACTGTTGAAAGTTTTAGCAAACTAAACGCCACACAAACAATTGTTAGAGAATTAAATACTTTTCAATGTACCTTTTGGTAAAGCAGAAGCAATTGCGATTTTTTGTACTTTTATCTCTACATTTTCAGATATTTCAATAGCAATAAAGTCTTCTGTTACTTTGGTGATTTTGCCGGCAATACCGCCATTTGTAATCACTTCATCACCTTTACTTAACGACGTGACTAAGTTTTTATGCTCTTTAGCTCTTTTAGATTGAGGGCGCCACATTAAGAAATAAAAGATTAAAATGAAACCACCAAAAAATATAAGCTGCATCATGGCGCTTGGCCCTTCTGGCGTTACGGCAGCCCCTTCTGCATAACTAAATAATGAATAAAATGCACTTAGCATAAAAATGCTTAGTTGAGAAAGTAATCTCATTGGTTTTTCCCTCGAGTAGGTTAGTTTATTAAAAATAATGTTGTATTTATAAAATGTATACGTAAATCAGCTCACTAAGTTGAAAGTGGCGGCGTCGTTTCGCCACGCTGAGCATAGAATGCATCTACAAAGTCGGACAATTTACCTTGTTCGATTGCTTCGCGCAATCCGCTCATTAGGTTTTGATAATAGCGAAGATTGTGTATGGTATTTAATTGTGCCCCGAGCATTTCTTTGCAGCGGTCTAAATGATGCAAGTAACTACGACTAAAGTTTTTACAGGTGTAGCAGTCGCAATGCTCATCTAAAGGAGCGGTATCATTTTTGTGCGCAGAATTTCTAATTTTTACAACACCTTTTGAGGTGAACAAATGAGCGTTCCTGGCGTTTCGAGTTGGCATTACGCAGTCGAACATATCAATGCCTCGGCGAACTGCTTCAACCAAATCTTCTGGCTTACCTACACCCATTAAATACCTAGGTTTATCTTCAGGCATTTTATGACTCAGGTGATCTAAGACTTTGAGCATTTCCTCTTTGGGCTCACCAACTGATAAGCCGCCAATCGCGTACCCGTCGAACTCAATATCAACAAGCCCACTTAACGACTCGTCTCTTAGGTTCTCGTACATACCGCCCTGAACAATTCCAAATAAAGCAGAAGGATTACCAGAATGGGCATCTTTGCTACGTTTAGCCCAACGTAAAGAAAGCTCCATTGAATCTCGTGCTTGCTCTTCTGTGGCAGGGTATGGTGTGCATTCATCAAATATCATTACAATATCAGAGCCTAATTTTCGCTGAACATCCATTGAAATTTCAGGCGTTAACTCAACAGGTGAACCGTTGATAGGCGACTTAAATACCACTCCTTTCTCAGTGATTTTACGCATTTCACCTAAGCTGAACACCTGAAAACCACCCGAATCGGTTAGGATTGGCTTGTCCCACTGAATGAAGTCATGAAGGGTACCATGCTTTTCAACAATGTCTGTTCCTGGACGTAACATTAAATGAAAAGTATTACCTAAAATAATATCAGCGCCAATCTCTTCAATATCACGTGGCAGCATACCTTTGACTGTTCCATAAGTACCTACTGGCATAAAGGCGGGTGTTTGTATTTTTCCACGAGGAAAAGTAATTTCACCCCGTCTCGCCTGACCATCTTGTTTTTTGAGGTCGAAATTCATTACGCACTTTGACTGACTCAAGACAACTCCGATTTATAAGGGTGTAAAAGCATTGCATCACCGTAGCTAAAAAAACGATATTGATTGTCTATCGCTTCTTTATAGGCGTTCAACATATTTGTTTGACCGCTAAAAGCAGACACAAGCATTAGTAAGGTTGATTTTGGTAAATGAAAGTTAGTGATCAATAAATCGACACTTTTAAATTGATAACCGGGATAAATAAATATCGAAGTATCCCCTTGGAAAGCCTCTAGCTGTCCGCTTTGACTAGCGCTTTCAAGACTTCTAACACTTGTGGTACCTACGCAGATAATACGACCACCTTGCGCTCTGGCATCATTAATAAGCTTAACGGTTTCTTCGTTGACATCTATCCATTCAGAATGCATGACATGGTCTTTAATATTATCAACGCGAACCGGCTGAAAAGTTCCTGCCCCTACATGCAATGTGACAAAAGCTGTTTTAATTCCTTTTGCTTTAAGACGATTTAATAGATCATCATCAAAATGGAGTCCAGCTGTTGGCGCTGCTGCTGCACCAGGTTTTTGAGCATAAACAGTTTGATAGCGTGATTGATCTAAAGTTTCATCTTGTCTTTCAATGTATGGCGGTAAAGGAATATGACCATGAGCTTCTAGAAGTTGAAATACAGGCAGATTATTAGGGGCTTTCAAGATAAACAGGGCACCTTCGCGCCCTTGCATAAGCAATTCAACATCTTCATCAATAATCAAGATTGAACCTGGTTTTGGCGATTTGCTTGCTTTTACATGAGCTAAAAATGAAAACTCATCTAAGGCGCGCTCAAAAAGTATCTCTAATTTACCACCTGTTTGTTTTTGAGCAAATAACCTAGCTGGTACTACTTTTGTGTCGTTAAAAACCAATATATCGCCAGGATTAAAAAGTGACTCGATATCAGAAAATTTCTTATGTTGGAACGTTGCATCGTTATTAAGTTTTGGTTCGACAACTAATAACCGGCTTTGTGACCTTTCAGGCATTGGATAGTGAGCAATTAGCTCATCAGGAAGGTCGAAGTCAAAATCTAAAACATTCATATAGGTGCTTAAACTTAAATAT
>MDTG01427056.1_pt1 | contig 10104 bp, 10 predicted proteins | sample 811421 | NCBI WGS metagenome assembly MDTG01 (sample SAMN05326645, study PRJNA326480) | marine metagenome | isolation source: seawater | place: Pacific Ocean: South East | collected 2011 | reverse complement strand
GATCGTCCTCCAGCTATCACACGCCTGCTGCGACAGGCGCCGAGCGGTGTCCTTTCACCACCGCAAGGTTCAAGAGCGCCTCGTGGCGCTCGATGTCGGAGAACCAGGCGACGTCGCGCTCACCCTGATCGAACTGACGCTCCACGAGGTCGGAGACCGGGAAGGGATCGTCACCATGGACCGTTGTCGGCGGGTGCCAGGTCCGCGGGCTGATCCCCGTGATGCCGTCCGCCTGCATGAGTTTCGCAACCGTCTTGCGAGACACCGCCACCCCAGCATCGTGGAGGTCCGCGTGGATCCTCGGCGCCCCATATGTCCCATCCGAGGCGGCATGGAACCCACGGATCTGCGTTGTCAACGCCGCGGCCCGCTGCTGCCGGGGCGACGGCCCCGCGGCCTGCCGGGCACGCCACTCGTAGAACCGGCGACGGTCCACTCCGAGCAGCCGGCACATCCGTGTCACCGTCATCATCGTCTCGTTCGCCTTCTCCGCCTCGATCACCGCGAACCGCTCCTCGGGTTCTGCTTCGATGCGAAGAAGGCCGCCGCTTTTCCCAGGAACTCGTTGTCCATCCGCAGCTCCGCAATCTCACGGCGTAACCGTTCCAGCTCGGCCCGCTCATGCAGCTCCAGCGGCGCCTGCGCCCCATCACTCGTTCGGGCACGCTCGGCATGAACCCACCGGCCTAGTAGTTGCTCTCCGACACCGATCTCGCGAGCGACCGCCGCGACCGTCCGGCCCGTATCGATCACCAGAAGCGCGGCCTCACGGCGATACTCCGGCGTATATGTTTTTCTCTTGCTCGTGCCCATCAAGGACATCCTCCCCGACAAGCCCTGCAACACGCAGAACCCGCCTGGTCAGTGTCCGGAATCCGGGGGCAACCTCACGGTGTCGAGAAACTCCACCACGCAGCGGGACGTCACCCGCATGGAAACCGTGCATCTCGTGACGTGCTCTGCATGACCTGAGCCGCAGAACTACGCGGGACTGTCGTCAGATCGAGAGGTTGGGACGCCTGGGGGTCAAGGGGTCGCAGGTTCAAATCCTGGCAGCCCCACAGAAAATCCCTGATTAGAAGGAATTTTTATCAGGAATTTGTTGTTTCCGGAAGCCGGATTTTTTGGTCCCCTCCTGGTCCCCCTCGTGCTTTCGGCAAAGTGAGGCTGTGGATAACGGAACGCCGTGCGAAGCCCTCCCTGTGGATAAGGGGGCCAAAAGGGGACCAGAACCGCTCCCAGCGTGGTCCTCGATGCCTGATACGGCAGTCGAGTCCTAGCAGTTCCGACTAGCAGCATTGAAGCGGCTGGCCTCACGGCACGACCGATGCTCGCAATCCCCGGCAGGTTGTGGATGTAAACCCCAGATCCGACACGTTCAGGCCCTCTCGTCTTGCTGCGCATGGTCAGATCAGGCTTGGAGCGATCGCCACGGCGACGAAACCTGACAAGAGTACGGCTGCCGCGAGTACCAGCGCGGTCGCCTGTACGCTCGTGGGGGCCGCCGGGAAGGCCGGTCCTGACCTGCCCTCTGGCGCGGCGCGGAAGGGGCCGGTGAAAAGGCGAAGGTAGTAGAAGAGACTGACCACCGTATTGATCGCTGCGACGACGACGAGCCAGACGAGTCCGCCATCCCACGTCGACGTGAACACGGCGAGTTTGCCGAAGAAGACAGCGGTGGGCGGGGTTCCCACCAGGCTGAGCGCGCCGATAGCCAGCGTTGCGGTCAGCCATGGATGCCGGCGTGCGGCACCGGCGAAGTCGTCGATATGCTCGCGTCCGGGAAGCGCAGTGAAGGCGGCGAAGACTGTCAGGTTCGAGATGCTGTACAGCACCAAGTATGCGAGCAGACTCGCAGGAGCAGTGGGGGCCGCGCCGATGACCGCGATCGGCATGAGCAGATATCCGACCTGACTCACGGTGGACCAGCCCATCAGGCGGCGCACGTTGCGCTGTGCCAGCGCGGCAAGATTTCCCACGGTCATGCTCAGTGCCGCGAGCACTCCGATGAGGAGGGGAACGTCGATGCTCGACGGCATCACGGTCACCACACGGGCGATGGCAACGAGGGCGCCGATTTTGGGGACTGTTGTTAAGAACGCGCCGACAGCCGTGCCTGCGGCTTCGGTGGCGTCGGGCACCCAGAAATGCCCCGGCACCCCTCCTGCCTTGAAGAGGAGTCCAATGATGGTCGCAACGACACCCAAGACGACCGCAGCGGTCGGGGCTGCCGCGAGGGCGGTGTTCATGGTCGCGTAGCTACTCGTGCCTGCGAGGCTGGTCAAAAGTGCCACTCCCGCGAGCAGAAGGACACCGAACAGCGCCCCCATCAGATACGTCTTCAGAGTCGCTTCGGCGGCGTGGGCAGTACGTCTGATCCCGATGAGCGCGTACAGCGGGATGCTCGTGAGAAGGAACGCCGCGATGAGGACGAGCAGGTCTGTCGCTCCGCCCATCACGACGGTGCCGAGGGTGGCCAGGAGGAGGAGCGTGTACGTTTCGCTTTCCCTGGGGGAGCCGCGGAAGTCGCGCCGTCCAATCAGGACCACGACCACCGTGCACAGGGGAGCGAGTACGCGCACGAGCGTTGTCGGGGTGTCGATGGCGTAGGTTCCCTCGAAGATCGCACCCCCCGTCTGACCGGCAGCTCCCGCGGCGATGCCCGCACTGACGACGAGCGCCCCGAGGGTGAACCAACGGATGATGACCTGACCTCGGCGTGGCAGGAAGCTGCCGCCGAGCAGAGCGATCACCGCGGCGGCGAGGAGCACCGCTTCGGGGATCAGCGCGGAATAGTTCATAGACATCGATGTCACGGGCCGAGCACGCCTATCAGCTGGTCGGCCGCGGGGGCGATGAGTTCGATCAGTGGGCCGGGGAAGATGCCGATGATCACGGACAGCCCCAGAAGCACAACGAGTGGGACGATCTCACGGGGCCGGAGGTCATCGAATCCGGGCGATAGGCCGGTGGTGGGGCCGGTGAAGACTCGTTGGAAGGCGCGCAAGAACAGCACGGCCACGATCAGAATGCCCGGTAGTGCCAGTGCTGCCCACAGCGTCGTGCCGATGCTGCCCGTGAAGATCTGGAACTCTGCGATGAATCCGCTGAAGCCGGGAAGGCCGAGGGAGGCGAACGCGGCGATGGCGAAGAAGCCCGCGAACCGCGGGGCGGGCGAGGCGAGTCCTCCGTAGCGGCGGAGATCGTAGCTGCCGGTGCGATCCCAGAACACTCCCGCGAGCAGAAACAGTGCGCCGGTGATTAGACCGTGCGACACCATCTGGATCACGGCGCCGGTGATTGCAAGGTGCTGCGCCTGTTCGCTGTCCTGGGACACGATTCCGGCGGCACCGACGGCGAGGATCACGTAGCCCATGTGGTTGATCGAGGTGAACGCGATCATCCGTTTCACGTCCGTCTGCGCCAGTGCGACGAGCGCGCCGTAGAGCACCGACACGATTCCCACCGCGACGATCACCCACGCGCCGGCCCTCCAGGCATCCGAAAGCATCGGCATCGCGATGCGCACGAAACCGTACGTGCCCATCTTCAACATCACGGCGGCGAGCACGACGGACCCGATGCTCGGGGCATCGGTGTGGGCAGGGGGTAGCCAGGAGTGGAACGGGAACGTCGGGGTTTTGATCGCCAAGCCGACCACGATCGCGGTGAGAATGAGGCCACCGGTCACCGCGTTGCCCGTGAAAGCTCCCGCCTGAGACAGCTCGATCATGTCGAACGTGTGCGGGGAGGAGTTCAGGTAGAGCCCGATGAATCCCAGCAGCAAGGCCAGCGATCCCAGGAACGTGTACAGGAAGAACTTCAGTGCGGATCGGCGGGCGTTGCCGTGACCCCATCCGGCGATCACGAAGTACATCCCCACGATCGACAGATCGAACCAAAGGAAGAACAAGATGAGGTCTTGGGCGGCGAAGAGCCCGAGGCACGTGGTCTGCAGGAACAAAAACAGCGCCGCCTGCGCGCGCGGTCGATCCTCAGTCCGGAGGGACCACGCGGCGCTCGCGACGAAAACCACCCCGGTCAACAGCAGTAGCGGGAGTGAGAATCCGTCGACGCCGATGTGATAGCTCGTGCCGATACCCGGCATCCATGCCATCTGCTCCTCCGCGACGAGGCCATCGCCGCTCGTTTGCCCGGCCACCGTGATGCCGGCGATCAGGGCCAGATCGACGAGGGTCGTGGTCAGCCACACCCAGCGTGCTGCGGCCGGCGTGATCTTTTTGAACACCGCGAGGAGGATGCCGGCCGCGACCGGCAAGAAGATGACAATGCTGAGCACGGGGCTACCTCACAACAATCAAGAGCACGACGAGGGCGACGGTGATGACGGCGCCAGCGGCGTAGTAGTCGGCGATACGACCAGATTGGGAACGTTGGGCAAGCCTTCCCGCCGCGCGGGTGAACGTCACGACGCGACCCACCGCACCGTCGACCTCGCCGTCGAGGGACCGCGTGGCCACACCCGCGCGATCGAGGGCACGCGGCGCGGCATCGATCGCCGCGTCGAGGCGGACATCGAAACGAGCCAGAGCGGCGGCGAAGACCTCCAGTGGGCGGCCGACGATGGTGATGGCGGCGCGCTCCAGACCGAACCACGTCGCTGCCCCAGGAACCGGCGGAAGCCGATACCGCAGCACGACAAGAACGACGATGAGGGCAAGGATCGCTGATGCCGCCAGCTCGGCGATGCTGCTCTGAGGCTGCCCTGCTGCGCCGATGGTTTCGCGGAACGGAGCATCCACACCGGGAGCAGCGAGGATTCCCAGAACAGCCGCCCCGACTGCCAGGACAACGAGCGGGCCGTTCGCGCCGGCAGGAATGTGCCGCGTGCCCTGCTGCTCGGCATCCCACTCCGCCTCACGCGCCGCGTCCTGCGCAGGGGCCGCCCACGCCACTCCGATGATTTTCGCCGAATACGCCGCCGCCAGTACCGCCCCCACCAGGCCAGCCGCGTACAGAGTGGGGCTCGCTTCGAGCGCGGCCGCGAGGACAGAGTCTTTGGTCAGCCAGAGCGAGAGCGGGGGGATGCCGGCGAGCGAGAGTGCTCCGATCATGAACGTCACTCCGACGAGAGGCCACCGCCGGCCGACGCCACGCAACGCGTGCAACTGTTTGGTGCCCGTTGCTGCCAGCCACGCGCCCGCGATGAGGAACAGCAGCGCTTTGGTGGCCGCGTGTGCGATCAGCTGCGCAGTTCCCCCCGCTGTCGCCCCGATGCCGGCGGCGAGAGTCACAAATCCCAGTTGCGCGGCGGTGGAGGCGGCGAGGAGCTGTTTGAGGTCGGACTGGCCGATGGCGATCACACCCAAAACGATGGTCGTGGCCGCACCGATCCATGCGGCCGCCCATCCCGCCCAGCCGGACGCGAGCAAGAGTGGACTCAGGCGAAGGAGCAGATATCCGCCCATGGCGACCATCGCGGCGGAGTGCAGCAAGGCGCTCACGGGGCTGGGCCCTTCCATGGCGCGGGACAACCAGAAGCTGAAGGGGAGTTGCGCGGCCTTTCCCAGGCCGGCGATCAGGACGCCCGCGGCGATGAGCGACAGCCAGGGCGCCGAGGCGCTACTCAGATCGTCGAGTTGCCAGCCCACGCCCGCGACGATGGCCACACCCGCAGCCAGATACAGTCCGAGGTCGGCCGTCCGCGTCACGGTGAATGCGACGAAACCCGCGGGAATGGTGCGGGCGTTCTGCCAGTGGAAGCCGATGAGAGCGTACGAGGTGGCGCCCATAATCTCCCACGCGGCCAGCAACGACACTAGCGACGTCGAGGTCACCGTGATGAGCACGGCAGCGATGAACACCAGCATCAGGCCATGGAAGCGGGCCTCGGTCTGTGTCCGCTCAGCAGCAGCGAAGACCAAGACGAGGAGCGCGACGGCGGTGATCATCGGCAGCAGGACGGCGGAAAGCCCATCGACAACCAGGGTGGCACCGCTCGGCCCGATAAAGGCCGCCTCCCACCTCGGCCGGGTAATGGCCGCAGTGATCGCGGCCGCCATTGTCACAGCGGCGACCGTTATCGATGTGACCGGTGCCATTCTGTCGAAGCGGCGGCCGCCGAGAAGGAGGGCGGTGCCGGCAACCGCGGGTAACGCGATCAGTGTGATCAGTAGGAGGCTCATCCGTTCAGGTCCGTTGCCGAATCGATCATGTCGGACCCGCGGGAGCGGTGCACGATCGTGGCCGCCGCGAATCCCATCGCCATCTCCACCGTCATCGCCGCGAGGATGACGATCATTAGGGTCTGGCCATCGGGCGTGGGCGCGAGGAACCACCACAGCGCGCCGGCCGCGAGGAGTACACCGTTGATCATCAGTTCGATGCCCATCATCACCATGACGACAACCTGCTGCGAGAGGGCGCCATAGAGCCCGACAGCAAAAAGCGCCGCCGCCACGACGAGCACGAGCGAGAGGGTCATTGGTGGTGCTCCCCTGCCATCGACGAGTCAGGCGGCATCGGCGTACCGTCGCCTTCTTCGCCGTCACGATCCTCACCAGGTGGGTCGGAACGGCCGTGCGGATTGGCCAGCACCAGTGCCGCGACAATCGTCGCGAACAAAACGGGGCTGATGACGAGCATCACTAGCATTTTCGAGCCCATGATCGCGTCGCCCAGAGACCTGACGAGGTCCGCGGCAGGTTCGCCGGCACGTGCGGGCCAGGGGATGACAAACGCTGCCACGGCCAGGAGCACGAAGACGGTGGCGGCGATGATCATCGAACGGCGTTTGCTGTGGGTCATATCCATGGGCATCAACGCCGGGTTCATCCCCATGAACATGACCATGAAAACGGCCATGATCGCCATCTCCATCAACATCATGAGGATGGTGATGACCCCGATGTAGTCCAAGTTCAGGACAACGAGGATCGCGCCGACACACACGAACGACATCGCAAGGGCGTAGGTAGCCCGCGCCATCGAGTTGACTACGAAGACGGCGATGCCGCTTGCGACAGCAACGACAGCGAACAACCAGAACAGCAGAGCCGCGATCACAGTGCACCCCCGTTGACGCCCACGATCACGGCGACGACGGCGACCTGAACGATCGTCAACGGCAAAACGATGACCCACGCGAGCCCCGCGAGACGGTCAGGGCGAATCATCGGGAAGAGTCGTCGCACCGTCAACATCCCCGCCAGCACGACCAGGGTCTTGATGAGCACCCACATCGACGGTGGCAGCCACGGACCGTTTCCGCCACCGAGGAACAGCGGCACCGCGAACGCGGCACCGGCGACGAGGACGGCGTACCGGCCCACGAGAACGAGCAGCCGGTCGACGCCGCTCAGCTCGACAAGCACGCCAGAGGCGATATCGCCGCTCATCGCGGTATGGAAAGGACCCCACGACGAAAACGCCACCACGGATGCAACGAAAATCAGGAATGCCACCGGCATCCAGACGACAAACCACAGGTTGCCCTGCGCGTCCTGCACATCGAGCATGCGAAGGCTCCCAGCCGCGATGGCCGGCGCGGTCAGCGCGAACATCAGCGGAAGCTCGTACGAGAGAGCGAGTGCGAGGAAACGGTATCCGCCGACGAGCGACCAGGAACTGTTGGCTCCCCACCCGAGCAACCACCACAGCGCCCACAACAACACGTCGACCGCATTGAACCACACCAGACCCACGGGCAGGTCGGCCAGAACGAAGGATCCGAAAGGGATCACCAGCATCTTTAGCATGGCCGCGATGACCAGGCCCGCGCCGGCGATACGCCACAGCAACGAATCTGCCCCCGCAAGAGTGCGGCGTTGCTGGCGAAGCAGGCGGCTCACCTCCCGAAGGGGCGCGGCGGCGGCGGTTAAGACCGGTGCACCGCCAGATCGAGCATCAAGCATCGCGTTCGCGGCCGCCGCAGCCCAGGCGACCACGACGAGACCGCCGCCCACCAGCAACACGGCGACAAAGACCGTGGCCACCTCACCCACGCGGCACCCGCTCCCGTGAGATCGCATGTTCCAGCCCGAGGGATGCCACGATCAGGCGAACGGTCGAGAGTTCTTGACCCACGACTGCGCTACGGATCACCTCGCTGGTCGCACTGTCCGCGGCGGACCCGAGCACCGGACGGCTTGGGGGAGCCGCTTCAGGGTCAAGCAACGCGGAGCAGGTGCGCAGCCAACCAACGAGTGTGCCACGCGGATCGATGGATTCGTCCGCCGCGATACCCTTCGCACTCCACGCCAGCGTCCGTGACCGCTCTGCGCGGCGGGTAAGACGGGTCAATCCGGAGCGAATCTTCTCGAGCGGTGCATCGTCGAGGAGGTCGTTGCGGACGCGCCGTGCCCGTGCGGCCATCGGATCCCAGCCGACGACGGCGAGAACTCGCGATGCTGCATCGCACAGGCGGGCGGCATCTTCCCGAACAGATCCCGCAGGCAATTCGTCGGCCTCACCCCACTCGATCTCCACATCGGTGACCAGATCACCATGCAACGTGCAGTGCACAACGAGCGCCGCGGGCCAATCCGACAGAATCGGACCCAGGGTGAGGTGGGTGGCATCCATCTCCAAGCCATCACGGTCCTCCGATCCTTCGGCAAGCGGGATACCGCCGGGGCCAGACATATCCATTCCGTGACCCGAGTGGTCCATGTCGTGTCCGGACTGGCCCATTTCGTGTCCGGAGTGGCCCGTGTCGTGGGGCATGTCCATGTCGTGTCCGGAGTGGTCCATTGACATCTCGGCGACGACGGGCGGCTTGCTCGCCTGCTCACTTCGAGACCGCATGCGCTGGGTTGTGGTGTCGCGGAGGTCCTCAACAACGGCATCCAACGTCGACGACAGGTCTGCAACATTGGTCACAATGGCGCGCGCACGAGGGGCGGGAACCTGCTGCCACACCGAATCAATCAGGCCGCTCAGCGCCGCCTCCGGTCGTCCGCAGACCAGCAGCGCGTCACTGTCTGCGGGCGCACACGCCAGTGCCCAGCCGCGAGCCGTGACCGCAGCCTCAACCCTCATCCGCAAAAGACCCGAGCCGGGGGCCTCGACGATCATGACGTGAACGCGCTTCACCGCGGCATTGGCCACCCACCCGGTCAGACCCATCGGAAGGCCCCTTCACGCCACGCCCAGACAACGCCCGCGACCAATAGCGCGAGAAACACGAACATCTCGATGATGGCTTCGGCACCGCGTTCGGCCACGATGACCGCCCACGGATACATGAACAGCATCTCGACATCAAAGGCGAGGAACACCAGCGCAATCGGGTACCAGCGTGCGTGATACCGGGACAGCGCATGTTCGCGTGGTTCCCAGCCGGACTGGAACGGGAGGACCTCCACTACATCCCGGGAAACCGCCACGAACCGACCCACCACGTACAGCAATCCCACCGCGGCCAGACCGAGGCCGATCACAATGAAAACGCTGATGTAGGGGGACATGCTACGCATCTCACTTCCAGATCGGCGACGATAGTTCGGCTATACCCGAGCCTAGGCTGTAGTCAAAGGAATCGCCGGGGTTCCGGCGGTTCATGCCGTGGTTGGTTGGTCAGGCTGCCAGCGTGAGCTGGCGTCGTTCGTACTCTAATGGGCTGAGGTAGCCGATGCTCGAGTGGCGGCGGCGGGCGTTGTACCAGCCATCGATCCAGATATAGGCGCCGCGGCGGGCGTCGTCGATCGTAGCGAAGGTGTGCCGGTGGTAATACTCGTTCTTGAACGTTGACCAGAACGATTCCGCGGCCGCGTTATCCCAACACACCCCGGTTCGGCCCATCGATCTGAGCACTCCGAGCTCGGCCGCAGCCTCTGCGAGCTGCGCGCTGGTGTACTGGGTGCCTCTGTCCGCGTGGAAGATCACCTTCCGTGGCAGGTGGCCGCGCAGAGCGACCGCCTGGCGCAGCGCGTCCTCGACGAGATCCGTGTGCAGGCTATCGCCGACGGTGCGCCCGAGGACCCGACGGGTGTTCCCGTCCCTGACGACACACAGGTAGGCCCATCCCTCACCGGTGTGCAGATACGTGTAGGGTCGGCCAGCAGCGCCCTGTCTGGCTTGCGCCGGGTGGGTTTCTGCTGGCCGCCCTCCGAACCGGACGTGCCCATTCCTGAGCATCCGGCT
>MDTG01117249.1_pt1 | contig 10104 bp, 8 predicted proteins | sample 811421 | NCBI WGS metagenome assembly MDTG01 (sample SAMN05326645, study PRJNA326480) | marine metagenome | isolation source: seawater | place: Pacific Ocean: South East | collected 2011 | reverse complement strand
GGTTCTGTGAACTATCCATACAGGCTTCCCTCTCCATTCAACTATTTTGAAAGCTCCAGGTTGTATTCCAGATATATCAACCTCTATAGGAGCGCCTGCCATTTTTGTTTTTTCACTTGGTGACATTGAGGATAAAAATGGTATGGCAGCAAAAACAGCACCTACGCCGCCCATTACTTTTGTGATATTCGTTAGAAAGTTTCTTCTATTTGATGAATTATTGTTATCGCTCATTTCCCTGTCTCACTTTAATTCTGTCGGTAATATATCATATAATGATTCTCTAATATATACTTTTAGACATAGAAATTAATATTATGTTTAAAGAACTTTTAAAATATATGGTAATAGGTGTGGTGGCAGGAGTTGCATCATATTTAATTATTTCAGACAAACCTATTTCTATAAAAGTAAATCAAACATCAACTGATAATAAATTCGATAAAACTTCTTACAATTACATATATGAATTTGTAAAAGATTCAGTTGTAACCATACAAACCGACAAAGGAAGAGGGTCTGGTGTTATTGTAACTGATAATGGTCATATAGTCACAAATGAACATGTAATTAGAGGGGCTAATCAAGTTACTATTATAACTACTGATAATGAAATTCACCCAGCAAAAATTGTTGGGGTAGATTCTATAACTGATATAGCATTATTGAAAAGTAGCTATGATGGTAAAGCGATTACTTTTTCTGATTCATCATTTGTGAAAATAGGAGATATTGTTTTAGCTATAGGTAATCCCTTTGGTGTTGGACAAACGCTTACTCAAGGAATAATTTCTAGAACGAATAGTGGTCACATAACAGAAAATCCACTTGATGAATTCCTTCAATCTGACGCAGCTATCAATCCGGGTAATTCAGGTGGAGCAATGGTTAATATAGATGGTAATTTAGTTGGGATTAACACAATGAACTTGTCTATTGGGGGTGGCAGTGACGGGATTGGCTTGGCAGTTCCATCTAACCTTGTGAGGAATATTACTAAACAGATAATTAAATATGGAAGAGTGGTAAGAGGCTACATAGGTATGTCTGCTTACAACACTTTGAATGGAGTCGTCATATCAAATGTACTTAAAGATGGCCCAGCTGATAAATCAGGATTAATGCCTAACGATGTAATCATAAGTATAGACGACATAAAAATAAACGATATCAAACAAGTTGTAAAAATTGTAGCATCTCTAAAAGTTAACCAAATAGTTACAATGATATATAAAAGGGATGAAGTATTAGTTAAGTCTACTATCAAGGTAACCGCAATGCCTGAAACTCATAAAACAATCAATAGATAATTATTTTCTGTATTTAGCTGATTCTGAATGTGAATATAAACCTTCACAATCAGCTATAGATATAGCAATTTTCGATAGCTCTTTTGCGTGAGTTTTTGATATTTGCATTATACTTGATCGTTTTAAAAAATCATAAACGCCGAGTGGAGATGCATATTTAGCTGTACCACTTGTCGGCAATACATGATTTGGGCCTGCACAATAGTCTCCAAAAACTTCAGGGCTGGACTCACCAATAAAGATTGCACCAGCATTAATAATTTTTTGTGCAAGTTTTAATTTTTTATAACCAAGAATTTCTAAATGTTCAGGGGCTATCCTATTTGCTATATCAACAATATCTGATTGTGTTTTTACTTTTATAAAAAGCCCTCTTGAACTAAGTGATTTTTTTATAATTTCTTTCCTTTTTTGATTTTTTATCATTAGGTTTATTTTTTTACTTACATCCAAAATAAGTTTGCTGCTTGTTGTCAATAAAATAGATTGTGCCATTTCATCATGTTCAGCTTGCGCAAACATATCTATAGCGATACATTCAGCGCTTGTGTCTTTATCAGCAATAATTAATATTTCTGATGGTCCAGCAAAGCTATCAATGCCTACTGTGCCAAATACTTTTCTCTTCGCTGTTGCAACATAGATGTTTCCTGGACCTACAATCTTATAAACACGTTCAATAGTTTCTGTCCCATAGGCAAGCGCACCAATTGCATGAGAACCACCAATTTTATAAATCTTATCAACTTTACACAAATCAGCAGCTACTAAAACAAGTGGGTCAAGTTTTCCATTAATTGGTGGACAAACCATAGTTATGTCTTTTACTCCTGCAGTTTTTGCAGGAATAGCATTCATTAATACAGTGGACGGGTAACATGCTTTGCCGCCAGGGACATATATACCTACTCTTTCAATAGCTGTTACTTTCTCTCCAAGAGTTGAGCCATTAATTTTCATCGACCAACTCTTTAATATTTGTTTTTTAGAAAATCTCTTAATATTAAATATTGCTTTTTTAATATTTAAAAGTGCTTGCTTGGGTATATGAGTATATGCCTCTGCTATTTCAGATTTTGATACAATCGATTCTGATACATTTCTATAAGAAGAATTATCATACTTGTTAGCTAATTTAATCAAAGCCTTGTCTTTATTTTTTTTTACATCCTCCAATATTTTACTAACTGAGCTTTCAATAACTTTTGAATTTTTAAGTTTCAAAGCTAGATGATTAAGTAAATCTGTATCAAAATTTTTTTTAGTGATATCTAAGGTTTTAATTTTCATAAATTATTTTTTAATATTTCATCAAGTGATAAGATAATTTCTTCAGTTTCATTCCATCCGATACATGAATCTGTAATGCTCTGACCATATTTAAGATTTTCTCTTTTATCAATTTTCTGATTTCCTTCGACAAGGTTACTCTCAAGCATAAGACCAATGATGTTCTTTTCACCATTTGATATTTGTTGCTTTACACTTTCGACCACTATGGATTGTTTTTTATAATCTTTTTTGCTGTTGGCATGACTTGCATCAATCATAATGTTAGGTTTCATGTTATTACTCTCTAATATGGTGCTTGATTGGGTTACATCATCTGTAGAGTAATTAGTTTTTTTATTGCCTCCACGAAGAATTATATGACAATCGTTATTGCCTGCGGTATTAAATATTGCTGATTTACCCTCTTTAGTCACAGATAAAAAACTATGTGAATGTCTAGCAGCATTCATCGCATCTATTGCAATTTGAATACTTCCGTCTGTCCCGTTTTTAAAGCCAACCGGACAAGATAACCCAGATGCGAGTTCTCTATGGCTCTGGCTTTCTGTAGTTCTAGCACCAATAGCTCCCCAGCTAATTAGATCAGATAAGTATTGAGGACTTACTAAATCAAGAAACTCATGTCCGCATGGTATATCCATATCTGACAAGTCTATCAATAACTGTCTCGCAATTTTAATACCATTATTAATCTTAAAAGATCCGTCTAAATCTGGATCATTTATCAAGCCTTTCCAGCCTATAACCGTTCTTGGCTTTTCAAAGTATACTCTCATGATTATTAAACTTTTTTCAGATAATAATTTACGTAAATTTTTCAATTTAATAGCATATTCTTTGGCAGCATCAACATCATGTATCGAGCAAGGACCAACAACAATTACAAATTTTCTTGAAGTTTTATTCAGAATGTTTTTAATCTCATCTCTTGCATTAATTATAGTTTTTATTCCAGATTCTGAGGGAGAAAGCTGACTTATAATATCTTTAGGGCTAATAAGCTCCTGTGTGTTGATAATTCTTAAATCATCTATTTTATTTAACATAAGTTTTAATCCTGCTAATAAAAGATTTTATTTCTTCATTTTTAAGTTTATATGAAACTTTATTTGCGATTAATAATGATGATATATCATAAATTTTATCAAATTCTTTTAATCCATTTTCCTTTAGAGTTTTTCCTGACTCCACTATGTCTACAATAAAATCAGATAGTGAAAGGACGGAAGCGAGCTCTATGGATCCATAAAGTTTTAGAATAGAGCATTGTAAACCAATCTCTTCAAAGTATTTTTTTGCTGCATTTGGATACTTTGTTGCAATTTTCATATTATTAAAATAACTAGTGTTTGGTTTCCCAGCCACGACAAGTTTACATTTAGCTATCTGTAAATCTAGGAGACGATAATGATTTGCAATATCATCCTCTAAAAGAGTATCAATTCCTACTATGCCAATGTCAACTTTACCAGAATCAATATACACCGGAACATCAGTAGCCTTAATAACCACAATTTCAAGATTCTCATTATTGGTAGGGATTATTAATTTTCTAGAATCTAGAGGATTAAATTTACAAGTAACATGAATTTTACGAAGAATTTCAATCGCTTGTTCTAAAATTCTCCCTTTGGATATAGCTAATCTAATCATTTGCTAGCATTTTACATAGGTTTTCTTGAAATCCTAGCCCCAATTAACTGAAGTTTTTCTTCTATGCAGTCATAACCCCTATCTATATGATAAACTCTCCCAATTTCAGTAGTTCCCTCAGCTGCAAGTCCGGCTAAAATTAAGCTTGCCGAAGCTCTTAAATCTGTTGCCATTACTGGTGCTGCTAGGAGTTTTTCTGTCCCGGCAATAATGGCAGTATTATCTTTAACTTTAATTGAAGCTCCCATTCTTTCAAGTTCTTGAACATGCATAAATCGATTTTCAAAAATATTCTCTGTTACAAAACTTTCACCTTTAGCAATAGTATTTAAAGCAGTTATTTGAGCTTGCATATCTGTTGGAAAATATGGATAGGCATTCGTCTCTATATTGACAGCATTAGGACGTTTTTTCATCTTTACTCTAACTGAATTTTTTGTAGAAGTAATTTCAGCACCAGCCTCTATGAGTTTGTCTATTACGGCTTTGGAATGTTCAGGAACAATGTTTTTTATTTCTATATCACCTCTAGTTATAGATGCAGCAACCATAAAAGTTCCAGCTTCAATTCTATCCGGCAATGGTTTATGTCTCGTACCCCTTAGTTCATCCACTCCATCAATCTGAATTATATCTGTCCCATATCCACTAATTTTTGCTCCCATTTTATTTAAAAAAATACATAAATCTGAAATTTCTGGCTCGTTAGCAGCATTATTAATCTTTGTTTGACCTTTAGCTAATGATGCTGCCATAATAATATTTTCAGTTCCGGTAACTGATTTTTTTTCAAATAAAATATTTGCTCCTATTAATCTTTTTGCTTTTGCAGTTATATAACCGCTCTCAACATTGATTTCTGCTCCCATTTTCTCAAGAGCTTTTATATGCATATCGACAGGTCTCAATCCGATAGCACAGCCGCCAGGAAGAGAGACTTTAGCTTCACCAAATCTTGCAAGTAAGGGTCCTAAGACAAGGATAGAAGACCTCATTGTCTTAACTAAATCATATGGCGCATAAAAATTATGAATAGCTGATGAATCAAGACTAATATTCATAAATTCATCCATGGTTACGCTCACGCCCATTTGTGTTAAAAGTCTCGTTGTAGTTGTTACGTCTTGTAAATGAGGAATATCCTCTAATTCTACGGCGCCTTTTGAAGACATTACAGACGCACATAGCATGGGAAGAACTGAGTTTTTAGCACCAGATATCTTTACTGAACCTGATAATGGCTGCCCGCCTTGTATTAATAATTTATCCATAGTTATTTTTTTAAGTTTGTTTCGGTATTCTAAGAGTTTATAATCAATAAAGCTATGATTAAAAAAATATCACGCCTATATGAGCAATATGTTATCAACCATCCGGTTATGACTCTTCTAATTCTTATAATCATACTAATAGTTTCACTTACTAACATAGATAATTTTAAATTAGATGCTTCAGCAGACACGCTTATACTCGAAGATGATAAAGACTTAAAAATATTTAGGGAGATAAATAATAGATATGAATCCAATGAATTTTTAATCCTTACTGTTACAGACAAACATAAGGAAATCTTTTCAAATGATACTCTTAATTATATTAATAATTTAGTCAATGAAATACAGAGTTTTATTTATGTTGAATCTGTGACATCTATAACAAATATACCTCTTGTCAGTAGTTCAAAAAAACCACTGACAGAGTTAATCAATGATATTCCGAATATATTTAGCAAAGACATAAACTCTGAACTTGCTAAAGAGGAAATATTGACTAGTCCTATTTATAAAGATCTAGTAATTAGCAAAGACGCTAAGACAACAGCTATGCAAATAACGCTTAAAGATAATAGCTCGCTAAAAGATGCGCTTGCAGAGAAGGATGAGTTATACAAAAAGTATCAACAAAATTCTTCTTTTGAAGCTCTATATTTATCATCTAAGCAGAAATATAATAATCTCTCTGAAATTCAAAAGAAAAATGTTAATAGTTTCATTAAAGATTTAAGAAAAGTTCAGGAAAAATATACTAGCGATAGATATGAAATAAGACTTGGTGGAATACCAATGATCACAAATGATATGGTTGCTTTCATAAAAAATGATTTAATAAATTTTGGTTTAGGGGTCCTTTTGTTCATATTAAGCACTTTGATCATTATATTTAGAAAATTGATATGGGTAATCACGCCGGTTCTTAATTGTATCTATTCTGTTCTTTTTATGGTTGGCCTGCTTGGTTATTTAGACTGGAAAGTTACAGTAATATCATCAAATTTTATTTCTCTGATGTTAATACTGACATTATCTATGAATATACATATTATTGTAAGATATAGGCAGATATATAGTGCTTCAAATCAGAATAAGAGATTATCTGTGATTGAAACAGCTCAAAAAATGATATGGCCTTGTTTGTATACAGCATTAACTACAATAGTCGCATTTGCATCTTTAATATTTAGTGATATCAAACCTGTTATAGACTTTGGTTATATGATGGTATTAGGGCTCACTACATTATTCTTAACATCATTTGTGCTCCTTCCGAGCTTGATTACAATTTATTCCAATAGCGAAAATTCTTTAATCAAAGAAAATAAGACAAGATTGTTTATTACTGATTTTCTGGCCAAAGTTACAATCAATTCAGGTAAGTCTATATATGCTGTATTTATATTTTTATCTATAGTAACAATATATGGCTTAAATCAGCTTAAAGTTGAAAATAGTTTCATAAATTACTTCAGATCAGACACAGAAATATATAAGGGGATGCAGCTGATTGATAATGAGCTTGGCGGAACAACGCCAATGGATATTATTATTAAATTCGATGATGCAGAGACTAGTGACGAAAATGATGAATATGAAGATTTATTAGGTGAAGAGGAAGGGCCTATAGAATCTAACTGGTTCACAACTGACAAAGTCAATAAGATTAAGTATGTCCATGATTATCTAGACAGTAATGAGTATATAGGAAAAGTCTTGTCGTTTGCCTCCTCGATTCGTGTCGCTGAAATTGTTAATAACAATAAAGAATTAAATAGTCTTGAAATGTCTCTGCTTTATAAGAAATTACCTGATGAAGTTAAAGACATAGCGGTAACACCATACTTATCGATAGAGAATAATGAAGCCAGGATTAATGTTAGGATATTAGACTCAAATCCTAATCTTCGAAGAGCTAAACTAATTGAAGAAATTCAAAATGATTTAAATCAAGATACATATCTCAAATCAGAAAAAATTACACTTTCCGGAATTCTACTTCTTTATAATAATATGTTACAGAGTCTATTTGATTCACAAATTATGTCACTTGGTTTTGTAATGCTTATTATTGCTGCTATGTTTCTGATTTTATTTAAATCCATGGCATTAATGATTATAGGAATTGTGCCTAATCTGATTTCGGCACTGTTGGTACTTGGAATAATGGGAATCATGAAATTGCCACTAGATATGATGACTATTACTATAGCCGCTATAACCGTTGGCATAGCTGTTGATAATAGCATTCATTACATTTATAGGTTCAAAGAAGAATTAAAAATTTGCAAAGACTATGAAAAAACTATTCTCATTTGTCACTCTACAATCGGCAGAGCAATATTCTTTACTGGCATAACTGTTATATTTGGATTCTCAATACTAATACTATCTAATTTCATACCGACTATTATATTTGGAGTTTTGACTGGTTTCGCAATGTTTGTTGCTCTCATTGCAGTCTTAACATTGTTGCCTAGGATGCTTATTTCATTTAAGCCTATTTAGGAAGGAACTATTGCCCTAGACTTATGATAAGAGAATCAATTCCTTTCTTGTTAACATGTTCTCTAAAATCTGCTCTATAATTCTTCATCAAACTGATACCCTCAAAAATGATATCGTAAACTCTCCAACCGTCATCATTTTTGATAAGTCGATAATCAACATCTATATTGCCTGTAGGGATTAAATATTTTGATTTGACTAGCGCAATTCTACTTTTTTTTCCGGGAACATAAGGCAAAAATTCTATTTTCTCACCATCGAACACAGTTATTGATTTCATATACGTGCTCGTCATCCTAAATTTAAATGCTTGAACAAAGTCATTTTTTTGTTGCTGAGTCATTCCTGTCCAAATTTTTTTACCGAGTATAATCTTAGACATGAGATTAATATCGAGTTTGGGCATTACTACAGAATTCATTTTACTTCTTAAGAAATTTTCATCTTTTTCGAATCTTTCTTTATGTGCAGACACAAGTGCGCTCACCTCTTCTACTGATTTTTTTAAGAAATCATCAGGACCTTCTGACGCATAAACTGCAGATGTAAAGGACAATAAAAAGATTATGAAGATTGATATTTTTTTAATCATATAAGCTATTTTAGTATATAATCTCGTTATGGTAACGATTAAATTTAAAAATATACAGAAATTATTTTTTTTATCTTTTGTGTTCACACTGTCTGTTTCATTAGTCTTTAATACTAATAATGCTTATTCATCCGATGATGATCCTTTAGAACCTATGAATAGAGCTATCTTTGGTTTCAATGAAGTAATAGATGACACAGTACTTGAGCCAGTTGCCAAAGGTTATCGTGCAATAACACCAGATCCAGTTGAAGATAGCGTATCAAATTTCTTTAATAATCTAGGCGAGATAAATACTATAATTAATAGCACATTACAGATGAAGCTAGATAAGACTATTTCCTCCTCGAGTAGGTTTGTTATAAATTCAACAGTTGGTATTTTTGGCTTATTTGATGTAGCCACAAGTTTAGGAATTGAGAGGCACAAAGAGGATTTTGGACAAACGCTCGGCTATTATGGCGTACCCTCTGGGCCTTACCTTGTTTTACCATTTTTTGGTCCAAGCACTTTCAGAGATGCGCCTGGATTTTACACTGACGTAGCTATAGAGAAAAGTGTATCTCCAGTGCATACAGAACTTCATCATGAGGAAAGACAGGTTATACAAGCTACTAATGTTATTGATACCAGAGCTAACTTATTACAAGCAACAAAAATCTTGGATACTGCAGCTAAAGACAAATACATATTCCTCAGAGAATCGTATTTACAAAAGAGAACTAAAATGATTGCAGACGGCAAAGACGTCCAAGATTTCGAAATCGATGTTCTTGAAATTAACTACTAGCAACATATTTAATATAATCCAATTATTAACATTATGATAGAATCCGCATCTATCCTATTAATAGGCTTAGTGCTGTTATTAGTAGGATCAAATTTACTTATTACATCAACCGATAGTACTGCAAAACGATTTTCAATACCTGGTTTTTACGCAAGCTTCTTTATGATTGGCATTGCAACATCAGCCCCAGAAATATTTATTTCGATTGAATCAGCTTTACAAAATAAAACAGTTTTGGCGATAGGAAATGCTTTTGGCTCGAACATATCAAATATAGCTTTAGTGTTCGGTATCACGCTTTTTTTTATTAAGGGAAAATTAAATAAAAATAATCTTCCTATAAGGCCGTACGTGAGTATGGTTGTATTAACTTTTTTGTCTTTCTTTTTAATGTTTTTTGATGAGCATTTAGATTTAAAAGACTCTATTATATTAGTTATAACTTTCATATTAAGTGTTTATTTTTTCACAAGCAAAGATACTTTAGAATCATGTGATAATCATGACAGCATAAGCTCAATAAATATAATAATGTACCTCATACTTAGTCTAGGTATGTTGATATATGGGTCATCATTATTTATCAGCGGTGCAACACAAATTGCAACCTTTTTTGGAGTAAGTGCGTATACAATCGGTCTTACGCTGACTGCCCTAGGAACTAGCTTGCCTGAATTAGTTGCAAGT
>MDTG01086920.1_pt1 | contig 10104 bp, 10 predicted proteins | sample 811421 | NCBI WGS metagenome assembly MDTG01 (sample SAMN05326645, study PRJNA326480) | marine metagenome | isolation source: seawater | place: Pacific Ocean: South East | collected 2011 | reverse complement strand
GATTAAATATTAGTGAATTTTCTGTCTTAATCTTGTTTTGAGCTAAAATTTTAATAATTTCCTTGAGTATAGCTGCATCTCCAAGCTTAGATGCTTTAATTATTCTTGGAATATAGTAAATACCTTTAATATCTAATTTTAATTCAGATAAATTTGGTTTATCCACCTTTCCAGCAAATAAGACCTTTTTACAATTACTTTTCCTAAGAATATTAATAATTTTACCAAATTGGCCTATAGAAACTGAATAAGATTTTTTATCTTTCTTAAATTTCTTAGATTTTGATAAATCAATTATCAAATAATTAATTTTCTTTTTTTTGATAGTTTTTAGAATTTCAATTGGAAAATCAGTATCACCAAATATTAAACCAATCATATTAAGAAAATGGAGTACAAATAGATCTTTTTTTATCTTTTGTTATAAAATCAATTACATTTTTAACTAATGAATTTTCTTGAAAAGAACCATTCAATTTACTTATATTTTCATTAATATTTTTTGTAGCAAAAATCTCCTTATAAGCTTCACATAAAGCTAAAATATCCTTGTTTTCGAACTTAGCTCTTCTTAATCCTATTAAGTTTAATCCTTGTAATGAATTTCTATTTCCGGTCGACAATCCATAAGGAATTACATCATGTAGTACACCTGTCATCCCACCAATCATTGCCATTTTTCCAATTCTTGTAAATTGTTGAACTGCTGAGTTACCTCCTATTACAACATTATCTTCAATAGTTGCGTGACCACCTAAAGGAACATTATTAGCAATTATTACATTATTTCCTACCTGACAATCATGAGCAATATGTGATGAAATCATGAATAAGCAGTTATTTCCAATTACTGTTTTGCCTCCACCACCAAAGGTTCCTGTATTTATTGTCACGTATTCTCTAATTTTATTATTATCTCCAATAATTAAAGTTGTTGGTTCACCATTATATTTTAAGTCTTGTGGTTCATTCATTGAAACAAAGGGATATATTTTATTTCCTTTTCCAATTTTAATGTTGCCAGAAATATTGACGTGTGATTGTATAATGGTATTTTCCCCAATTTCAACATTGGGACCAATAACACTATAAGGGCCTACTTGAACATTTTTGTCTAATCTAGCTTTTGAGTCTATAATAGCAGTTTTATGTATCATTTGTTTTCTCTAATAAAGTTTTTTAAATCTTTAGCTGGATATCCCATAACTTTTGTATTATCTGGAACATCTTTAATAACTCCACTTCCACCACCAATATGAACATTATTACCTATGCTAAGATGACCCGAAATTCCAGCTTGTCCCCCAATCATTACATTGTTTCCAAGAGTAGAGCTTCCAGCAAATCCAACTTGACCAGCAATTATACAATTATCACCTATCTTGACATTGTGCGCTATATGTATTTGATTATCTAAATACGTATTTTTGCCAATAATTGTATTTGACATCGATCCACGATCGATTGTTGAGCCACATCCAATTTCAGAGTTTTCTTTTATCAAAACTATTCCAATTTGGGGATAACGATAATTATTTTTTTTATTTGGGAAAAAACCAAAACCTTTTTTTCCTAAAATACATCCATCTAAAATATGAACATTATTTTCAATGATAGAATTCCTAATTATAACATTTGATCCAATAAAACAGTTATTTCCAATTTTGACATTCTTTTCAATAATTGAATTATGTCCCACAGAACAATTTTTTCCAAATTTAACATTCTTTCCTATCATAACATTATTTCCAAATTTTACTTTTTTCTTAAATATTGTTTTGGTAATTTCTTTTACTGTAATGTCGAATTCATCAGTTATAGATGATGGGTAAAACAACTCTGTTATCTTTGCGGTAGCTAACAAAACATTTTCAACAATAATTTTTTTACACTTTGGAGGTAAAATATTTTCTAGATTTTTAGTAGTAATACAAAAGGATGCATTTGTTTTTGAGGCAATATTTTCATATTTTTTTGAATGAAAAAAAGTTATTTCATTTTTATTCGCTGTTGATAAATCTTTTATGTCTTTAATTAAATCTTTATTGAAAGAGTATTTTTCATTTAAATTTAGTAAATCAATAAGTTTTTTAACCCTGTATGGGCCACAATTTTTAAAAAAAGGATTTGTCATTAATTAAAGTTTTTATCAAAACTTTTAATTAACAGTTATCAAGATTTATTGCTAATTATTTCCTGTCTACAATTGTTGCCGCCCATTGTGCATCAGCCATTTTCGTACCTGATACATAAGCATCACCCTTGTATTTCCAAACTCTACCATGTGATCTTATGGCCTCAATTTTTAGCTCTAATTTACAATCAGGTATTACAGGATTTCTAAATCTTGCTTTATCAACACTCATCAAAAAAACCAACTTATTCTCATAGGTGGATTTGTCTAACCCATGGGCAGTGAGTGCAGCTGCTGCTTGACCAAAAGCTTCAACTATTAGAACACCAGGCATTACTGGCTGACCTGGAAAATGACCCTGAACGTAAAAACTATCTTTCTTCACATTAACTATTGCAGTTGCAGATTGTAGTTTTTTAATATCTTTAAGTTCATCTATCAAAAGCATTGGATCTCTGTGCGGTAACAAATCTAAAATTTGTTTTTTATTTAAACTATCTGACATTTAATTTGTGCTAAGTTTTGAAATTTCTTTATCAACAATTTTTAATATTTCATTCGTTATGTCTAATTCAGATTTGCCCATTATTATATTTTTTTTTTGAATTACAATATCTATTGAATTATCTTTAGCGTATTCACTTAATATAGGTTTAATCTTAATAGCAAAATCTGCACTTGCGGATATTCTTTTTTTTGTAACATCTTCTATTGCTGACTGTCTTTGTTCCCTGTACTTATCAATTTTATTTTTGAGGTCTTGAAGATTTTTTTCAAATTCTTCTTGACTTAATACATTTCTTTTAGCTATTAGATCTTTTTCATCCTTTTTTAAATCTTCTTCGATTTTTTTAAATTTTTTGATATTTGACTTATTAGTTTTGTTTAATTTTTCAATTACTGACTTGCCCGCTTTAGAAATTTGCATAATTTTATCCATATCTATATATACAATAGTTTCAGCACTCAGATTTTTAAATGTTAGAAAAATAAAAAATAAAAAAAAATATGTTAAAAAATTAAATATTTTCATTGAATTAAAATGTTGTTCCAATATTGAATCTGAAAGTTTCTAACTTGTCTGAACTAGCTTTTGAAATTGGCTGTGCAAATGAAAAATTTAAAGGACCTATTGGCGTGAACCAATCAACAGAAATTCCAGCAGAACTTCTTAATCTTGAATTATCCAAAGCACTATCATAGTCAACACCCCATACATTCGCTGCATCTAAAAATAGCTGAAAATCAAGATTTTGTAGATCTGCACCAAATTTAGGAAGGGTCGTAGATGCATTTATACTTGCTGTATGATTTCCTCCAATAAAGTCACCTCCATCCACTGGTCCAATTTTACCACTCTGAAAACCTCTGAGTCTTTTTGAGGGAATATAAAGTCTTTTTGAAATTCTAACATCTTCATCTGTTAACGAATTAATTGTTCTTCCCTCAAAAGAAAACCTTGTAACCATGTCGGTTTCCCCTATTTGATTAAAGGTAGTAAATTCATAACTATTAAAAAAAGCATAATCATCAGATGTCAAAGGTATTCCTTGAACAAATTTACTTCTAAAACCGTCAGTAGTTTGAAATCTTTGATTTCTTTTATCTAAATCCAATGAATATCTAAAAGTTGTATCAAAATAATCTCCCTCTTGCTGCTTGAGCTTTGCCGATGCTGTTTGATTAGTATCTAGTTTTTCATAATATGTGGAGAAATTTGGACTAAAATATATATCATCATACTGCTCCCACGCAGAACCAAAACTAAAACCAGTTTTGCTTGTTTCATATCCATAATCACTCATTCTATCGGTTACACTGCTCTCAAAAGTAGTTGTCAAAGATTTATTTGAGTAATTCCAGTTTGGATTTGTTACACTAAACTGACCTTTAACAGCCTCCTCTGTTATTCTAATATTTGTGTTAAGACCAATATTTTTTCCTAAAAAGTTATTTTCTCTTATTCCAAATGCAAGAGTTCCTCCAGAAGTACCAGTTCCAGCTCCAGCACTTATTTCACCGGTTGGTTTTTCCTCAACTGTTAAATTTAAGATTTTTTTATCATCGCCTTGATCTACGACATCATACTCGACTAATCCAAAAATATTTAGAGATCTGAGATTATTCATTGATTTAGTAAGTAAAAGGGTATTAAAAGGATCACCTTCATCAACTTCTAGATTATCACGTATAACTTTTTCTTCAGTCACATTATTTCCTAAAATATTTATTCTTGAAAGATATTGTCTTTTAAATTCTTTAATTTCAAAAACTAGGTCAATTGTACTGTCAGAATTTAGACTTTCATTAAATGATGCATTAATAAATTCATAATCATTTCGGATTGATAATTTATCAATTACTTTAGCTATTTTATTTAGTTTTGAAATAGAATAATTTTTTCCAACTAGTTTATTTAATTTTTTATCAACTTCTAAAAAATCATTTTTATCATAATCATCAGGTAATAAAAGTTTTGCACTTTTAATTTTAAATTTTGGACCTGCATCTATAGAATACGTTAGTTTGAAATCGTTATTATCAGTAAATTCAACCACACTTTCATTTATTTTGACAGAATAAAAACCTTTATTTAAATAAAAATTTTTTAATAGTCTTTTATCTAATGATATTAGGTCAGGATTCACAAACTTTTTTGAAGTTATAAATTTCCAAAATTTGTTTTCTTCACTTGCAATAACTCCTCTCAAAGCTCTATCCTTAAAATATTTATCCCCTATGAAACTAATTGTGTTAATATAAGCTTTTTCTCCTAAATTTATTTCATAAATTAAATTAATTGTATCATTATTGTTTTCAGCAATTTTTAAATTGACTTCTGAAAAATAAAAACCTGAATTTTTTAATATAGATCTTATAATATTTAGATCTCTTGTTGTTTTGTATTCTACATATGGATTCTTATCCTTTGAAAAAATATTTTTTTTTAATATCTTTACCATTTCTTTCTTTTTAAGACCTTCAATAACTATTTCTTGAATAATTTTATTTTCTTTAACTTTTATAAACAAAATATTATCTTTAATTTCTAATGAAACGTCTTTAAAAAAATCTGTATTATAAAGATCGTTCAAAATTAAATTTAAATCGTTGTCAGTGTAATTTTTACCCAGCTTAATATCTGAAAATACTAAAATTGTTTCTTTTGAGATTCTCTCATTATTCACAATTTTTATTTCATTAACTATTTCAGCAGAAGTCTTGCAAATAGTTATGAATATTACAGATAAAATGAAAGTGATAATTTTAAGCATACCGACCGGATCTTACACATAAAGATCTTGTTTTCAATCGAACATATTCATTAAGCTTTGATATTTGACTATAATTTTTAGGTTTTATAGTCCTCATTTTTTTAAATTCTCTTAAATTCATAATCATTATGAGCTTTTTAGAGATATCTAAAAATTTTATTTTTCTTCTAATAAATAAATCAACTAATTCGTCATTAGCACTTACCAAAACTGTCTCATAAAGAGAGTTACTTATATTTTTAAACAAATTAAAAATTTTAATTGACGGAAATTGTCTATCGTTAACTTTTTTAAAATTTAAATTATTTACTTTCAACAAATCTAAAGAGCTGCTTTTTAAAAACTTGTATTCATTTATGTACATAGAATTAAAAATTGGTATTTTCATATCTGTATCATGTATCAATAATTTCGTTATTCCATTATTAAATTTAACAATTGCGTGAACATATGAATCAGGATGTAGTAAAATTTCAAATTTTTTTGAATCAATATTAAAAATTTTTTTAGCCTCTATCAATTCAAAGACTTTATTGATTAAAGTAGCTGAATCTATTGAAATTTTTTTTCCCATTTTCCATTTTGGATGTTTTATTGCATCTTTAAGTTTAATATTTTTTAATTGACTCTTTTTAATATTAAGAAAGGGACCTCCGGATGCAGTTATATATACTTTATCTATACTAGATTTGGTTCCCTTTAATAAAGACCAAATTGAGAAGTGTTCGGAATCGATAGGTACAAAATCTGTATTGTGTTTATTTATTTTATTCTTAATTAAATTCCATCCACATATAAGTGATTCTTTATTTGCAATTCCTAATATTTTTGTATGTGGTATAATTTTTAGTGTTGGAGATAGTCCTTCGAAACCACTTATAGCACTAATTGCATAGTCTAATTTGTTTTTTAAAATTTTATTTAGAAAATCATAATTATTAAAAACTTTTATTTTTTTTTTATTAAATTTATTAAATTTATGAAAAGTATAATGATCATTAATTATTAAAAATTTAGGTTTAAATTTTTTACATTGTTTTTTTATTTCAAGAAGATTTTTATTTGTTGAAAGAAGAATAACTTGAAAATCTTTTATATTTTTTTCTACAATTGAGAGAGTTGATTTGCCAATTGATCCAGTTGATCCTAGTATTGCAATTTTCTTTTTCATATTATTGATATTAAAGAGTCCCATATAATAATTCCACAAGGTATTGCAAAAATAATACCATCAATTCTATCAAGAATTCCGCCGTGACCTGGTAAAAGATCTCCAGTATCTTTAACATTTGCTTTACGTTTAAAATATGAAATGAATAAATCTCCAAGTTGACAAATTAAAGAAATCAAAAATGTAATTATTACTAAATTAAGAGTATAATTAAATTTTTCTGGATAAAGATAAATAGACAAAGGAATTAAAATTAATGGCAAAATAAAAGATCCTATTGATCCAGAAATTGTTTTTTTTGGACTTATTTTAGTCAATTTTTTTCCTTTAAAAGTTTTACCAAACACAAACCCTCCTATGTCGGATAAAATACATATAAAAAGAATATAAATTATATTAAATTTATAATCTAAAGGATTATTTATTAATCCATCAAAAATTAAAACTGAAAATAAAAATAAATATAATAAAGATAAACTTTTCAAAAAAAATTTTATTAAGTTATGCTTTGAACTCTTTTTCTTAAATATTTTGCTTACTAAACTATTAAATTCAATCCAGGAAAATACTGATATTAAAATAAGTAAAATTATTAAAATGTAAGAATAAGAAAAAGCTAATACTACTAATAATAATAAAATGAATGATGTTATTAATCTTTTTGTAAAATTACTCATTAAATGTTACCGTAGTTTCTTTTTACTACCTTAAAACTTTTTAAAATTTTATTATAATCATTTTCATTAAAATCAGGCCATAATTTTTTTTCAAAAAAAATTTCTGTATAAGCCATTTGCCATAAAAGAAAGTTGCTTAGTCTTCTTGTGTTACCCGTCCTAATTAATAAATCAGGGTCTGGTATTAAGTTAGTATATAAATTTTTTTCTATATTTTTCTCTGATACCGTTTGTTTGTTTTTTTTTATTTTTTTTAAGGCATTAACTAACTCGAATTTTGAGCCATAATTAAGTGCTAAATTTACTTGAAGTCTGTTGTTTTTTTTTGTTAGTTTTTCTGATTGATTTAATTTATTTTTTAATTTTCTATTAAAATTATTAATATTACCAATAATTTTTAACTTTATATTATTTTTATTAAATTCATTGATTTTCTGATCTATAAAACTGTCAAGAAGATTAAATAAAAACTTAATTTCATTTTGTGGTCTTTTCCAATTCTCTGTAGAAAAAGCATATAAGGTTAAATATTTTATTTTATTTTTAATTGATGATTTGATAATTTTTTCTACAGTATTTAAGCCAGCCTTATGTCCAGCATTTCTTGATTTTTTGTTTTTTAAGCCCCATCTACCATTACCATCCATGATGATGGCGACATGATTAATTGGGTTCATATTGTCATTATTTCTTTTTCTTTTGCAATCACCTTATCATCAACTAGTTTAATATGTTTGTCAGTAAGAACTTGATTTTCTTTTTCAAATTTTTTTTCTTCATCCTCAGAAATTTCTTTTTTTTTTAACAAATCTTTTAAATCATCATTTGCTTCACGTCTTATGTTTCGAATTGATATTTTGCATTTCTCACCCATAGATTTAATCATTTTTTTCATTTCGCTTCTTCTCTCTTCGCTTAAATCTGGTATTGGTAATCTTATTAATTGACCATCAACTTGTGGATTCAATCCCAATTCTGATTTTTGAATTGCTGAGTCAACTAAAGTTACATTATTTAAATCCCAAACTTGAATATTTATCATTCTTGCTTCCGGTGTAGTGATAGTACCCAATTGATTTATTGGCATTTTTTGTCCATAAACATCAACTCTTACTAAATCTAGCATATTAGCATTTGCTCTTCCTGTTCTCAGTGATCCGAGTTCCTTAATAAAAACTTCAATGGTTTTATCCATTTTTTGATTATAATTTTTAGCTTCGAACATTTATTCTCCTATTTTTAACCGATAAAATTCTTGTATCTTCAAATCAGAAATATTTAATTCTTTGATAATATCTTTTACTTTTTTTTTAGGTTCCATAACCCATGCTTGATTTAATAAGCTATTTTCTTCTTTAAATTTATTAATTTTACCTAAACTAATTTTTTTAATTATATTTTCTGGTTTGCCTGAACTTTTCAATTCTTCTGTAACTAACTCTTCTTCTTTTTTTAATATATCTTTATTTATACCATCGATGTCTATCGCTAGTGGATTGGAGGCTGCTATGTGCATGGAAAGTTGCTTACCAAAAGATTTTACTTTATCAGATTTATCTTTTGTTTCTAAAGATACTATAACTGCTAGTTTAGACAAATTATCTTTAACTATGGTATGTAAATATTTAAAATTTAAGTTGTCAGAATTTAAAAATGTTTTAGATCTTCCAATAGTAATTTTTTCACCGATCTTCGCAATAATTTCCACAAGATTTTCATCTACAGATTTAGAATTTTGCATTTTATGAGTTTTTATTTTTGTAGCATCTGAATCACAAATATTGTTGATTTCGCTCAGCTCTTTAACAAATTTTATAAAGTCTTCGTTCTTTGCAACAAAATCAGTTTCACAATTTACTTCTATAACTGAAATTTTATTTTTATTTTCAGATATCGCCACAACACCTTCGTTCGCTTCTCTTGACATTTTTTTTGATGCTTTAGAAATACCTTTAACTCTTAAAATTTCGACTGCTTTTTCTAAGTCACCTCCAGCTTCATTGATTGCAGCATTGCAATCTTTAAAGCCAGCGCCAGTAGATTGTCTTAATTTCTTAATTTTTTCGATGTCACTCATTTTAAACTAATTTATTTTTTTGGTTGGTGACTCTTTTAATATATTTTCTTTAATTATACTTTCTGATTTAGTTTTTTTTTCAGACTCATTAGATGGAGCTTCTTTTTTAGCATTGACTATTGTCTCTTTTATTAAACTACAATACAAATCTATTGAACGTCTTGCATCATCATTTCCTGGTATAGGAAAGTTAATTCCATCAGGGTTTGAATTTGTATCAAGTACCGCTATGATTGGTATATTCAGTTTAATTGACTCTTTAATTGCTAAAGACTCATAATTTGTATCAATTATAAAAACTAGGTCAGGAATTTTTTTCATAGAAGCAATGCCTCCTAATGATCTTTGTAGTTTATCTCTCTGAATACTCATCTTTAAGAGTTCTTTTTTTGTAAAACCTCTATTTTCAGACACAAGATCTAAATTAATTTTTTCTAGTTTTTTAATTGAATTGGAAATTGTTCCCCAGTTTGTCAACATTCCACCTAACCATCTATAATTTACAAAATATTGATCAGTCTCTTTTGCTAAATCAGCTACTGCTTCCGAGGCTTGTTTTTTTGTAGATATAAATAAAATTTTTCCATTATTTTTTATAACATCATATATTTTTTCTAATGCAACCTTGGTTAATTCTAATGTTTGAGTTAAATCGATTATATGTATCGAGTCTCTTTTTCCAAAAATGTATTTTTTCATTTTTGGATTCCATCTAAGAGTTTTATGTCCTAAATGAACACCTGCTTCTAATAATTGTTGAATTGTAACAT
>MDTG01050873.1_pt1 | contig 10104 bp, 10 predicted proteins | sample 811421 | NCBI WGS metagenome assembly MDTG01 (sample SAMN05326645, study PRJNA326480) | marine metagenome | isolation source: seawater | place: Pacific Ocean: South East | collected 2011 | reverse complement strand
TGGGTTGCTGAAGATCGTTTATTTACGCGTTTCAATAAACAATTCTTTGTTAACGGCGATTCGCGTGAGCCGGAGTTAGCGGGTATTCGTGGCGCTATTACCGGCACTTTGCTGACATTAGTCGTTACCTTTTTATTGTCGTTCCCAATTGGTGTGGCCGCAGCAATTTATCTTGAAGAATTTGCGCCGCGCAATCGCTTAACCGAAATCGTTGAAATTAATATCAACAACTTAGCGGCAGTTCCATCAATTACATTTGGTCTGTTAGGTTTGGCGATTTTCATTAATATGGTGGGTGTCGCACGATCGACCCCAATCGTAGGTGGCTTGGTTTTAACCTTAATGACATTACCGACCATTATTATTTCTGGGCGAGCCGCCATTAAAGCCGTGCCGCCGTCGATTCGCGAAGCTGCATTTGGCCTCGGCGCTTCTAAAATGCAGGTGGTTTTTCACCATGTATTACCGTTGGCATTACCTGGCATGTTAACCGGGACCATTATTGGTATGGCGCAAGCGTTAGGCGAAACCGCCCCCTTATTGATGATTGGTATGGTAGCGTTTGTGGTGGATGTTCCGGCTTTTATTAACGATCCATCGACGGTATTGCCAGTACAAATTTTCCTTTGGTCGGATAGTCCTGAACGTGGCTTTATGGAACGCACATCGGGCGCGATTATGGTTTTAATTGCATTTTTGATCACCATGAATACAACTGCCGTTATGCTCCGTCGTCGCCTAGAGCGCCGCTGGTAATCACCTAAGGGTGAATTCCCAATAATGCATAACGAGCAAACTGAACGAATTAAGAATTGGATCATGACTTATGAGCTTTATTGAAAACCACACTACCGATGGCACGCCATATTGCGATGATGCAAAGCTGCGCGCTCGCGATGTTTGTGTTTATTACGGTGAGAAACAAGCCATTCAAAATGTGAGTTTGGATATTGGTGCCAACGAAGTTATCGCACTAATTGGCCCATCGGGTTGCGGTAAATCGACATTCTTGCGCTGTCTAAATCGTATGAACGACACCATTGATATTTGTCGAGTAACAGGTGAAATCTTACTCGATAGCGAAAACATCTATGACCCAAAAATCGATGTTGTGCCGTTACGTGCTCGTGTTGGCATGGTATTCCAAAAGCCAAATCCGTTCCCTAAGTCTATTTATGACAACGTAGCTTACGGACCGCGGATTCACGGTTTGGCCAGTTCGCGTGTTGATATCGACGAAATCGTAGAAAAAAGTTTGCAGCGTGCCGGTCTTTGGAATGAAGTTAAAGATCGTCTACATTCACCAGGTACTGGTTTGTCGGGCGGTCAGCAGCAGCGCTTATGTATTGCTCGCACGATTGCGGTTGATCCTGAAGTTATTTTAATGGATGAGCCGTGTTCTGCCCTTGATCCAATTGCAACTGCTAAGATAGAAGAGTTAATCGACGAGTTGCGGGAAAATTACACCATTGCGATTGTGACGCACTCGATGCAGCAGGCTGCTCGTGTATCTCAGCGCACCGCTTATTTTCACTTGGGTCAATTGATTGAAGTGAACTCTACGGATCGGGTGTTTACCACTCCTGAACACGCACTGACAGAAGCCTATATAACCGGCCGCTTTGGGTAAGGGGAAATACCATGGAAATGAATTTTAATCAGCACATATCAGGTCAGTTTAATGCTGATCTCGAAGCCATCCGCAGTCATATGATGAGCATGGGTGGATTGGTTGAGCGCCAAGTGGCGAATGCCATTGAAGCGATTTGTAACGGCGATACACGTATCGCCGACGACGTTATTCGTCGTGAAGATGACGTCGATAAAATGGAAGTGGCGATTGATCGCGAATGTACGCAAATTCTTGTGCGCCGCCAACCGGCGGCTTCTGATTTGCGTATGGTGCTTGCCGTTTCTCGTGTTGTACGTGACCTTGAGCGTATGGGCGATGAAGCGAGTAAAATTGCGATCCATACGTTAGAAGTTAGCGATGCAAAAAACCCACAGCTGTGTCAGCAAGCGATGCGCTATATGGGAACCGAAGTTGTAAAAATGATTGCCGGTGCCCTAGACGCTTTTGCTCGCCATGACGTTGATGGTGCCATTGAAGTCGTTCGTAATGATAAGTTAGTGGATAAGCAATATGCTTCGGCATTACGTGAATTGATTACTTACATGATGGAAGATCCCCGCTCTATTGGCCAAGCGATCAGTATTTTGTGGATTTTGCGCGCCATCGAACGCATCGGTGACCATGCACGTAATATTTCAGAGCAAGTTATCTATTTAGTGAGTGGTGCTGACGTACGTCATAGCTCGCTGACTGAAATTGAAGAACAAGCGCACAAAGAAGCAAAAGAATAAGACTTTTTGCGTCTATGACTTAGTTGAAGACGTAATATTCTAGAGTTTCCCCTGTTTAAGTTGACGCCACTCACCGAGTGGCGTTTTTTATTGTGTTCCCGCCTATTCAATTCTTGATCTCCAGCTACACTCATGATGCTCTGCATTTCATGAAATTGTCATCGAACAGTCATATTTTGGGTTTATGTCATATTTCTGTAATAAAGATGACATAGATTTGTCATCACTCGGTCATGAAGATCGAAATTAGAAAAAAATAAACTTGATTGCCAACTGGGCGAATAATCGCCGGTTACACAACCAGAATGGAACTACCACAATGAAAAAATTAGCTTTGTCTTTGGCTGTTGCCGCAGCACCTTTTATCGCTCAGGCGGAAACGATTGAGATTGAAAAGCCATCTTTCTATGGCAAGTTGAATGTGACCCAAGAGTTTGTGCAGCCAGAAAATGCGGGTAACTACAGCCAGTTAAACTCAAACGCATCACGTTTGGGCTTAAAAGGTAAAATCGCATTGGATCATGGTTTGACTGGTATCTATCAAGTTGAATACGAAGTGAATGCGGATGATGGTACCGAGAGCAAAAGTGGTAACACGTTGACTCAACGTAATACATTTGCGGGCGTTAAAGGCGAGTTCGGTGAAGTGATTGTTGGTATGTTCGATACGCCGTTTAAAGCTACCCAAAACAAAATTGATTTGTTCAACGATCTTCGTGGCGATATCAAAAACGTCATCAGTAACAGTGAAAATCGTGAAGCAAATAGCGTTCAATACACTTCGCCAAATATGGGCGGCGCAGTTGTTACCGTTGATCACATCAACTCTGAAAACGAAAATACTAATAACAGTTTGTCTACTTCTGTTGCTTACACGTTAGAAAATATCTATGTTGCGGCAGCTTACGATAACGAAGTCGAAGGCGAGAAGATTGACGCTTACCGCGCGGTTGCTCAGATCACGATTGATGCAATCCAGTTAGGCGTATTAGCTGAAAATCAAGATAACGCTGATAGCTCAGAAGACGGCTGGTTGGCGTCTGCACAGTTAAAAATGAACAGCACAGTTGCCTTGAAAGCTCAGTACGGCCAATCAGATATCCGTGAGAAAGGCGCTTCTACCATCAGCCTTGGTGCTGACTACAAACTAGCAAAAACAGCTAAAACCTTCGTATATGTGACTCAAGAAGATTCTGATAACCAAACGGCCATGACCAAAGTTGCAAGCGCAACTTACATCGGTGGTGGTTTAGAATATAAATTCTAAGATCTAACTGAAGTGAAAAGGCGCCTAATTAGGCGCCTTTTTATTGCTCTCGGGATACTGGTTTAAACGATGTTGAGCTGATATCAGCGAACGCGGTAGGTTGGAATTACGAAGCTAAAAGTACTGCCTTCACCTACGATTGAATCAATTTGCAATGTGGCGTCGTGGTGCTCAAGCGCATGTTTAACAATGGCAAGGCCCAAGCCGGAGCCACCAATCTCAGACTCTCGTGATTCATCAACGCGGTAAAAGCGTTCGGTGATTCTATTGATATGCTCGGCGGGAATACCATCGCCTTGATCTATAACGCTTACTTTTAAGCCTTTCATTGAGGTGTGAATTTTTAAAGTCACATCTTTGCCGCCACCGTACTTTAGAGCATTGGTTAGCAAGTTAGTTAATATGGAGCGGATCTCATCAGGAAAGCCTTCAACTTCAGCTTTAGCGCGGTCATCCATAATGATATGACCTTCGGCGAAGTCTCGTAGCTGATCGATAACCTCGTGGCATAGCTGAGTAAAACTAAACCACTCGCCTTTACGCTCGCTACTAACACTTTCTAGTTTTGATAATTCAATAAGATCATTTACCAGCATGGTCATGCGCTTACTTTGACTGTCCATTTGAGAAATGGCTTTGTTCATGGAGCTGGGCAGTTCCATATCGCTCATCATTTCTAAGTAGCCATTAAGTACCGTCAGCGGCGTTCTCAATTCGTGCGATACGTCGGCGATGAAGTTCTGGCGCATGGATTCGACGCGTTTACGCTCGGTCACGTCGCGTACCAGCATGACCTTTTGCTCGTAACCAAATTCTGTGATTTGTAATTGCAGACTGAATTTGCGCATGTCGAATTGCAAGGCTTCACGAAAGTCTCCCTGATCGAAATAGCGCACAAATAATGGGTGACGAATTAGGTTCTTAACGTGCTGCCCTGCGTCGTCCTTGCGCAAGCTTAATAAGCGGATCGCAGCGCCGTTAATGGTGGTGATGAAACCTTCTTGATCAAGAATGAGAACACCGTCTTGCAGTGACTCGATACCTTGGTTGTAGCGCTGTAATTCCATCGCTTGTTTGGCCAGTCGCGCGCGCAACTGTTTTTCGCGTCGTAGCAGCTTATCAACGCTGTAGCCAACATAACCACTATCTTGTGGTGGAGGCCCTAAGCGGTAGCTCCAACGATAGAGTGCTTGGGCAGCGTGTAAGCTGACCAGTTGGGAAACTGTTAAGCCAGTGAGCAACCCCACGGTTGGATAGCCAACAGACCAGCCTGCAGCTAAGCCCGTACTGACTAAGGCACCTACTCGAAAGAGTTCTTTTTGCCATGCACTTTGATGCAAACGCTAGCCCTCGTTCAGATCGGCGGTCGGTGCAAAACGGTAACCCGCACCTCGGACCGTCTGGATTAAGTGTTCATGGCCATCGATGGACATGGCCTTGCGCAAACGTCGAATGTGAACATCAACGGTGCGGTCATCAATATAGACGTTGCCGCCCCATACTCGATCGAGTAATTGCGCACGCGAGTGCACACGGTTGGGGTGACGCATAAAGTATTCTAACAGGCGGAATTCGAGCGGGCCTAGAGGGACATCTTGCTTATTGACTTGGCACTTCTGTTCGGCAGGTATGAGCACTAGCTGCGCGGCGGTGAGCACCTGCTCGGTATCATTAATACCAGCACGTCGCAGAACGGAACGAATGCGTGCAATCATTTCGCGGGGAGAGAAAGGTTTAACGATGTAGTCGTCGGCACCAGCGTCTAAACCTCGTACGCGATCATCTTCGTCGCTGCGAGCCGTCAGCAAAATAACCGGTAAATCTTGGGTGCGAGGATCACGTTTTAAGCGTTGCGTTAATTCAATGCCAGATAGCATGGGCATCATCCAGTCCAGTAAGACTAAATCAGGACGGTCATTTACGATCATCTGATGCGCCAGCATACCGTTTGCGGAACGGCGAGACTTAAATCCCGCCATTTCTAAGCTGGTACAGATCAGATCGCAGATAGCGGGTTCGTCGTCGACAACGAGAATATATCCACCACTCATCAGCGGGCCTCAGTGTATGGCATTATTGCGGCGGGTATTGTGACATTTTTATGAAATGAAGCTAGTGCAGATTATTTTGAAAAATCTTTGATTTATAACGAAAAAAGTCTTGACGGGTTTTCAATTCATCCGTAATATCCACGCCCACTTAGCCGGTATAGCTCAGTCGGTAGAGCAACTGACTTGTAATCAGTAGGTCCCGAGTTCGACTCTTGGTGCCGGCACCAGTTTAAAAAGCCCACTTCTTTGAAGTGGGCTTTTTTTTGCCTTGAATTTAGAAGTACACATTCAGCTGCAAGCTGTAACTATTATGTACTTCTTCGTTGCGACTTAAGCCATATCGAATTTCACCACGCTCGGGTTCACCTTTATATACTTCCCATGCAGTCCAAATGGCTCGTTCTAACGTGCTTTCTGGCATGTAGACATCATTGATATAGGTTGGATAGTGCTGCTGTTCGGCTATGCTGCTGTACCAGTTATCAACCTCTGGGGAATGATCAGGATCGGCGGCGAATGTGCTTGAAATAGGTGCCATGAAGGCAAAGCAGGCGGCGCATGGGCGTAACCACTGTTGTCGTTTCAGCGCACGTTTCAATGTTTTGTTGTCAATCGCTCTAATGGCGATTAGGGCTTGCCCAAGTTGGCAGTTTTTCTCTTGCTGTAATCGCAAGGCGGTATCAAGCTCATTAGCGGTAATCAGACCACGGTTGAGTAGCAACTGACCTAGGCTATGCGGTAGGACAGGGAGAGATTTGGACGGCATCTTGGGGCTTCCGTAAACAGCTTGTTCTAACTATGGCACAGTGATTACACAAAACCACCAGAGTGCGTAACAGCAGGGTTGTCTTTTGTAACCCTGCTGGAACCTTTGCAATGTCTTGACTAAGCTCCTGACGAAGCATTAAGGAGCCTATATGTCGTTGCTCGTATCGTTAGCTAACTTGATTCGTCCCCACACCGCAGATATCGCCCTAGCAATGGTTGCGACCTTGTTAGTGATTTTTGGTGATCACATTAATGATGCCGTACGCCGTTTAGTTAAAGGTCAGCCAATCTGGGCTAGGGTTGGGGTTTTTATTGCACTCTGCACGTTTGGCTATGGCGCTTTGTCGGTTTGGCTCACGCCTATTTTGAAAAGCTATTTACAGACGCTATCCGCAGGTGAGTATTTAGCGATTGTCGTCGGAGGGTTTTTATTGGTTGGAATTCTGGCTGAGCGACATCAGAAAGGACGTTAACTTAGTCATTAGTTATTTTGAGTGGCCCAGAACGAAATAGGGCAGTTAGGACATCCTGTCCTAACTGCCGCAGCACCCTAGCCTTCCTAGCTAACTCCTGTCCCTGTCGCCATCCTAGCGAAGAAATCGTCCTTAACTGTGATCCGTCACTGCTATCCTTATCTGCCATCCTAGCAGTATCTTCCCTGTCTTCCTTGTCGTCGTCCTGACTGCCATCCCGGCAAAGCGATCATCCTAATTCACTATCCTGTTAGACATCCGTGTCCAAGTTCCTAGCGTCTCCTGACAACCAACTCCTGTCGGTGATTGCGTCCTGCGGAAGTAAAGATAGCAAAAGAGCGTCGACTGCATAGGGCGTATTTCCCAAGTCTGGATATGGTTGCAACTACATGTTTTTAAAAAAACCTTTAAAATCAATGGTGTAAAACTTTTCCTAGACCAGTAAGGGCGATAAGTTGGCTGATCTAGTAACAATTTCTTACTTCTTTGTGAGATATCTCGCACAAGGTTGTCGGTTTAAGTCGCACATCCTGATCCCTGCGTTTTCACAATTCGTTACGAAACTTTTCATTTGCCAATTAATTGTCCGAACTTTCACTTTTAGCTTCTATTTTTTGCCGCCGCGATGGCATTGCTACGGCGTAATTTTTTCGCTCGGTGCGACGCGTTGACTTGTTCAGAAAATCCTTGGGGATCCAACAACTCGCCGTCTTCCCGTAGCTTGGGATACGGCAGGTCATGCTTTCTACACAGGTGTAATATGCTCGGCTGTGACCATTCAAATAATAGCGTTTGATACACGTCATCAGGTAATCGACGTTGATCATACATTCCAGCTTTTTGCCGCTGATTTTGTGCTTCATTCAGAATAATCGCCGCCGCAACCGAGACATTGAACGAGCGCACCATACCTTGCATCGGAATGACAATGTGTTCATCAGCCATCTCTGATGCAATATCACTCACGCCTTCTTGCTCTGTACCCATGAGCAAGGCGGTTGGCTGAGTGAAATCGTATTCGCGATAGTCTATTGCTCTATCCGTAAGGTGAGCAGCCACGACTTTCATGCCCCGATCTTTTAAGCTGTTGATTCCGGCGGCAATCGAATCGTGGGTATTTACTTTAATCCAGTCAGATGAACCTGCGGTTGATGAGGCTTTCAAGCGGTAGGCATCTGTTGGCCAGACGCAGTGAATTTCTGGGATACCGACGGCATCACAGGTACGAGCGATCGCAGATAAGTTGTGCGGCTTGTACACTTCGTCGGTGATAACGGTTAGATCCGGTTGGCGCTTATTGAGTGTTGTTTGTATGCGTTCTAAGCGTTCGGGCGTCATAACGTGGTGCTCTCCAGTTTATGGTCATGACCTCATGTTGGCCATAAAGGGATCAGCATTGTATAAAAGCATTTTTTGATATGCACGGAGGAATAATGCGAGGCAACCCCTTATTAGGCTGGGCGTATTTATGGCGCGGCTTTGAAATGATGCGAGCGCCGGGTCTACGGCGCTACGTGGCGTTCCCTTTGTTGCTAAATGCCATCGTCATGGGATTTGCCAGCGTGTGGGGAGTGCGTTTCGTGGACGAGCAAATAGGCGCTCTGACGGAATGGCTTCCTAGCTGGTTAAGTTTTTTGTACTGGGTGCTCATGCCCTTAGCCGTTATCTTTCTTGTCTTAGCGATTGCTTACTCTTTTAGTGCGGTGCTGACCATCATTGCTGGTCCTTTAAACGGACTGCTTAGTGAGCAGGTTGAGAAACGCATGGGGGGCAGCATCCCCGATGAGTCGATCGTGAGTATGATCATACGGACGCTGGGGCGAGAACTGACCAAGGTTGTTTACTATCTGCCTCGTTATTTACTCATCTTCGTGATGGGATTTATTCCCGTATTGCAACTTGGCGCCCCGTTTCTATGGTTTTGGTTCGGTGCTTGGATGATGGCCTTGCAATACGCGGACTATTCGTTTGATAACCATGCGCGGCCGTTTAAAGAAGTCCGCGAAGTGATGGCGACTGACACTTTAACCGTTATTGGCTTTGGTGCTTTGGTGTCATTACTGTTGACGATTCCAGTAGTGAATTGGTTTGTTATGCCGGCGGCAGTGATTGGCGCAACCTTGATGCGAATTGAGCGCCTACCATTCCAATCAGGCAAGAATGATAATGTTGACTATGCTAAAACAGATACTGTTATGCATAGGCTGAGTGATGGCTCAACTAAACATTCTGATCGTTGATGATGCGGCCTTCATCCGTGACTTAGTGAAAAAAGCGGTGCGGGATACGTATCCTGCTGCCGGTATTCATGAGGCGATTGACGGACGCAAAGCGATTAGCATTATGAACGGCGCCAATATCAACTTGGTGCTCTGTGATTGGGAAATGCCGGAAGTTTCGGGCATTGAAGTGCTCCAATGGATGCGTGCTGATGAGCGTTATAAAAGTGTGCCTTTTATGATGATCACCAGCCGTGGTGAGCGCGATCACGTCATTAAGGCTGTTCAGGCTGGGGTGTCCGAATATATCGGCAAGCCGTTCACGCGCGATAACTTCGTGGCGAAACTATCCAAGTTAGTATTCAAACACCATAAAATTCGTCCTGGCGGTGCTAAGCCGCAATCATCGACCAATGATTCCGCGAGTTTGTTAACTGGCGGTAGTGCGCCGGTGACTAAGCCCGCAGCGGACCTCGGCGGTGCTTCTGTGCTGATGGGGGGAGCGGCGGCAGCACCTAAAGCACAAGGGGGGAATGATGCCGCATCGTTATTGATGGGAGGTGCAGCACCCGCAGCTCAAGAAGCGCCAGCCAAGCCCGCAGTAAAAGCTCGGGGCGTTGCCAGTGTTCGTTTCGGGTCGGGGGGGCAGGCGAAACTCGTTATCAAAGACATTAACTTGCAAGAATTAATTGGTGTCTTTCGCCGAGACGGGAGTCTACCTGCATTACTTGAGCCTGCAGTACTCGATATAGTGGATCAAGAATCCGGCGATGTTGCGCGAATCAATGGTTACGTGCGCATGATGCAAGCGCAAGAACCGCATCCCGATGCAGAAACGATTCAGATGATTATTCGCTATGTGGATGACGATGAAGAAAAGTTAGCTACCCTATCGCGTTTTATAGCTCGAGTTCGTTAAAGCGCCGAGGTCGCGGCGCTGGCAATGCATTCGCTTGTTGCTA
>MDTG01192798.1_pt1 | contig 10105 bp, 8 predicted proteins | sample 811421 | NCBI WGS metagenome assembly MDTG01 (sample SAMN05326645, study PRJNA326480) | marine metagenome | isolation source: seawater | place: Pacific Ocean: South East | collected 2011 | reverse complement strand
CACCGAGAGGCATTATTAATTCTGAAGGAATTGGTGGAATTAGATTTTCCAAAAACATTGCAAGTAAAATTGCCCCGTATCCAATCCATTGATTAGTTTCAACTGCATTGCCTATGAATACTGGTAATGAAGATATAAATTCTGCTATTTCCATTTAACTTGAATAAATTAATTTAATAGCGATATTGATCAGTCTTATAGGGACCTTCTATTGGAACATTGATATATGCAGCTTGTTCTTCAGTTAACTTGGTTAACTTTGCTCCTATCTTTTCAAGATGAAGAATCGCCACCATTTCATCTAAATGTTTTGGCAAGACATAAACTTTGTTTAAATATTTAACCCCATATTTGAATAATTCTATTTGGGCTAAAACTTGATTCGTAAAAGAATTACTCATTACAAAGCTTGGATGACCCGTAGCACATCCAAGGTTGACTAGTCTTCCCTCAGCTAAAAGAATTATCTTGTTCCCACTGGGAAGAGAAATGTGATCAACTTGAGGTTTAATATTTTCCCAATCATATGACTTTAAAGAAGACACCTCTATTTCATTATCAAAATGACCAATATTACAAACTATGGCTTCATTCTTCATTCTAATTAAATGCTCATGACGAATAACTTGAAAGTTTCCAGTAGCAGTAACAAAAATATCTATATCTTCTACAACTTCATCCAATCTCACAACTCTGAAACCCTCCATCGCAGCTTGAAGAGCACATATTGGATCTATCTCGGAAATCATAACTGTGGCACCTAGCCCCCTCAAAGATTGTGCAGAACCCTTTCCAACATCTCCATAACCCATAACAAGAGCCACCTTCCCAGCCACCATTACATCTGTAGCTCTTTTAATTCCATCAACCAATGATTCTCGACAGCCATAAAGATTATCAAACTTACTTTTGGTAACAGAATCATTTACATTTATTGCCGGAAAGACGAGTTCTCCCGTTTTTTCCATTTGGTAAAGACGTGCTACGCCCGTTGTCGTTTCCTCAGTCACGCCTTTTATATTTGCTTTGGCTTTTGAATAGAAATTTGGATTTTTCGCAAGTTTTTTCTTAATGGAAGCAAATAGAGCAATTTCTTCTTCATTCGAAGGATTATCAAGAACTGAAATATCCTCTTCCGCTTTGCTCCCTAAAATAATTAATCCTGTAGCGTCACCGCCATCGTCGAGAATCATGTTTGCAGCTTCCCCGTCAGTCCATTCAAAAATTTTGTGCGTATATTCCCAGTATTCATTTAATGTTTCTCCTTTCTTTGCAAATACAGGAACACCTGATTTTGCTATAGCAGCCGCAGCATGATCTTGTGTAGAGAAAATATTACAAGAGGCCCATCTAACTTTTGCACCAAGTTCAACAAGAGTCTCTATGAGAACCCCTGTCTGAATAGTCATATGAAGACTCCCAGCAATAAAGGCACCTTTTAAAGGTTTTTCAGATCGATATTTTTTTCTAAGTGCCATTAATCCTGGCATTTCAGTTTCAGCTATTGCAAGTTCTTTGCGACCGAATTCTGCTTCAGTTATATCGTTAACTATGTAATCGGTACTTTTCTCAATACTATTGAGATTTGATTTGGTTGCTGCAAACATAAATTTGAACTCTGTATGGGAGATTGTGAAAAAAGATTCTCAAGAACAATTCGAGGTTGTTAATTCATTAGCTCAGCAAACTAATAATTTTTGCTGGACTCTAAACGAAACTGAATCAACTATCGCATTAGGTTCAACATTAACAAAAAAATTTCCAAATCTAAGAATTCTTTTATTAAAAGGTCCTCTTGGAGCAGGTAAAACCACATTAGTTAAAGGAATTGCAAAAAGTTTAAGAATTACAGAAACGATTACTTCGCCCACTTTTCCATTGTCACAACATTATCCATCAGGATCTCCGCCACTAATACATCTTGATCTATATCGAATTGATAAACAAAATGATGCAAACGAATTTTTTCTTCAAGAAGAAGAAGAAGCTAAAGCCATGCAAGCGTTGATGGTCATTGAATGGCCAGAAAGGCTTTCTTTACCAATACCAGAGGCATGGATAGGTAAATTGCAATATAACTCTCAAAATGGCAGAATTTTTCAACTTATACCACCTTCGTAGGATGACAATAATTGTTCAACATCCTCTTTAAGGGGTTGAGAGTCTATAGCTCCCACACCTTGACACACATATGCACCACAAGCCGTAGCAAATCCAATAATATCTTTAGCCATCTGAAAGTTAATTTGATTTAAATTGAAAGATAAAAGTTTGTAAATCACCCCTGCTGTAAATGCATCCCCAGCTCCAGTTGTATCGATAACTGAGGTTGGTAAAATCGCCTTTGTAATTCCCTGATGTTTATTTAGATACCAAGAAATAGGATTTGGACCATCAGTGACAATAACAGCGGGTTGTTGTTGAAATATTGATGATATTTCACGAGGATTACTCGAACCAAAAAACCAAATAGCTTCTTCTTTAGCTAATTTTAATAACGAAACATATTTCATAATAGATCTAATTTTTTTTCTGTCTTTTGCAGAAGGAGTCATATCTTGCGAAACTTGATGGGTCCAAAAAGTTGGCCTCCAATTCAAATCCATTGCGATTTGAATTCTTAGGTCAAAAGCTCGTTCCAAAGTCCACAACAAAGCCTCTCCAGAAATTTCAGAAGCTAAAGGAATTGAGCCGGCTATTAGCCACTTAGCATTTTTAGAAATTAGATCCCACTTTTCCTTGATTTTCGAAGAAAAAATTGCTTGATCCGCGAAGCCATACCCTCGATCCCCCTGAAAACCTTCAAAAAACCTTTCTCCATCATTATCTCTTCTTACTAGAACAATCCTTGTTGGACGCAAATCATCACTCTGCAATCCTAAAGTATTTATGCCTCTTTGATCCATTAAATTTTGAAATCTTTTTCCGAAAGAATCATTTCCAAGCGAACCTATAAAAGAAACATTAACTCCTAATCGACTTAAGGCACAAGCAACATTCGCAGGCGCACCTCCAAAGCAATCCTTCACAAATTCACTTGAAAATGAGTTTTCTCCAGGAGAGCCAAGTCTGTCAATCAGTGCCTCACCAATAGATATAACTTTTGAGGAATGCATACTTAATTAACTACTTGTAAGTACATGCCTTAAAAAATATCAATCTTTTAACTATTTCGAATTTTTAATTGAAATATAGTCATGCAATGCATCAATAATTTTGATATTTGCTGATGGAAATGGATACTCCGAGAGAGAATCAGCACTTACCCAGAGAAACTTTTTACTCGCCAAAGTCTTAGGTTCACCTGACTTCCATTTACATATGTGTACTGTAAAATGTAATTTCTTATGACTAAATGAATGGTTAAAAGATAGAAGTTTTTCCCTAACATCAACAGCAATTCCCAATTCCTCATTGATTTCTCTTTCTATAGTTTTTTCTATAGATTCGTTTATTTCTCTTTTTCCTCCTGGAAACTCCCACATCCCAGGCATACTAGATGCACTATCAAGACGTTGATCTATTAATAATTTACCTTGATCATTAAATACGAGCCCAATTCCAATTTCAACTGTTGGAATTATTTTTTTCATTTCTTTTTTTGGGAAATCCATTGGATCGTACTTGATATATGCCATACAAAATTTTTGTAATGGACATAAAGAACAAATTGGATTTCTCACTGTACAAACCATTGCTCCTAAATCCATTAGAGCTTGATTAAAGTTTCTTGAATTATGTATGGGCACTAATTTAGAACTCAACAGCCACAATCTTTTTTGATCTTTATTTATTGGTATTTTGCTAGCAGACAATCTACTAAGAATTCTTTTAACATTTCCATCTAAAATTGGACTAGGTAAATCGAAAGCTGAGGAAATAATACTTCCTGCTGTAGTTCTACCTATTCCAGGTAATTGCATCCATAGTTCTAATTCAATTGGCCATGCTTTAGGATCTAAAACTTTATTTTCTCCTACCCAATCTATCAAGATTTTAGATGATTCATGAATACTTCTTGCTCTTGAATAATAGCCTAACCCTTTCCATATTTGAAGAATGCTTTGTTCATCTGTATTAACAAGAGTACTTAAATCTGGGAAAGATAAAATCCATCTTTTCCAATAAGGTAAAACAACATTTAATTGAGTTTGTTGAAGCATAACTTCAGCTATCCAAATTCCATATGGAGATAAACTTTCACCTGAATTGGGCAAAGATTGATCTGGTTTTATTTTCCAAGGTATCCACTTTCTACCATTAGAATAAAACCATTTTAAAAGGTTAGTTCGAATATCTATAAAATCATTGGTATTTAATAAGTACATATTTTTTACAATTTTTCTAATATAATAGTTTAGATACTTTTCAGTAACTCCAGGGCTGGGGAAAGCATCTTCCTATAATTTTTCCATCCTCCTATGGATTTTGGATTAATTGGAGACCGAACTTGAACATTACTTGCAGTAAAAACTGATCGTTTATTTAAATGAGGTGATAAATAGGAGTTATCCCAATCCCAACGAAGCCAGGAAATTAAAGACTGAATTTCATATTTGGGGTTAGTAACTAATAAGTCATAATTTAAATTATAAATTTTTGAACCGTATAATTTTTTATATTGCTTCATAATTTTGTCGTGATCTAAATAAACTTTTGCAGAATCAACTAAAGATGATGCATATTCGTTTCCTCTAGCAAAATGAGTCCTATAAATTGAAAGAATATTATCTAACGGATCTCTAAAACAATGAATAATTTTAGCATTCGATAATTGACTGGCTATAATAGAAACATATTGATAATTATATAATAGTTTATTAGTCGTAATTCTAGACTTCCCAAATTTGTAGTCAATTTTCTTTTGATATATTTGATCTATGTTCTCATGAATACTCGAATCATTCAAAGAACTTTCCCATTCCAGAAAAGAGTCTTCAAAAATATTTGTTTCCCCTAAATCTTTTACTTTGGAATTCATACTGATAATGGATTCTACAAGAGTACTACCACATCTAGGCATACCTACTATGAAAATATTTTCGTTAAGATCAGTTTTTTCTTTTATATTGTCATTTACTAAATTTATTTTTGAAAATAAGTCATTAGTTTTATTAATAAGTATATTTGCATTTGAAGGATTAATTGCAAGTTTATTTTGATTAGCTAATTCTAAATATTCCGCACTTTCTTCAAATTTATTCTCAAGATGAAGAACATTTGCTCTAGCAAAAAAAATATCAATTTTTTCCCTAGTTGATTTATCCTTTATAATATAATTAGAAAATAAATATTTGTGCCAATCAGAATTACCTACTATATTTAAAGTAGAAATATTAAAATAAGGTCTAACAAAATCAGGTTGAATATTAATAGCTACTTTTAGATTTTTTTCAGCTTCATTTAACTGGCCTAGATCTTTAAATACACAACCAAGATTTGAATATGCTTCAGCAAAATCTGATTTTAATTCAATTGCTTTTCTAAAATAAATAATGGCTAGATCTACTTTACCTAATTCTTTTAAAATATTACCCAAATTATTATAAGCTTCTATATAATCTGGATTTAATTCAATTGCTTTTCTTTGATTAATCTCTGCATCATATAAATTACCATTCTCTTTAAGCGTATTTCCAAGATTATAGTAAGCTTTAGCAAAATCAGGTTTTAACTTTATTGCTTTTCGTAGATTAATCTCTGCATCATATAAATTACCTTTCTCTTTAAGCGTGTTTCCAAGATTATAGTAAGCCTCGGCAAAATCAGGTTTTAACTTTATTGCTTTTCGTAGATTAATCTCTGCATCATGTAAATCACCTATCTCTTTAAGTAGAATTCCATAATTGGAATAAGCAAATGGACTATTTGGAAATATATTAATGGATTTTTTATATATAATTTTAGCTTCTTTCAATTGACCAAGCTGCTGATATATCGCACCAAAATTGGATAAAACTAAAGGATGATAGATTCGTTGATCAATTAAAAGTTTATAGAGTTTAAAGGCTTCTTTAATATCTCCAGAGGAATGAAGCCTTAAGGATTTTGAAATCAAAAATCTATCAGTTAAATCACGACCATTAGATTTGGTTTCATCTAATGTTAGTTGAACTGGGAATATAGTTATCTGCCGAATTGATTTTTTTATTATACCCTTACTATTCAAACCTTCCATATTTCTATTATAAGATAAATTGGTTTAGTTCAACTATACTATGAATTTATAGTTTACTTAAAGAAAAAATTGATATATGAATTATGATAGATGATCTTAATTTTAATAAAAAGATAAAGCTGTAAGAAATTAAACTACTCAATTTTAATAATATCAAATTTATGTAACCATAATAAAATTCTTGTCAATTCGATAATGCCTAATTCTCTAAATTCTTCTTTAATCATTTCCACGGTCTTATTTTTACCTTCTTGATTAATATTATTAATTAATTTAATTAATAAAGTATCTCCAGGAAGGGTATATCTCGAATAATTAACAATATATAAGTCTTTCGCTATTTTAAGTTTCTTAATAGTTTTATCTATGGAAGATTCAATAAGTGAAATCACGGAGTGCCTAGAAATAATATTTGTTGGATATGAATAGAATCCAAGAAAAGGATCAATACTTGAAGTATACATATAATTAATATTTGATGACTTTTTCCTGGCTGTATTTAAATCACTCCATAATTTTTCATATTTAGGAATAATTTTACTCCAATCAAAGTTATCTATAACTCTTTTCCTTGCATTATTAGCCATGTCAATTCTTAATTTATCATTGGTAAGAATTTGATATAAAGCATTATTAAGAAGTGAAGAATTAATTGAAATTAAATTGGAAATATTACCTATGTACATATCATAATTATCTATGTCCATAGCATATCTAAGCGCCAAATCAGAACCGTAACCAGGTGGTGGCATTAAGGTAGGTATTCTGTATCCATCTAAACCATCTCTGACCGTGTCTTTGTAACCATTCCAATCAGAGACAATAACAGGTAATCCTGCTGCCATTGCCTCAATAGGTGTAATCCCAAAAGTTTCTTGAATATTGTCAGATAAAGAACAAAATAAATCAGCTGCAGCAAATGATTTTAATTTCAAATCATTTTGACTTCCGTCAACTCTAAGTACTTTTATATTTGGACATAATTTGTTAGCAGCTTGAATAAATGCATCTTGAATTCCTTTATTTGCATACCATCCACATTCAATTAATACTAATTTCCTATTGGATTTATTTGCAACCGTTTCCAATGATTTATACATTGGAAACGGGTTAGCTTTAGCATGGAAGGATAATCTTCCAACATATAAAACAACAAATTCATTTTCATCAATATGAAAATTCTTTCTTGCATTAATTCTATCCTCTTTAGTAAATTTAAAGTCATCGGTATCAATACCAAGAGGAATCACCGGTAATTGAGGCCTAATAAATTGAGTTGCTTTTAATCGATTTCTAAGATTTTCCTCTTCAATATCAAGAATTTTATTTACATTTGACTTGACTGCTTGACTAGTGCAAATCACTGCATCCCATTGATTAACAGGAGAAGTAACTAAAGATTTAATAGATTCCATTACTTGCGCACTAGAAGTAGTATGTGTAATCCCACAAATACTCCAGGAATTATCTTTAAAAAAAGAACGATTATTTGATTGTTTATATATATCAGGTCCAGGATAAAAGAGAATATCAGCTTCTTTTAATGCCGCAGGGTTATTATAGTTAATGAATTTTACTTCTTCTTTTCTTCCTATTTTTCTTGCTAAAGAGAAAAACTCTTCTGCTTCCGCTTTTGTCCTGGAGTATACCCAAAATTCGGTTGAATTAATATATTCGAAATAAGCTTTTAGGAAAGAATTACCTGCAACCCTTCTTCCCATTATTTGATTTTGTCCTATTTTATAAGCATCAGAGGCATAATAAATTGCTGTCTTCATAATAATATGATTTTTCTATTTACTTTATAAGTAAAAATATTTTATCATTGAGTTTGAATACCATTCAAAAAGATAAGTATTGTCAAGTATATATAATAAGCATTCTTATAAATTGCTAACAAAATATTCAGTGTAATACAATCAGGAAATATGAAAAGCTTATGAAAAATCTTTGGAATTGGAAAGGTCTACAAGTTTCATGGCAAGTAGAAGATCAAAAAAACAACTCTGATGTTGCAGTTATCTTAATTCACGGTTTTGGTGCAAATAAAAATCATTGGAGATTCAACCAAAAGATTATTAGTTCAATAGCTCCCTGTTATGCAATAGATTTAGTGGGATTTGGAGAAAGTAGTCAGCCAAATTCACAACTTTTATATGAAAAGAAAACAACTGAAAATTTCAATTACTGTTTTGATAATTGGAGTCAGCAAGTATTTGATTTCTGTAATGAAATAGTAAAAAGGCCTGTTATATTAATAGGTAATTCAATTGGTGGAGTTATTGCATTAAAAACATCTGAAAAATTATCTAACAAATGCTTAAAGGTAATATTAATTGATTGTGCTCAAAGAACAATGGATGATAAGCGCCTCGAAGAGCAATCATTATTGATGCGTTTTCTGAGACCAGTAATTAAAACTTTAGTAAGGCAAAGAATTTTAAGTTCCAACCTTTTTAGCAATGCAGCCAATCCAAATTTCATAGCAAAAATTTTAAAAGTAGCTTATCCAAGTGGATATAATGTTGATCAAGAGTTAATAAATATTTTATTTCTGCCAACCCAAGGGAAAGGAGCAAAAGAAGCGTTTAGAGGATTTATTAATTTATTTGATGATTATCTTGCACCAGATTTACTTAGAAAATTGAATAAACCTGTTTATTTAATTTGGGGAGAGAAAGATCCCTGGGAGCCTGTAAAAGAAGCTCGAAAGTGGTTTGAAACTTTTGAATGTATCAAATCTTTAGATATTATTTCTAATGCTGGACATTGTCCTCACGATGAAATGCCAGAAAAAGTCAATCCTATAATTTTAAAAATAATTCAAGAAGCCATATAAGCTTCAACTGATTCACCCGTTTTTCTAAGACCTCTCAATCCATCACGCTCTAAATTTCTTACTCTATCTCTGCTAATACCAAGGACTCTCCCTATACCAGTAAGGCTCATAGGGTCATCACCATCCATACCATAACGCATTCTTAAAACTCTATTTTGCAATTCAGGCAACTGTTCTAAAAGTGTTTCTAAATCTCCTTTCATGCAGTCACTTTCAATTTGCTCAGCAGGCATATCAATTTCATTAGAAAGCAGATCTAATAAAATAGTGTCTTCACCATCACCAATCTTGGTTTCGAGGCTTACTGGTTGGCCTGCTCTACTCATAAGATCTTTTACATCGTTTTCAGGCAAATCAACATATTCAGATAATTCTTTCAAAGTTGGTGTTCTAGAAAGTTCTTGGCTTAATTCACGTTGACCCTTTTTCAATTTATTTAGCATTTCAGTTATATGAATAGGAAGTCTTATGGATCTACTTTTTTCAGCTATTGCTCGTGTGATCCCTTGACGAATCCACCAATAGGCGTAGGTAGAAAATTTGTATCCCCGAGTTGGATCAAATTTCTCGACTCCCCTAACTAATCCTATCGTTCCTTCTTGTATGAGATCTAATAACTCCATATTTCTCTTTGTATATTTCTTAGCAACACTTACAACTAATCTCAGGTTTGCAGCGACCATTCTCTCCTTAGCTCTTCTACCGCTTTTCAATTTCTTTTTTAATTGCAATGTGGAAACTCCAACCTTGTCAGCAAATAGGTTAATAGACGGCTTTTCTCCTAAATCACTCTCAAGCTCTGTCTCAATATTTTCCAGAAGCATTAGATTTTGTACTTGTCTTCCTAAAGTTATTTCCTGCTCATGCGAAAGTAATGGAACTCTTCCGATATCCCTTAGATATGAGCGGACTAGATCTATATCCGAAACAGTCTTGTTAGCAGTAGTTTGATTTTTAGTTTGAAGAGCCTCTACTGCCGTTGTCATGGGTTTGTTGAGTTTTGTAAAGCTTACTACTAAGAATTGTAAAGATCAATTAAGTACGGCTCGGCTTCCCACACTTTGAGTAAAAACACTCATTCGGCTTCT
>MDTG01189050.1_pt1 | contig 10105 bp, 9 predicted proteins | sample 811421 | NCBI WGS metagenome assembly MDTG01 (sample SAMN05326645, study PRJNA326480) | marine metagenome | isolation source: seawater | place: Pacific Ocean: South East | collected 2011 | reverse complement strand
TCACCTCACAAAGCACTTCTTCGTTGTCCAATAACCCCACCTATACCACCGAGTTATCACTATGGTATAAAGACGGCCTATTTATGAATTATACAAACCAGTATGAGGAACTTATTCATGTCACCATTCTCTGAAACCCTTTGTGGATTGCCTGTCGGCAAGGACGTGAACTTTGATTGTGTTTCCATCGATAACAATGGCGTCCTCAGCAGTTAAGCCTGGACACTCAATTTTGGCTTGCCGCCATGAGCGGTCGGTTGCTAGGTTCTCGGACCACCATGGGTAGGCAGCGCACTGCTGAGGTCTATTTTGGTAGATATTGCAGGTTTTCTCATCACTAAGGTAAATGCATATACCATCCCTTTCTCGGCTCTTCAGGATATATCTGCCGTCATATGTCTGTTTGCAGTCACGCTCAAGCCAATCTTCTACCGACATACCCATACTAGCTGCAATACGCCTGGCATCGTGTCTGGAAAGGTAAACAATTCCACCTGGCTCATCGCAACACTTTCCACAACCTGTTTGGCAGGAGAACTTTACTCCGTTCATCCACCATGGACGAGTCATTCTTCTTCACCACCGGTGATATTCGTCACTGGAGTTAGTGTTGCTGTTCTAATTACCCCTTCTGGGTGTGGCTCCAAGACTCCCTCAATGGGAATCATCATTGATGACTCCGTGCCTAAATCTTCTGCGGTTATCTCGGAATCATCAATGTTCCAATCGTTTGTTGGCACATAACTATCCAATCCATGATTAGTCCCTTGGTAAATGTCAAGATTATTGGCGCCTGCAGTGATTAAATCGTGCTCTAGTGAACGCAATTCGTCAGCAATCTCGATTAATCCTTCAACCGAAGCTCCAGCAGTCCGCTCAGCAAGGTTAAGCAACTTAGCTTCTAAGTTGACAAGAATATCGGTTTCACTAGCAATCTGATAGTTGGACCGACTGAGCTGCTCATCAATTCCCATGTCTATATCGGTCAGAATTTCTGCCGCTTTGGCATGGTCACGCTCCATAATGCGGGTCATTTTCGCCACGAGGTGCTTGTCCTGATCATTAACATCTATTACCGAAGGTGCGACAGGAGTAATGTCATCTAACTTTGACTGTAGTTGGGACTCGATTAATTCGGTATCTGATTTAATCAGCGGGTCGGTTAACAACTCAGGTGCTTCATAGTCATCAGATAATTCTGGCAGCGTGGTATTGAATTCTATTCCACCCAACTGTTGTTCGCTGTAAACGACATCAACTACAGATTTTATCAGGCGGTCTGCGACATCTTCAACACTTTCACTTATCATTAGGTTTTCAACTGTCATTGATTCTGACTGAATGTCATTGAGTAAATTGTATACATCAGAATTATCGAGTAATTCTTCACCGTTGTTGATTGCATTTTCCGCTTTAGTTAGCGAGTTTTTTGTTGCCCGCCAACCCATTTCCCCGTGAGTGACTATTAGGGCTAACTGTTCGTCGGTCAATACTACACTCTTGTTTACCGCTAGATTCCTTGCATATGACATCAAACTACCGGCTCCAGGCTGACTTAAAATAGTCTTAACACCGCTTCTGAGTATGTCCCATAGTCTAGATGCTGGCCAATCGTCAGGCATACTTTGAGAAGACACAATAACGTGAACATTCATGTTCAGTGCGGTATTGATAACATTGCCCAATATGTTGGCAATTGCTTCATCACCCGCTACGGCATCAATATCATCGATAATCAACATCGATGCATGGGCAAATACATCGCTCCAACTGTGCTCAAAGGACAGTACTTTATTCAATTCATCTCGATGAATTGTATATACATCTTGGTTACAAGTAAGTAAAGCCGCTTGTCCAATTGCTTGTAAAAGGTGAGTCTTACCAGTATCGCTCTCGCCGACAAATATTAGCGGATTAAGTCCTTCTTGAGGGTTATCTATAACTTGCTCGGCGAGCTGCGTAGCCCGCTTATTTTCTGATACTGTAAACCAAGTTTTGAAGGTGTTATGATTGTTTAGCCCCAAACTTTTTGGCCAGTCATATGAACTAGGAATATGGATTGAATGGTGATGTGATGATTGTTCTTGCGGGGGGTCAAACACCCTTGCTGTTAATTTTCTTTCGCTAGTGACGACACTGCTCCAAATTGGAGTTCCATCGTTTTCAAATCCGAAAAAGCCGTCGGCAACTGATTTATCCTCCTCAGACATTTTCCTTAGTGTCCTATTCCTCAAATCTTTGATCCGCTCAGAGACGGATTTATTGGTTTCTACTGCCGATTCAGCAATAGATAGTTTGGGCTGATATTTGTCAGTATTCTTCCCTAATACACCATCGGCAATTAGGTCGTATGTGGGACGGTTTCTAACCCCAACTCTAGTCAACAATGACTTCCTTTCGCCCTTAGACGAGGGTTTACCAATTAGCCGAGCCATCTTGGAACTCGATGGTCTGACATTCTCTCCAGAAATATTGCTATTTTCGGGTTTGACACTCGTAGGATTATTGACGTGTAATTTAGCACTATTGATGGCTGATAGTAACTGAGTTCTCCGGCTATTCATTACTCAGCCTCCTCTAGATACTCAATTGACTGACTGTCGATAGTGGAGGTGCCTCCATCTGAATATTCAGTCGCCCATTTCCGATACGTTTTGTCCAAATCAACCCTGCTTTGTGTTAGTGACGATGCTTCGCGTTGGCGACGTTTTGCACCATCATTTACCGCTATATCACTCGCAGGAATGATTTCAGCATTTTGTTCGAATACCCTTGACACTGCAAGTGTTTTGCCACTTTTTTTGGTGTTAAATTCTTCGAGTGAAGCAATCGGTTTCTGATTAACCGACTGGTATACTTTCCGAGACTGCTGCCGCTCAGGACCAGAGAGCATATTATTCAATGCGTCATTCATCATTTCTGCTCTCTGATCCAACTTACGATCAAATACTTGGCTAGAGGTTTTGATACCGGTAACTTCGGTTAATTCTGGTAGTTCTACTCTATTGTCTACAGCAACTTTTGGTTGGCTAGTCTGATGAAAAGAATTCACACGATTTTGCCGTCCTCTTTTTGCTCGCTTAATTTTGATGGCTGGTCTTGGGCCCTTGACTTTAGGCTTTGGCGTAGAGATGGTAGTGGATAACTCAACACTTGGCTCTGATATCGTGTCATCATGAACCTTCTCAAGCGGTTTCATATCACTAGCAGTAATAGCAGAAAATGCTTTATCAACTAAATTTTCAACGATATCAACTTCATCACTTGATTTGTTGACTATCGCAATAACTTCCTGATGTGGTTTGTCAATGTCCTGCCACTCATCAATTAACTGGTCGAGTTGTTCCTTTGCATCTTGAATATCATCATCTATGAGACTACTTGCGCCACCCGAAATAACTTGATTACCACTCATGCCTTCGCTACCATCCAAATCCAAGAAACTTATTTGTTGCTGTATCCAAGTTAGTTCTTCATCAGTCAATTCCATACATATTGGGTGATCAATCAAAGATTCAGGGTCCATGACCAAACTCTCTAAATAAGCGGAATTCAGGTGGTCAAACTCTCGTTGGAAAAGATGTCTTTGTCGAAGGTTCATTACTTCTAAATTGCAATGAACCAATAGTAGATGGTCTGCGGAGCGAATATCGTCAATTATTGCGCGAAACATTCGCATTATAGATCCAAATTCAATTGAGGATAAAAGATATTCAAGATCGGAAAACATGACCACTGCTTGTTTATTGGCCCACAAAAAGTGCGTTATTTTCTCACTGATTTCCGCAGCATTGGGGGCGATATGATTACTTTGCCCAACGCCGCTAAAACGCCAACAGGACGATTCAGGTATACTGTAATTTTCAGCGAGTTTTACAGCCTCACTGCGTGACAACACCAGCAATGGTCGGCCTTGTAGGGCGAGCAAACCGGCCAAAGTGAAAGTCAGATTTGGACCCGCACTGTCACTTAGTAGCGTATCGCCATAGTTCAGGTATTGCTCACCCGAGTCGAACTTCTGTAGCTTTGCCTTGGTCAGTTGACGAATGTACTCCGGTGCCTCAACAACTACCTCTTGTTCTGGTAGTCGTGCCTCTCGTCGCCAACTACGTGAGGTTAGTTGGACGTAATTCCACCAGTCTGAACTACCACGCTCACCTTGCTGTTCGTCTGTTACCAGAGTAAAATCTGGATAAAGATTGACGATACGAATTACATCATCATCGGGCAACTCAATAAGTGAAATTAGAGCGTCAAGGGCGGTAGAATCACGCTCTATCTCCAGCAGGGCTTCAAGTCCACCCAATACTGCATCTGCCTCATGAATTGCCACTTTGGGCTGAGTATCTTGAATTACCACTTGACTGACGCGAGGCATGAGTTCCTTTGGACGACGTTCAATTCTGATATATCCTGAGATACCCAAACGAACCATATCAGCCGACAACTTTGCTAGCGCATCATGTCCACCACGACGGACTTCAACCACGACGCCTTGTGGCAATTCTACCATTTTTCTCACCCCTTGATAGTTAGCCTTGTCTAAGTGTTCTTGAAAGATGCGGAAGAATGAGGTGACAAAACGGCTATTTTGGAAATTATTGCTTATCGCCAATAAGCATTACAAAGGCTTAATTCAAGATGACAAATGAGAATTAATATGGCACCACCAAAAGGTTTGATTGGGTTTAGTGAATTAGAATTGTGCCAGCCTTACAAACGACAGTTGCAGGTGGTAATTGGTCTATCAACCCTAATTGGCGTGGTTGGAATTTTAGCTGTGGTGTTGGGGGAACTGAATTTTATGTTAATACCACTTATTTTCGCTGTTAGTACAGCCATAGCTTATTTCTTCGGCCCTGATATTATGAGTGTTGTTAAAACACCACTCGCAGTAAATATGAATCATCCCTTTTTTGCCGAGGAACCGTTAGGAAAGGCAACTGTTCACGTTCGATTTTCCAAGCAAAATTGGTTAGAATTAGGGCCGCATAGAGTTCGTTTGGTTAAAGATGAAATGATTGGGGGTTTCAATCTCGTCGAGGATCATGATGACTACAGGTTGATTGGACACTTCACTGCATCAAATAACAAAACACGAATAATGAAGCAAGTGATCATCATTAATCAGGCATTAAGCCTAAGAGATGGTGTCAATCAAGACTACGACCCCATCGAGGGTGCAAGGGAACGAGAAACTATGGATTATGGTCTGTTAGAACGGGATTGGCTTGATGATGAAGAAATCTCAGTCGAAGGGCCGCTTGCTAAACTAATTAGCAAAGAGTGATTGTTACCGCCTAAAACACCCTGTTAATTCAATAACCCTACCTAGAACCCTTATTATGTGTCAAAATCCAATCACTGGACATCTATGATTGGCGATTTGCCAGATCATCATCAGGAAACCTTACTCGGAGCATCGCTATCCAGGCAGTTCGCAAAGTTGCCATTATGGCTGTCACATCCATCAAACATTGGTGCATTCTATGGCTTACTGATTGCGTTAGCGCTATTGTTGCCATACAGATTCGGCATTGAGGATAACGACGGCTGGTTGGCGGACTGGGTGTTACACTGTGCGCTGTTGGTTGCTGCATGTTTCTTTTTAGGAATCTGTTCAAGCCTAATCACTGCGATTTCCGGTAGATTCCCGGTAGCACCAGCACGTTCACTGCTTTATCCGATGCCGTTCATTGGCCTAGCATTATTATCAATCGATAGAACCGATATACTGTCGATTTACCCGTTTGTGTCCTGGACTTTAATAATGCTCCCCGGTCCATTGTATGTTCATTTATCATGGGCACCTCGTTGGCGGTTATTGTGCATGCTTGATGATGGGAAAAATCCATTTGAGGGCATTGAACATATACATGACAGTGCAAAGTCCGATTTCACAAGTAAAATGGACACAGAAATCGAATCGGTTATCGATGACTTTGAGAGCTCTGAGGAATAATTAGATTAGCCCCAATTTCGGTCCGACGCGCTCGAAAATACGCAATACTTCATCTAAATCCGCACGACTTAGACCAGCAGACATTTGGGTTCGAATCCTAGCTTTATCTCGCGCAACCATTGGAAAGACTATTGCCCCGGCCATCACGCCTTCATTCGAAAGTTTAGTGGTAAATTGCTTAGCAACACTTGATTCACCACACATAACTGGTATAATTGGTGTTGTTGAAACCCCTGTATCAAAACCCATTGACTGTAATTCAGACCTGAAATAATGAGTATTTTCCCACAACTTTTGGTGGTGTTCAGGTTCATCCATTAACACTTCAACAGCCGCTTTTTGTGCGGCTGCAACACCCGGCGGTTGCGAGCCTGATAACAACCAAGACCTAGAATGGTTTAACGCGTGGTTGCGAGTCATTTCAGTTCCGGCTAGAATACCACCTTGTACACCTAGTGCCTTGGAGAATGATCCGGTTTCAAAATCGATACTACCCTGTAACCCAAAATGGTCAACAATTCCTGCGCCTGTGTCACCCAATACTCCTTCACCGTGACAGTCATCGACATAGACCATGGCGCCGTATTCCTTGGCTAACTGGTTAATTTCATCGAGTGGCGCGATATCGCCATCCATAGAAAATACGCCGTCTGTGATAATCAATTTACGCTTTGAGGTTGCATGTGCTGCAAGCACTGCTTCTAATTCACCCATGTCGTTGTGTGCGTATACCGCTCTGTTGGCTTTTGTCAAACGGACGCCGTCGATAATTGAGCCATGGTTCAGTTCATCACTGATGATAACGTCGTCTTTACCAGTCACCAGGGTTGGTATCAGCCCGACATTAACAGTATAACCTGCAGAGTATATCAGTGCCGCTTCAACTTTCTTGAATTCAGCAACCTTGTGTTCAGCGGCTAAATGAATATCCATGGTTCCTGCAATAGCCCTAACGCTACCACTTCCTGCCCCATACTTCTTAGTTGCGTCAATCATTGCTTTTACTACCTTGGGGTGGGTGGTAAGATTCAGGTAATTATTGGCTGATAGCATGATTGTTGGTTTCCCATCCATGTCACACCTAGGCTGATTCGGGCTCTCAAGAGTTGGTGGTTCCCACAACAAAGACTGATCTGACAACTCTCGATAACGTGCTTCCATCCAACTCATATCGCCAGGCATTTATTCCACCACGTGTAACCCAACTCTCGATACTTCAAGGCCTTTTGTATGAGCGATTGGAGGATGAAGGTCAAAAAGGAGAAGCATTTCGGCGATTTATGCACATAACTGGAACAGTCAGCAGTGGGTTGGGTAGGGCGCACATATTTATGGCGCAAAAACACTATCAAGACCAGTTCCAAAGCCTGTTAGGAACTTCTGTATGGCCCGGAACTCTTAATCTAAATGTGTCCGATGATGACCTGAGAAGTTACATTGCACTTCGATTAAAATCTGGAATCGATACTTTAGATGCATCGAGCGAATTGATTGAACAAGCTAGGTCAATCGACATAAGTAGTTTTGATGCGCACAGGGTCAGGGGTTTTCTCAGAGATGGCGTCTCATTTGGCGGCGCTACCGCTTTCAAAGCCGAGTTTACTTTTGGCGAAAGCAGTGTAGAATGCGCAGTATTGATTCCAGACCTGACTCGTCATTATGACGTGGTTGAGATTATTTCAGCGAAGTTTCTACGAGAGCATTTCTCCTTGGTAGATGGAGATAATGTAACAATTAAGTTATCATGATTTGTGCGGTATATGGGGTAACTTCCCAATCTTTGACCACTCGTGAAAAATCAATGACTCCATCTCCAACTTGCAGCCCGCTTCCCAACGACCCATCATTGTCCTTTCTGGGAAATCAACGCTTGGAGGTGGGGTAAAGGAAACGCAGGAATCTCCGCTCTCCGGGTGATGGAAATCTGGCCAAATCACGTCCCAAAGAATTAACCACTCTGGTGGGGCGACACCAAAGTCGACGGATATTTCGGGCCGTCTAATCGCCTCGATAATTTGATGTTGAGTTAATTCGCCAGTCGACAGACCATAGAGTGCCATGGCGGTTCTTCTAACCTGGTTCCACAAGAACGCCTCGCCAATAATTTCGAACCCAACAACGCGCCCATTGACTCTCCAAGGGCTACAATGAAAGATCTTCCGGATTGGATTTTTACCTTCCTCGAGTTTGGCGAAATTAGTCGCATCGTAGCTACCAACAAACAGGTCAAGCCAGTCTTGGAAAACCTCACCCGGATACTGCCATCCTTGAATACCTTCTAAGCGATATTTGTATATCCGTCGGGAAGCCAGTCTCGGATTCCAATCATCTGGAACTTCATACACGTTCAGAAACGCTATCTCATCTGGCAAACGGTCATCGACTGCCCTAATCATCTTACGATGATTTAACGATTCCCATAATGATCTATCGAGAGTGACAACACCTCCGTTTCGCCTAACGTTAACACCCGCATCGGTGCGGCTTGAGAGCACTAAATTATGGCCAGATTCTTTCTTCATCCAGTTCAATTTAGTAAACGCTTTGATTAATTCACCCTGAACTGTTCTTACATCAGGTTGTATTTGGCTTCCATGAAAATGTCTGCCGATATACCCGATAGTAAAAGCGAGGCGAACTCGCTCTGACATCATACCACTTATTCCTCTAAAAGGAGGGCTGAGGCTTCTTCTGGTGAATAGCCAAGTCCGCCAACTGACCACTTAATGGCTGACTTTAACCACGGCATTATTTGAGGATTTGATTTTGTCGGGTCAACAACCTCGATAGCGTCTACAAGGTTACGAGCCGCCATGTATAGTCTGTCATCAACTGGGATATCAGCCAGCTCCAATCGGCGAGCATATCTTTCATACTCCTTGATTGCTTGCGGAATTCTGCGACACTCTAGCGCAAAATCTGCAAAGTCAACAATATATTCATCATTTTCCTCGTCAAGGTTCATGGCTTTTTTGTAGGCCATCATAATCTTTCCACCTGGAATGATATCCTCCTGAGCCTCGACATTTAGCATGTTGGCAAATTCTGCATAAGTGTGATGGACCGCTGCTATGTCCTTGTTTGATTTGCACATATCATCCAACATCTGCACTGCGCCTTCTAGGTCGCCTTCGGCAAATTTTTCAATCGCTGGTTGTAGAATTTCATCACTCATTTTAGCAACTCCTCTGATTTTGGCGGGGAGGTCTCGGTTATTGAATGACTCGCTTGAAATTATTCGCTACCATTACCCGATATTGTTTCTTTAAGGTCGCTCAGAAGATTTGATTGGCTGTGCTTTTTGTGCATCTCGTTGAGTAGCATCTTACACTTATCCCAATCTCTAATCGAGTAAAAACAGTGCTTAGGGTCTGGTCGAACAGTTCTAATCGTCCTTTGATAGGTTAGAATACCAACAAATGACCGCAGGATTGATTTCTTGGCTGCTTCAGTTGGTGTATCGTCGGCACTGTCTGCCGAACCGGGCATACTAACTGCACCGGCTGCACCCATTGATTCATCGACTATACCAACGCCTGAATCGGTAAGTATCGAAACCGTAGCATAACCGAAAATAGTACCAATTGGTGTTCTTTCAACTATTACTTCAGAAATTCGGTCAAATAGTATCCTTCGATGGGAACGGGAAAGCAAAAAACTGTGCTCGAAAATTACTGCATCCGAGGTGATTGCGTAATGGAAACTGTTTTGATAATAAAGCGTCATAGCAGCAAATACGCTTGCATAGATGATGCCAAATATAGTATAATTATAATCGAAATTGAAGTTGCCACCGATTGGTTCGTCCAAAAAGAAAGTTGCTCTCTCGGCAACTTTATCGATTTGGATGATGAGCGGCGAGAAGGATACTACCAGTAGGAAAAGCGATATCCAGCGACCTGATGTAGAGGTATTTAGTAATCGATTGAACCAAGTGATGATGAGCATTACGACGGTAAAGCTGAATAATTCTGAAAAGCCCATAAATGATAGCGTAATGTCCAATAAAAAGTTTTCACTCTGGAGATTATCAACCCTAGCGAACAATAGATGAACACCCAGAACTAGTAATGCCAGTGCATACATTCCAACAAATGCGAATGTGCTGGGTTTTTTTGTCAGATGAATTTCCTCACCCGGTAT
>MDTG01166238.1_pt1 | contig 10105 bp, 10 predicted proteins | sample 811421 | NCBI WGS metagenome assembly MDTG01 (sample SAMN05326645, study PRJNA326480) | marine metagenome | isolation source: seawater | place: Pacific Ocean: South East | collected 2011 | reverse complement strand
TTAAAAAAATACCTGGTATAATGAAAAGAAAAGCAAAACCCGACTATGGTAAGCTTGTTGATTTGTTAACAAGAGCTGCAATCAAAGAAATGGTAATTCCATCATTATTACCAATTTTATCACCAATAGTCTTATATATAATAATTTACTTTATTGGTGGTCAAGTTGCAGCTTTATCATCTCTCGGAGCAATGTTGTTGGGTGTAATAATTACAGGTCTATTTGTAGCAGTATCAATGACAGCTGGCGGCGGCGCATGGGATAATGCCAAAAAGTATATTGAAGACGGTAAATTTGGTGGAAAAGGTTCTGAAGCACATAAAGCAGCAGTAACAGGCGATACAGTTGGTGATCCTTACAAAGATACCGCTGGTCCAGCTGTAAACCCAATGATTAAAATAACAAATATAGTAGCGTTACTTTTATTGGCAGTTATAGCTGGATAAAAAATTTATATTTTTTTAAAATTTTCATTCCATAATGCAATCCAATCCTCATTTATGGATGGAAAACCTCTTGATATGTGATATGAGAGTGAATTTACTGGTGCAAGACATATTTCCTTTTTATATAAATCATGTAGTGGTTTTTCGAAAGGTTCATTAATAATTTCACCAACTTTTCTTAAATATCTATTATTTTGTTCAAATGTTTTTTTTGATAACATAAACGTTAACAATGTTTCACCAACAATTCTCCATCTATTTTTTTTACCAACAAATAAACTTGTATTATAAAGGGAATCATAGAAAAAACTATAATCGCTAGGACATGTAATTACATCCTTTTCCAATAGAGATGATAATTTACTAAATGTAATAACCATTTCTTCTACACAATTTTTTTCAAATAAGTAATCATCTTCAATAAAAAAAATTAAATCTTTAGCTTTTTCTGCCTGGTCACAACACTCTAAATAAGAACCTCTATTACCACTTATTTTAGAATTATGAGTTACTATTTCAAATTCTTTAGTGTCAATTAGGTTATAAAGCCTATTATCAAAAAACTGACTAGAGTCATCAGAAATAAGATGCAATGTGATTTCAATTTTATTTTCTTTTAAAAAATATAATATTGATTCCTTTAAACTTGATACACATGTTAATATGAGTTGTTCTTTATTAATACCTGGTACAATTCTTTTCCAACTACCTTTTGATTTATAAAGACTTGAATTTGGAGCATATCTAAAAAAAATATCTAATTTTTCTACTTTCCTTGTTAATTTTAAATAACCCTGTGAAAAGTTAAAAGATTTATCATTTAATTTAATAATATTACCAAAACAGTTTTTATAATCAGGGTTTACAATATTTAATGTTTCTCTTTCATAGGCATAAACATTTAATAATTTTAGTAAAATTCTTTTGAATTTATTCTGTTTTTTATATTTTCTAGGAAACATATTTTTTATTATTATTAAATTGCTAAATAGTTTATAATTAAATATCTATAGATTTGAAGATATTTCATGAGTTTTTACATTTATCTAATAATAACCAAGCGTTTAAATAGATATATTACATATGTGGGATATACTAATAATATTGTTAAAAGAGTAATTTTACACAATTCCTCTAGGGGAGCCAAATTTACAAAAGGATCAAAATGGACATTAATATTTCAAAAAAAATTTAATACTAAAAATATTGCAATGAGAGAAGAATATAAACTTAAAAAAAATTATAAATTAAGAAAATATCTTAAAAACAAATATTTACAAAAAAAATGAAAATATCCATTTTGCTACCTTATAAAGAAGATTATTCACCAAACTTCTCGGGTGCTGTTTCTATCCATGTCTCTAATCTTTACAAATATTCAAAATTCAAAAAATTTATTACAATTTGGGGTAATACTAAAAGTAAAAAATATTTGTCAAGTAATTATAAAAATATATCTATTAGTCAAAAATTTTTATCAAGTAATAATAAAAAATATTTATCAAAATTTATAAATTTACATAAAGAAATTAAGCCAGATATAATAGAAATACATAATAGACCAAATTATGTTCAAGAAATTACAGAAAATCTTAAATCAAAAATTATACTTTATTTTCATAACAACCCATTAGATATATCTGGTTCAAAATCAGTAAAAGAAAGAGTACAACTACTTCACAATTGCGAGTTTATTTTTTTTAATAGTAATTGGACTAAAAAACAATTTTTCAAAAATATAGATGAAGAAAAATATATTACTAAATTTGGGGTATGTTTCCAATCGACTAAGAGAAGTAATGTAAATCTTAATACAAAAAAAAATATTATTACTTTTATTGGTAAACTAAATTCTGCTAAAGGCTATGACATTTTTGGAGAAGCAATTTTAAAAATTCTTAATGAATTTTCTAATTGGAATTGTGTTGTTGTTGGTGATGAACCTAGGGAAAGGCATGTATTTAACCATAAGAATTTGAAACTTTACAGCTTTAAAGGTAATGGATTTGTCTTAAATTTATTAAAAAAAGCAAGTATTTCTGTTGCCTGCTCAAGATGGGACGAACCCTTTGGTAGAACAAGTCTTGAAGCTTGTAGTATGGGTTGTGCTACAATAATTACTAACAAGGGCGGGTTAATTGAAACAACCAAAAATCCAATTATATTGAAAAATTTAGATCCTGAAGAATTATATAAAATAATTAAAGAACTAATTTTAAATAATAAGTATAGAAAAAAGATACAAAAATTAAATTACACATCTTTTTTTCTTACACACGAATATGTTACAAATATTATTGATAAAATAAGAGATAAACTTTTATTCAAATATGCTGTCAATATTAATAGAAACTCTAAATTTAAAATTCTACACGTTACAAACTTTAATTACAGATACTTTGGTAGACTTCAATATAATACTGGTATTAGAATTAATAATGGACTTATTAGAGAAGGTCATAATGTATTAAGTTTATCAGATAGAGACCTAGTGAGTTATGCAAAATCAATTAGAGATCCTTATGGTACAAAATATCTTAATAAATTAGTAAGAAATACTATTATAAATTTTAAACCTGACATTATAATTTTAGGTCATGCTGATCGTGTACAATCAGAAACATTATTGGAGGCAAAAAATAGAGATAATAATTTAAAAATAACTCAATGGTTTTTAGATCCCCTTTCTAAAAAAGGTCCAGATTATGAAAAAAATAAATTAAGAATATTAGATAAAAGTAATATCTGTGATACTTCTTTTATTACTACATCGCCCGATGCCTTGGATTTTAAAATAAAAAATTCTTTCTATATGCCAAACCCTTGCGATGTATCACTTGATTATCTCAAAAATTTTAATAAATCTCACGAATTTGATATTTTTTATGCAATCAGTCATGGAGTTCATCGTGGAAATTTACGACCGGGAAAAAAAGATGAAAGAGAAATGTTTATTTCTAAACTTAAAAATAAAAATCTAGGAATTAAATTTGATACTTATGGAATGTTTGGTGTACAGCCTGTCTGGGGGAATGATTTTTTAAGTAAACTTTCAAATTCAAATATGGCATTAAATTTAAGTAGAGGAAAACCAGTAAAGTATTACAGCAGTGATAGAATTGCTCAGTTGCTAGGCAATGGTTTGCTTACATTCATTCATAATGATACAAAATTTAGCGATTTTTTTAAAAAAAATGAAATTATATTTTATAAAACTACTAGTGATCTCTTAGATAAAATTTTAAAATACAAAAGAGACGACAAAATGCGCCGTAGAATTGCTGAGAATGGACATAAGAAATATCATAAATATTTCAATTCCTCTTTAGTTGCCAGATATATTATTGATAAATCGATTGGAACAAAATCAAAATACTACTGGGAATAATACTTAAATGTCAAATGTTCTTATATTGAAAAATGATAGAGCAGGTGACTTGTTCACATCTCTTGCGTTGATATCTACACTTATTAGAGATGAAAATAGAATTAAAATTTATCTTTCAGAATTAAATTCAGAATTCAATTTCTTTTTTAAAAATATCGAAATCAAAAAAACTAAATTTAATTTAAATTTTGTCAATAAGTTACTAATTTTTTTTGATATTTTGTTTGGAGATTATAAAAAAATATACATTTTAAGTCCAAAGAGTTTTTACTTTTTACTTCCAATTTTTTTTAAGAATATTAAGTTCTATGCAATTGTGTATGATGGCAGAAAAAGAGATAGACCGAATAAATTTTTAAGAAAATTTCTTTATAAATATAAAGTTGTTAGTAGAAAAAAAATTAATAGATATAGTTACAAACAATTGCAAGAACAGTTAATAGATCCAAACATAATAATTGATAATAACTACAATAATTTGCATATCCCAAAGATGAAAGAAAGCATAAATAAATTCTTGCCTGAAAATTATATTTTTTTTCAATTTAGATATAAATTTTTTAATGAATTAAAATGGTCAAAGAATGATATAATATTATTTTTAAATTTTTTAAAAAATTCTTCAGGAAGTGTTGTATTTTGTTCAGATATAGAGAATAATAAATTTAGCAATGAATATAAAAAATTTTTCTCAGATAACTTTTCATATATAGACTTAAATAAAAATACTATAAATAATAAAGAAAATAAAAAAAATATTTTCTACTTAAAAGATTTGTCTGGTATAGATATGTTTCATATAACTAAAAATTCGTATATTAATATAGCTAAAGAAGGGATAATTAGTCATATTTCTTTTTTTCATAATAATAAATGTCATAATTTGTTCAATTTCAAAATTACAAATAAAGACGATATTAAACACCAAAAAATAGGGTATTCTGAGTGGTGCAAGGGTATGAAACACAGTTTCTCTTTATTAAATTCAAATCATTACAAAACAATGAGAAAAATTAGCAAATTTATCTAAACTATTTAATGAGAATTATTTTAATAGAAAATAGTAATCAAGTTTACGATGGTTATTCAAGAAATAGTTCTAAATTAAGAGGTGCCGAATTGGCTATTATCAATTACAGTGAAGAACTTGTTAAAAAAAATTTTCAAGTAACAGTAATAAACAATTGCAAGAATGAAATTTCAATAAATGGAGTTCAGTATAAAAATATCTATAATATAAAAAGTAAATTGAGTTGTGATATTGCAATAGTAAATTCTGACGCAAATTATTTTAAATATGTAGACTCTAAAAAAAACTTTTTACTTTCTCATAGTATACAGAATTTTGAAAAATTTATTAGAAACAAGCAATTAATAGCATTTATAAAATATAAACCAACAGTCCTTTGTTTTAGCAATTACCAATTCGAAAAAAGAAATCTGATAACGTCACTATTCGGTAAAGAAATTATTATACCATCTATAGATAATGATTTTTTTTCTTTTAAAATTCAAAAAAAGATAAATAATAATGCGATTTTTTACTCGAGATACGATAGAAATGGCGAGTTTGTTGTTAATTTATGGAAAAACATTTTTCCTAAATTAGATAGAAAAAATAAACTTTACATAAATTCTGAAATTTCAAATGAATCTGATTTTAACAAATATAATATAATGAGTAAACCATATATGGAGAAAAATAAGTTAATTGAATTTTTGTCAAATTTTAGAATATTAATAATACCAGGGCATAAAGGAGAAGTTTTCTGCAACGTTGCAGAAGAGGCCAAAGCCCTATGCATACCAATTGTGACATTGGGAATTGGTGCCTTGAAGGAAAGGGTAGTTAATAATTACAATGGGTACATTTGTAAAAATTTGTCAGATTTTGAAGATAAAATTTTAACTCTAATGAATAATGATGAAATATATCTAAAGTTTAAAAAAAATCTCTATAAGGATAGGGGTTTGAAGAAATGGGAAAATACGGTTATTGAATTGATTAATTTGTTCAATTAAAAAATAATTGTTCTACTTCCATCTTTATCTATTTTTATTTCTCTAAAATCTAAATTATTTCTTTTTAAATATTTATTTACTTTTTTTTTATCTTTTACTACGAAAAGAAAAAAGCCTCCACCACCGGCTCCAATTAATTTTCCTCCATAAAAATTTTTATTATCCATAATTATTTTATATACATTATTTATTTTTGTATTAGTCATTTCATTTGATAATTTCATTTTACGATACCAATGTTCATTGAATATTTTTCCTAATTCTTTTTTTGAATTAGTTTTAATAATTTTTATTATTTTATTAACTTCCTTTTTCACAATTTTATAATGATTAATCTTATTATCCTTTTGCGATTTAATAATCTTTGATGAGTATCTCTTTATATTAGAAAAAACTAAAACAAGACTATTCTCTAAAAAAAGTATATTTTTTTTATTCAATCTAATTTTTGTAACTGAAAATTTATAATTTTTAAAACATTTGATTAAATTAATGCCACCAAAAGATGCCGAAATTTGATCTTGTATACCGCCATTTTCATTTAAAATTTTTCTCTCAATCTCTATAGCAATTTTAGCAACTTTATATTTAGAAAGTTTTTTTTTTTTAAATGCTAGGATAGAGTTTATCAACCCAACAATTAAACTTGAAGATGAGCCAATGCCAGACCTGGTTGGTAATGTAGAAAAAAAACCTATATGAATTTTATCCTTTATTTTAAAATAATTCAGAGTTTTGTTTATTATTTTGTGTTTAATTTGTGAGTTGATTTTTACTTCCTGAAGATTACTCGTTTGAATAATTGACGACGTGTTAACAGGTCTTTTATAAATATAAGTATAAATATACTGATTAATGGCTATAGGAATTACGGAACCAATATGAGTTTTTGTAAAAATTGGTAAATCGGTTCCACCACCAGCAAGAGGGACTCTAACAGGTGTTTTTGTAAGTATCATTATTAGTATATAACAAATATATGAGTAAAACGAAATTTGATATTTTTATTCCTGCTGGAGGAATTGGTAGAAGACTAGGGGCTATATCTAAAAAAAAACCTAAGCCATTAATTAAAATTTTCAATAAAGAATTTATTTTTTATGTAATTAAAAATCTTTTAAAAGTTGACATTGATACTTTAAATTTAATGGTTTCTTATAAAAAAGAATATTTCAAGGGTGTAAAATTTAATAATATAAATACGAATTTATTTTCAGATAAAAGTAGAAAAGGAACATTTAACTGCTTGTATTCAATAAGGAGAAAGATAAATAAGAATTTCATATATTCAAATGCGGATGAAATTTTAGATATAAATCTAAATAAATTAATTAAAATATTTTATCAAAATAAACCTGATGTTTTACAACTTTATTTTATAGATGATGATGGAAATAAAATAGATAAAAATTTAATAATAAATAAAAAAAAATATAAAATTAATAAATCTTATACGGAAGCAGGTTTAAAGATTTTTAGTAAAAATATATTTAAAATTAAAATAAAAAAAAGATATGAAAAAATTGAAGATTTCATAAAAGATAACAAGGACAAGATTAAGATAAAAATATTACTTATTAATAATAAACCATATTCAATTGATACATCAAAGCGTATTATTAGAACGAAAATATTTTTAAAAAATAAAATTAAATTTTAAAATTACTTTTTTTAGCGTCCATCAAAAAACCTTTAACAGTGTCCTTTGAATATTTTAAAGGAGGATATCCAAACTTTTTAGATTTAATAAAAAGGCCAGGGGATATAGTTATAATATCTGCCTTCGAGTCTCTTGCTGTTTTAATATCATATGCCATTCTACAGCTGGCCCATAAAGTTTTACATTTAGAATTTTTATGAACAAAATTTGACATTGTTTTAAATTTTTTTGCTGCATCTATTCCAACATCATAAAGTCTACCAGAAAATATAGATAAAATTGAGGAAGTATTTTTTAAAATAGGAAGAACTTCTTTGATTTGTTTTAAAGTGAATATTGCTGTAATATTTAGTCTTATATTTTTTTTTACAAGATCTCCCAAAAGTTTTTTTGTCGATTTACCATTACTATATGTGATAGGTATTTTTACTCTTATATATTTATTTATTTCGGCTATTTTTAATGCTTGTCTGTAGCATGAAGAGTAATTGTCACCAATCACCTCAATAGATAAATCTTTATTAGAAGTTTTTCTTAAAATTAGTTTAGTAAATTTTAAATAGTCTTTGGCTCCTAGTTTTTTAAATAAAGATGGATTAAATGTATATCCATCAATTTTTTTGATAGATTTTATTTGATCAAGATTGGGCCCATCCAAGAATATTTTCATAAATTTATAATCTTTCCTCTAAATAATAACATATTGAATGTAATATAGTCATATGAGCTTCTTGTATAATAGATGTAGTATTTGATTTTATTTTAATTGCAATATCAGAATTTTTATAAAGATAGCCACCTGATTTTCCAACTAAAGATATTATTTTTAATTTCTTTTTCTTAGCCATTTTTGTTGCATATATTAAGTTTGTAGATATTTTTTTTTTTATATTTCCACCACCAGTCGAGAGAAGAATTAAAATATCACCCTTATTACCATTAGCTTCGACTTGTCTCTCAAAATAAGTTTCAAATTCGAAATCATTTCCCCATGCTGTTAATGAAGAAGATGGCCCTGTAAGCAGTTGTGTTGAAACAGGTTTTCTTTTTTTTTTTGAAAAAGTGCAAATTAATTCACCGCCAAAATGCTCTACATCTGAGCAAGACCCTCCATTTCCAACTAATAATATTTTATTTCCTTTTCTATTACATTTTATAATTTCTTCTGAAATTTTAATTATTTTTTCTTCTTCTTTGACTATTGTTTTTAATGTATCAGATAGTTTATTTAGATAATTAGTTAAATTAAAATGCATGCTATACTTTAAAAATTACATTAGACTTTTTAAATAATGAAGTCAAAAAAATTAATAAAACAGCGAAAATTATAACTTAAATATTAGGTTAAAAACTAATATTTAATTTTTTATTAAAAATTGTGAATATCAGAATATTTGTCAAAAGATTTTAAAAATTTTTTTATTTATTTGTGATGAAAAATTTTATAATTTATTACAATTTTATATTATTTAATGCATTATTTTTAAATATATTAGCTTCTTTAATATATCTTCTAACCATTTGTGTGGTTTTATGTCCTGTCATAGCCATAATGCTTCTTTCGTCTGCACCTGACTCCGCAGCTGCAGTCGCAAATCCTGACCTCAAACTATGACCAGCAAATTTAGAATTATCTATGCCTGCTAAATTTAAATAATATTTTAATAATATTACGATTGATTGATCGCTAAGCCTTTTATCTTTTAATTTTAAACCTTTAGCAAATCTTTTAAAAATAGGTCCAGATCTAATTTCAGAAATTTCTAACCATTTTTTTAAATTTGCTACAGGACAATATTTTTCGTTACCAAAGTAGGGAAGACCCTTTATCATTCCTTCACCAAATTGATCAGTTTTTGATTTTTTTATTGTTATTTTTAAACCTTCTTCTACAAATTCTAAATCCTCAAAATTGATTGCAACAATTTCTGATCTTCGAAATCCACCACCAAAGCCAATTAATACGATTGATTTATCACGAAGTTTTTTTATATCATCTATATTTTCTTTATCTATGACATTAATTATTTGCTTTAAATGATTGATTAATAATGGTTTTTTTCCTATTTGTAAGCTACCCTTTAACCTTTTTATCCCCATTAAATTTTCAATGATGATTGGATGTTTAGTATCTAAATAATGACCTTTTAATTTATGAACCATGCTTATTGAAACTAATCTTCTTCTTAAAGTGCTGAATTTTGAATGTTTAGATAAATAGGTAAGGTATAATGAAACTACTTTTGGATCTGATGGCAAAGAATTTAAACCATGCTTTGCGCAAAAAGCTGCAAAATCCCTAAAGTCTGATTTATAAGCTTTCAACGTATTGCTTGCCTTTGAACTTTTAAGGTTATTTAATGTTGCCTCGTGAAGCAATTTTAAATTTGTTGTCAGCTCATTCATAATTTTACTACCGATAATTAATTGTTATCACTAGTAATAATATAACTCATTTAACAAGTCAAGCAATTAATATAGAAGAATATTTATGCCTAAATATGTATTAATTGGACTAATTGTTGTTATTGGAACATTCCTTATTATGAATTATTGGCCAAAATTAAAAGAACAAACAAAAAATAGAAT
>MDTG01110084.1_pt1 | contig 10105 bp, 5 predicted proteins | sample 811421 | NCBI WGS metagenome assembly MDTG01 (sample SAMN05326645, study PRJNA326480) | marine metagenome | isolation source: seawater | place: Pacific Ocean: South East | collected 2011 | reverse complement strand
GAAACATTAAAAAATAATCATGATTACGATAAATATGATAAATTAGGCATTTATCAATATGGTTGTGGATTAGATAATTTATATATTTCATATGGTCACGATGAATATTTATATAATGTATTAAAATATAATAAAAATCATCTTTTACCTGATAAATATCTAGATATAATTAGATATCATTCATTTTATCCTTGGCATACAGAAAATGATTATTATTATTTTATGAATGAAAAAGATAAAACTACATTAAAAAATATAAAAAAATTTAATGAATTTGACTTATATTCAAAAGAAGATGATACTATAATTACAAATGAAATTAAAAATTATTATACAAATCTATTAAATGAATATTTTTATGATGAATTGCAATGGTAAATTTATTTACGATTATCTTGAACAACTCCTTTTCTTCTTGTTTGATTATTCCAAATACTATGACAAGGTTTCCCTTCTTGTGGTTTCATACAATTATCGGGAACTGGTTTATTTGATCCCCATAAAGCACTTTGTTGATCTTTAGAACATTGTTGAAAATAATTACCAAAATTATTCGATTCACCAAAAATATTACATTGATTATTATTATTACTTTTTACAAAATCATTAATAAAAGAAAAATTACTTTCCATATTTATATACTTATATATTTAATTATTTTTTATAATTAAAGACGAAAAATTACCTTAAAAACTTATTTTATACAAAAACCAATAAAAACATTTTACATTGTCAAAAAAAGACATTCATTTCATAAAGTTGTTTTTATCATGTAGTATAAATTAATAGAGATCATATCTCATATTTATTTTTTTCACCATTAATGGTTGTGATCACCGGTGAATAGGTTTTAAAAATAATATATTTATAATATTCCTATTCATACTAAATATATATTTTAATAATTAATTTTGTACGCGATATTTATTTATTTTTTTTTGATATTCATCTATTGTATATTTTTTATGAGATTTAAATAATCTATTATTACTTTTATTATATTTATTTATGAATATTATTTTTTCATCTATATCTAATTGTTTTTCTTTTGCTATTTTTTCTAAATATAATTCATTATTAATTTTTATTAAATCTTTTAAGAAATCCATTTTATACTGAATTGATCAATTCATTATAAAATCAAATTTATTTTAAAAATCTTTTACCGAGATAATCAATAAGTTTTAAAATTAAAGGTAATACTATTACTGGAAGACTACCTGTATAAATAATTACTTTTAAGATATATAAAATGTTATTCATTTATTAAAATTTCAAGTGATAAATTTAAATATATTTATTGTTGTACACATCCACCTGGTTCTTCTTCATTGATTAATTCTTTAGCTACTTCTTCTTTATCTTTAAAATAGTATGCATCAACTAATGTTCCATCATTTTCTTTTCTGTCAAAGTGAATTAATAATTTTCTTAAATATTTAATTTGTTTATCATTAAGAGTTTCTGGGAAAACTATATTCAAATCGATTATTAGATTACCATAATCTGTATCATTTCCATCAGTTAATGATTTATCATCATGTTTAATAGGCATACCTTTACCAAATACTTGATACATTTGGTTTGGTTTTATAATAGTATTAAATTTAATTTGTAATGGACCACTTAAATGATCTATATATAAAATAAATCCAGTTAATGATTCAGATAAAGTAATATCTTCTGTAATATATAAATCATTATCAATTCTTTTGTATCTTTTATTTTCTTTTTCAGTGATTTGAATAACTAAATCTTCTGTGATATTTAATTGTGAAATATAATTACCACCTTCTTTAACTAATATATTATCACCTTTTTTAGATCCCTTTTTAATATTAATAATATATTTAGTATTTTTTTGTCCTTTTTTAGTCATATGAGATATAGAAAATTCTTTTTGTGTTCCATTATATAATTCTTCAATAGTACATTCTAAATTATAAGTCATTTTATTAACTAATGGTCCAAATGGTGTTGATGATAAATCAGAAAAAACAAAAATATTACTATTCATAGATTCTCCAATTCCTGTAAAATCAACATTAAATAATGATTGAAATAATTCCATAGGATTAATAACAGGTATATCACCCGATATAGATTCATAACCAAAATTATCATATAATCTTCTTTTATCGGTATTCATTAATATTTCATATGCTTCAGTAACATCTTTAAACATTGTTTCTGCATCACTAGATTTATTTCTATCGGGATGATATTTAAATGCTTGTTTTTTATATGCTTTTTTTATTTCATTATCATTTGATGATTTGGGTATATCTAAAATACTATATAAATCTTTCATTATTATATTTATAAAATTTATATTTCTTATTTAAACTTAACTTATGTAATATTCATAGATTAAAATGAATATTAATTTAGAATTATATAATGATGAAGATATAAAATATTTAAACCAATTCATTGAAAAACGAGATGATTTATTAAGAACAGCAATAACAATTGGATTAAAAAGTATACAAATGAGCGAAGTTAATATGAATTGTAATAGTTATTTAGAACCTATACGAGAAATTATTACTGAATCTACAGATGAGAACCGAGATAAAATAAATATGATAGATGATAAATTAGATGCATTATTACATATAAGAACAAATTCATCAAGGAAAGGAAGATTAAGTGAAAATTTATGTATTCAAAGATTAATTCAACAATATCCTGAATGGGAATTTACAGATGTAGCTCATGTTGGTCATGAAGGAGATTGTAGATGTAAGTCATCATATGGTGAAATATTATATGAATTTAAAAGTTATGATAGTAATGTTAATCGCGATCAATTAAAGAAATTTTATAATGATTTAGATACAACTGGTATTAAATTAGGTATATTTATATCAAATACATCTGGTATTGTTGGTAAGAAAAATTTAGAATGGGAAATAATAAATAATGATACATTAATTATTTATATTTCAAATACAGGATTTAATGGTCATGGTTGTATTCTAGGTACAGAATTAATGATCGCTTTATTAAATAATAAGATATTGGAAAAAGATAATATATTATTATATGAAAATTATCAAAGTGATGAAATTTATAAAAATTTAATAGATTCATTAGATGATTATCGTAAAAATAATGAATATATAATAAAATTAAAAAAACATATTCAGGAATATAGATTAAAAAATAATCATATGATTGATACATTAGAAAGTGATGTATTTGATTTATTATTAAATTCAGAATATACATTTTCAAAAATTTTAGGATTAGTTGAAGAAATTAAAAGCAAAAATAATATTATTACAAATTTTAATATTGATGAATTTATTTTATCCAATAATTTTAATGATAAATTTAAAAATTCATTTATAGAATTATATAAATTATTAATTAATTTAAAATTAGATATTCATATTGAGAATAAAGAATTAATTATTCATAAATCAAATGATATAATAGCAAAAACAAAAACCTTAAAAAATAAAATACAATTATTAATTTACAAATATCCTGAAAATTTAAATGATTTTGATCCTAAATATGAAGAATTTAAAGATAAAAAAATATATATAGAACTTGATAATAATTATAAAATATTAGATAAGATCAAATTAAGATTAAGTTTCAATAAATAAATAATATATATATAATATATTAATAATATGGATAGTAGTATTTATTTAAATTCATTAAAAACAGAAATAAAATCAATTAAATTACTATCAAATAAAGAAGCTGATGAAAAATCTAGAAGCGAAATAAAAGAATATATTGATGATATAATTGATATTATTAATGATGATGATATTAAAATTAAAGATTTTCAACAATCATGCCAAAGTATTGTACAAAATTTAAATAATTCAATAGTACAATTAATTAATTTATCACAATTACATCTTGAAGGAGATTATTCTTATACAGGGAAAATAAATTTAACAAATATAGATATGAATGAATATTTAGGAGAAGAAGTTGCGATTAATAGTGAAAAATTAATTCAAGAAAATGAATTAAAAGAAGACAATATATATCGGCAAATAACAGGTTTCACCCCCTTATTATGGGCTGAAATGGTAAGACCCATAATTAATATTTATACAGATAAAACTTATACCGGAAATAATACAACTATTGAAAGAAAAAAAGATAAATGTTCCGGTCCCTTCCCAATTGAAAATCATAAATGGTTTGAAAATGATGATGAAAATATTATTGATAAATTATTCAATAATTGTGATTTTGATAAATATAAAGAAAATTTAAATTATGATATACCATTTAAAGGTACAGAAAATAATATTTATTATGGTATACATAAAATTAAATTTATACCATTTTTATATTTAGTATATACTTGGATCGGTTGGAGAGATTTAGCTAATGAGACAGATGCTGATATAAACTATTTAGAACGTTTAAATGCTAAGAAACAAGAAGCAAAAGTCAACCTCAATCCCCTGAATATTAAAAATGGAATCAACAACCTTGAAAAAAAAGAAAAAAAAGTTCCATATACTTTTGTAAGCAAATTTAACGATCGAAATAATATCCCTGAATCAATGGAAGAATTTTCATACCAAGGTGATAATATTCCAAAAGAATCTGCAGCAATGAATTTTTTTAATTATGCAGAACATTGTAGAAAAGAATTGCTACGATGTGAAATAAAAGAACTTAATGAAGAATATACTAAGAAATATTGGTTAGGATTAAAAGATAACTACCTGGGTTCTAAATATAGTATTACTAAAAATAGAGAAACTACCGAAATTGTAAAAAGATTTATCAATTTAACAATTACAAAATTACCAATATATTATTTTGATTGTAAAAAAGAAATAAATGAATTAAATTCTATATATTCTGTTTGTAATTTATTAAAAAATCTTATACTAGAAAATGAAGTTAATAGTGAATCTAGTTGTGAATATCCTAAAAATTATGATAGAATTAATGATTATAAAAATAATAACGGGAATATATTTAAAATATTATTAAATAAAGAAAATTCTAATTTGATTAAAAAAGGAGCAAATCAAAAAACAACAGAGCTAAAAGATTATGATATAAAAATACATAATTTTGATAATAAAGAACTTGATGAACTTAAATTTCTAAACTTAATAAAAAATAATTGGAAATTAGGTGAACCCTTCTTCACCGAACACAAATTTGATAAAAATAATCCTAATGGTTTTCCTTTATCTAAACATATTCCCGAAATTATTCCACCTGAAGAGGAGGAAGAGTTACTTGGAGGTGCGGTATCTGGAGTTGGGAGTGTCTCTGATGAGGGGGCTGGTGTCCCAGCTTTAGCCGGGGGAGGGATGGGTCGAGGCCAAGTGGCGCAAAGGGGGGGTAGCACTGAAACCACCACGCAGTCAGTGCCGCCAAGTGCGACGGCAAAATTCGTGCCACATGTAGAGCCAGAACCAGAGCCTGACCCCCCCATAAAGTCAGAACCAGAGCCGGAGCCAGAACCAGAGCCACTCCTGATACCCATAGAAGAGAGTGGCACCTTGTCCCGGAAATCTTCTATCGCTTCTGTCGCCACGGATGATTTGCCGCCGCCACCCCCTCCTGGTGCTACTGCCGAGAGCTCGATCACGGAAGTTGGCGCGAGTTTTCCGGTACCGCCACCCGCTGCTGCTGCTGCTGCCCCGACTATTCCTGCTGCTGCTGCTGCTGCTGCTGTCGCTGCTGCTGCTGCGCCCGCTGCTGTCGCCCCTCCTGTTGCTGCTGCTGAAGGTGAAGAGCAATATCCTACTAAAGGATTAAATGAATTATTTAATAGTGATGTAAACGATTCATTATCAGTATATTTTAAAGACGGAATAACCGAAAGTAAATTTTATATATTGGAATTTAGACATAAACTATATGATTCTAATAATGCATTTAAATCTCGTTTAAATAATACAAATAAATCTTATTTTCATTTAGTAGAAGTTTTAAAATTCAAAGAAGCAAAAACATATTCTATATTGATACATATGGAGAATTTTATAGAAGGTAGTACTATTAATAAAAGATTTTCAAATGATAATACACAAATATATGATAAAAATTATTATGAACTTACATCATCAATATCTAAATTAAGTGAAAATAGTGATAGTATAAATGTATATCCAAAACCATTGATAAGAACCAAAGATGTTATTTTTAATGATATTTCAAAGCAAAGATATGATTATATAATTGAAAATGGATCATTTGCAACTAATGTTACTTCTATTGTAAATAATTTGTCGTCTGGTATATCTACATTATCAAAATCGCCTGCTACTACTACAACTATTGCTGCAATGTTGGGAACTTCTGCTGGTTTAGGTTTGGGATTGGTTGGTGCTATGGTAGTAGGATTAGCTTACAAAAATTATAAATCATTAAATGATAACAATTATAGCACGATCGAGGGTTGTAGAGAATATGTATCAAATTATACAAGTTATAATGAAATAATGGATAATATTGATGTCAATAATTTAGGATTAGTAAAATTGAAAGATAATGAAAAAGATACTATCAGATTATTAGATAATTCTAATTTAATTGGAACCATAAATAATAGAATGCGTGAAAGGGGGGTGGGATTAAAACAAGATATTAGTGTGAGTGACAGGAGCAATGAAGAAACTATTATTAATGAATTCATAGAAATATCTAAAACAAAAATAAATGTATCTAGTAATCAAGGACAAGCGACAAATCCAGATTCTAGAAATATTAAAAATAGATGGATGAAATTAAGAGATAATTATATTCAATTAATACAAAATCAATTATCAACTTATCTCATGCCTATAAAATCTAATTATGTAACTAATGTTAATAATTTATATGATCCTAATATAGAAGATAGAATCAGTGGACTACAAAATACAACGACTTTTATTGAAGCATTTAATAGGCTTAAAGATCTTCTAAAACAGTTAACTGATTTTGAAGATACTTCAATGGATGATTTTATTAATAAATTTTATGGAAAAAATAAGAATGAAATTTACGAAGAATTATCTAGAAAAATACCTGGAGGATTAAACCAACCAACCGATTTAAGAATAATTATCCCTCAATTCTATGATTTCTTATTACCTGTAGGTAATATTGGAGATCCTTCAAAATATTATGATTTAATATCTGATTCTATATTTTTGAATCATTATTCTTTATCTCATCTAGAAGAGATTGATCAAAAAGCCAATGCTCAGGGTTCAGCTTTGGGTCAGTTTCAGTCTCAGGTTCAGTTTCCGGATTCAGCGTCAGGTCAATATTCTGGTTTTGGTCAGTCACAGGTTAAGTCATCCGTTAAGTTTCCGGGTTCAGCGTCAGGTCAAGATTCGAGTTGGGTTCAGTCACCGGTTCAGGCTCAGGGTTCAGGGTCAGATTCAGTCTTGCCGACGGGGAACAGAAGCGAGGACACCATACCAATGACTGACCCCCCCACCGAAAATCCTACCCGGGCCGCAGCCCCACCACAATCCCCTGAGAATACTCCCCAACCAGGTACTAGGAGTATTCTCAGGGAATCGCAACCCGTTTCCTCAGAAGGAAGAGAATCTAGAGCTGCGCGAACATTAACATTCGCGGAGACGACGACGCCGACGCCGACGCAGGATTACAAAGAGAATCGACAAAAGCAGATCGAGAAATCGCAAGGAGACTTCGCCACCGTGCAGTCAATCCAACAAGACCCAGCGTTCACGAGAGAGATCAGAGGGATGGTTGATAAGCGTGACGAGCAAGATGCGGAAATTCGGGAAAACCCGGTCCAACTCTTCGCAGCACAAGCAGCAGCATACTCTGGTGCCAAAACAGCAGCAAAAGCAGCAAAAGAACAAGATAGTGAATCATTTATAGGAGGAGGGGGCAAGCAAAAGGGCGGTTCCGCGTCTCGACTACAGAAATCAATGTCAACTTATCAAGATATTGAGGATCTGGACAAAGAGCATTATGGTATTGAACCACGAGATTCTAATTTACAAGTATCAATGTATAGAACTATCCCCGAAGAAAAATACAGACAGATAGCAAAAAAAATTGTTGAAGTTTATTTTGAAAGTATTAATTTTAATATGTACCTTAGTACTGACAATATATCAGATTTATTTATAATACTAGGTCTTTATAAAAATGGTATACAAAATGAAAATGATATTTCTATTGCTTTAAATATAATAAAATACATAATAGATAATTATAGTCAATTTTATGAAAATGTAAATAAAGTAGTATCAAAAATAGAAGAGGAATCAAAAAAAATAACAAAAACAAATGATAATACCGATAATTCTTCTAAAAAAGAAACAAATGTAATTATAGATGAGCAATTATCAATATATGATAACATATCGGGTTTAGATGATATATATAAAGATTTTACAAGGAAATATTTTGGTTCATTATATACTTATTTTTTGTATGGTCCAACTGATAGATTAAATGTTGATAATTATTATACTCCATATTATTTTTATTCAAAAAAATTATTAGAAAAGGGAGATATAAATCAAGATACAAAAGATTATTTATTAAATTTACTACCTTTATTACCTGTTAATGATATAGATTATAAATTAGATAATGATAGAATTTTTGATGAAAATAATTTAAATGAAAATGATATAAAAATAAAAAATCTTGATATTGGAACAAAAATAGTAAATGATATAATGTTTACCTTAATGGAGTGTGATTATATGCGCAATATAGGGGAGAAACCAAACCAAGATATAGAAAATGAGACAAAACCTACCTGGTTTCGTAGATCAGTTGCTAAATATTTAAAAGATATTATAATTCAAAGTGAATCTCCAGAATATGATTTTAGAGAGGGAATAGAACTGTTTAACGATTATGAAAAAATGTTTAATGACCATTTATATGATAATAAATTGAATTTCACACTAAAAGGAGCCGCCGCCGCCCTGCAAGTGCCGAATGCGCTCAATGGAAGAGGATTCTATACTCTATTTAGTTGGTATATTTATAGTGGGATGTATGATTTATGCGATGAATTAGATGAAGATTTAAGAGATAAATTATGGGTTTGTTATAATTTTGACTATAGGGAAATAACAGGGTACGCACCGGCTGGTGTAGACATCCAGCAAGAATATAATGCATGGAGTCGGCGACCGGCCGCCCCCGTTCCCGCACCTCCTGTCCAGCGCGCGCCGCAGAGAATCCTCGGCCTCTCAGTACTAGACTTGCAATATCCCAATATTATAGATTATTATAAGCATAATAAATTTTATATTAGATTTAAAATAGATCATAATAAATATCCATATAAATTTAAAGACACAAATATTATAAGAGATAATGAAGATTATCATGAAATTTTTAAATTAAAATTAAGACAATATTTAATTGAGAGTAAAATTCATGATAGTAATAGTATTTATTCATCTTTATCGTCCCATCTACAAAGACAGCGGTTCACTGAGCAATCAATCACAGAAAAACAAGACATTTTTGATCCCCATCCACTTATAATCAAAAATGAGCGGAGGGTTATTTTTAAATATAAAAATTTTTATACAAAAAACCAGAATGATCACAAATTCGTGACAGATTTCATGAAAACAAAGAAGAGAGAGAGAGATGCTGTGATCAGTATATTGGTACAAAATAATAAGCCTCTGGACGATATGAATAATATGTCTCTCAAGCAGCTCTATGAATACTCTCGTAAAAATAGATTACATGATGCAGTAGAAGCGGCAGGCAAAAGAGAAGCAGGAAAGATGTATGGATTAGTTTATAAATGGATGTATTATTATTCAAATATAACAGGAGAAGGAATTCTTTTAATATTCGATTTTGACGGTAAGAAAAAAATATCTTATTATTCTGAGTTAAATAACTACAGAGATTTTGAGAAAAAAGAAATAATTGAAAAATCAAATCTATATATTACTTTAAATAATGGGGAAATAGGTCCACTTATACCCCGGGAACAGGAAAATCCATTATGGATGACAAAGAGAGATGGAGAGAGAGATGAGGTGCGAAAGATCATTTCCGATAATGCAAATTTCGCCCAAATCGCGCAAGTAGATAAAAAATATTGGGATGTTATTGATTGTAAAAATAGAGATAGTGTTATAGT
>MDTG01090027.1_pt1 | contig 10105 bp, 13 predicted proteins | sample 811421 | NCBI WGS metagenome assembly MDTG01 (sample SAMN05326645, study PRJNA326480) | marine metagenome | isolation source: seawater | place: Pacific Ocean: South East | collected 2011 | reverse complement strand
GTTATTACTGCAGAAGGTGTAATTATGGAAGGTGAAATTGCTCCTGGTGTTGCTGGTGCAAATGGTATTGTTAAGCAAATTAGAAAAGCACATGAAAATGAGAATACAAAAGCTATTGTTTTCCGCGTCAATAGCCCCGGGGGATCAATCATTGCTAGTGAGATGATGCGAGATGAATTATTTGCAGCAAAAAGAAAGGGTTTAAAAGTTGTTGTATCAATGGGTGATTATGCAGCTTCTGGTGGAGTGTATATTTCAACACCTGCAGATTATATTTTTGCTGAACCAACAACTATTACTGGATCAATTGGAGTTGCAATTGCCTTACCAACACTTGAGAATGCGATGGATTATATTGGAGTTAATTTTGATGGTGTTGTCACATCCAAGTATGCTGGATGGGATCCATTGCAAAAGATTGATGACGATTTAGACAAAATTTTTGAAAGTTGGGGAGCTGGGGCATACGATCGGTTTATTACTTTTGTGTCTGATTCACGATCACAGCCTTATGATGATATTAAATCAATAGCTGGTGGCAGGGTTTGGATAGGATCAGCCGCTCAAGAATTAGGTCTTGTAGATGAACTTGGAAATGTTGATGATGCAATTAACTATGCTGTGCAAATGGCTGACCTTGAAAATTACCAGGTTGAATATTATGGTCAAGAACTTTCTCCCGAAGAGATTATCATCAAGGAATTGCTTGATAGTTTTGATGTTTCAATCAAAGAGCCGGAAGTTTTAACAGCATTAAGCGGCCTGTCAAAGCTGTATAGCGAGTATACAGATCTAAAACAACCTAAAGCATTGATAGCATGTGAAAATTGTTTGGTAGATATTGATTAAAACTAATTTTTTAATTCAAAGATTTATAAAACGCTAGGCCTTAAAGGTCTAGCGTTTCTTTAATAAAGGGGATGGTTATCTTTCGCTTTAATGAAGCTGCATTCTGATCAAGAAGAATTAAATCGGAAAGAATAGATGAAAGCTCTCTCTTGTGTCGCTTCATCAAAAATTCAAGCTCTGGTTTATCAAGATTTATATCAAGTTGAGTGCAAATAAAATTTATTGCTGAATCAAGAAGCTCATCTTTGACTGCATGCAGAGTCATGAATTCCATGCGTTTTAATCTAGATAATAAATCTGGCAACATTATCATCTCATCAAGCTCCCGGCCTCCTCCATATGAAAAAAAAATGTTACACCCTGTTTGATTACATTCATTAATTAAATTAAATGTCGCAACTTCCCAATCTTTTTTAGATAGGATTAAATGCAAATCATCAATACAAACAGAATCTAAAGAAGAAAGATTTTGAAAAATTTCTGGGCTCAACTCTATAGCTTTGCTCATAGGCACAAAAACAAACTCTTTACCGGCTCTGCTAAGTTCATTGCATATAGCTTGCAATATGAATGATTTACCTGCAGCTGGCATTCCGTTAATTATTAACTCTTGATGAGAATGACTTGAAACAGCCTCAGTAAGCTTCGATAACAAAAGTTCATTTTCTGGGGTACAAAAAAAGCTTTCAAATGAAGCTTTTTGATTAATTTGAAAAGGGAAGATCAGTTGCTTTGGATTATTCACGATGCAACTTAGCGGTAAGCTTGAACCAATTAAGACCATATAAAAAAAGGCTAACCAAAGTCACGCAGGCTACACAAATATCCACAATAAGACTCATCAAATTAAGACCAAAAATAATATCTACAAATATACCTGCAAGATAACCAATGTGCACAAAAGTTGTTATTTTTCCAAAAGCATTTGGATTGGGCGCTGCTGTTTCATAAACAGTCATGTGAAATGCTGCGCCCATAATAATAATAAAGTCCCTCATGACAAATACTGCCATGACAAAAAAAGGTATGTACGAATTCATCCAAAGAATTAATACGGTACCAATGAGAAGAACTTTATCAGCAATGGGGTCTAGAATTTTTCCTAACTCTGTTTGCCAGTCCATCACTCTTGCTAAATAGCCATCCAAGCCATCTGTGGCTGCAGCTATAATAAATACAAGGAGCGCTAAAATATAATTTTCTTCTGCGATAAATGTTAACAATGGATACATCAGATAAATTCTGATGATAGATAATAAATTTGGGATAAAAATAAAATATTTACTCATGGCTAATTTAGATATTCCAATTCAAGTTTCGATAAGTTTTTATCAAAACTTTTAATCAGGAATCTTGTGCTGCCTTTAAGTTCTTTCAATAACGAATCAGTGGTCTGAAATAATTGAACATTATAATCAATGTAGGATCTATCAAAAAAATTAAAATCTTTAGACTTAATAGCAAAGACTTTGTTAAGTTCAGAATTCATTAATTCAAAGTCCTCGTATGTCTCTAGCCCTTTGACAGATATAACAATTTTATCTCCAGCCATGCCCTCTTTCAGAGGCTCTACAAACAGTAATTGATCAAGAAAAGCGTGGGTTTCTTGAGCTAAATAATCTAAAACCTCTTTTTGCCTTAGTGTAGAACTAGATTTTATATCTCCATTGATAGCCCATTGATTAACACCAACTCGCATGATTTCTACAGAAAGAAAAAAATCATTATAAAATTTATTCTTAATATGCTGCTGTGGTGAAAACAAAACATCTGTTTGACCAAGTAAATTTTGATCTTCCTAATCAAAAGTTGGCAACTCTATATAAACCCCCCTCTCATCCGCTATATCTTGCAAAATGTCACTAAGCATTGAGCCAAAGAAATGATCAGATGAGTTGGCTGAAATATAACTTGGGCTTGACTCTCCTGAATCAATTTTTAACAGCAAGAGAATGACAGGACGATTGAATCCAATCAGGGGAATTCTGTTGGCTCTGAGCAGTGAAACAAACGAATCAATATTAAATTTAACAGATAAATAATCTTGATCATCGATGTTTTCCATTGAATATGATGAAACAAAATCTATCTTATTAATGTTGCCCAATTTCCAAAGGTTTTTTCTCTCTCTGCTACCAGATAACTTAAATATCAATCTATTAAATGCCTTATTCAATCCGTCATTAGTATTGGTATACTGATCATCAGAAATCATTACTTCAAACAAATCTGGTAACTCTTTGGTGAATAAAGGATTTGCAGTCAAAAGACTCAATAGAAGTAGGATTCTTAATTTTTTAATCATATTTTTATTGTAAATGACTAACAAAACAAAACCTACAGATCCCTATGCAAAGGCTGGAGTAAATATTCAAAAGGGTAATGAGCTTGTGCGCTCAATTAAGGCAAGTGTAAATGCAACTCATGATAAGAGAGTTTTGGGGGGCATGGGCGGTTTTGCTGGTCTATTTCAGCTTGGGACTAAATATAAAAATCCAATCTTGGTTGGCTGCACAGATGGTGTAGGCACCAAAGTTGCGCTAAGCCAGAAATACAATAAAACGCATCTCACCGGCCAAGATCTTGTGGCTATGTGTGTAAACGATATGGTGACATGTGGGGCCGAACCCTTGTTTTTCTTAGATTACTTTGCTGCATCTAAACTCGAAACAAAATCTGCAGCTAATATTGTTAAGGGTATTGCTGCAGCGTGCAAAAAAAGTAATTGTGCCCTTTTGGGCGGTGAGACTGCAGAAATGCCTGGACACTATGCAGGAAATAATTTTGACCTAGCTGGTTTTTCAGTTGGGGTCGTTGAAAAATCAAAAATCATTGATGGCAAAAAAATTAAACCTGGACATGTGATTCTCGCAATTGAATCAAGCGGACCTCACTCTAATGGCTACTCGCTTATTCGAAAAATTATTAAACAAAGAAAAGTTCCTGACTCAATTTTAAAAGCTCTACTAAAGCCTACACATCTCTATCCAAAGCCAATTCTAGAACTTATTAAGAAGGTCAATGTCAAAGGTATGGCCAATATTACTGGAGGAGGCTTGACTGAGAATATTCCAAGAATTTTAAATGAATCACAAGTAGCGAATATAGATCTATCTTCATGGAAATTTCCTGCAGCTTTTCAATGGCTGCAAGAAAAAGGCAAAATCTCAAATTTGGATATGTTAAGAATTTTTAATTGTGGCGTAGGTATGATTTGTATTCTTGAGGAAAAGGAAGTTTCTAAAGCTCAAAAAATTTTACAATCGCATAAATTAAAATCCTTTAAAATTGGTTCAATTATTAAAGGTTCCTCAAAAGAACAAATTCAATACCTCTAACTTATGAAAAAAATAATCGTTCTGATATCTGGCAGTGGGTCTAATTTAGAGGCCATAGCAAAAGCTTGTCAAAACGGAAGCATTGCTGGTTCAATTGAGCTGGTTATTTCTAATCAACCGAACGTAAAAGGCTTAGATCGTGCTCAAAAATTTCATCTTATGTCCAATGTGATTAATCACAAGGAATTTGATTCCAGAGAGAGTTTTGATAAGGCCCTCCTTGAGCAGATTCTTCCAGTAGAACCTGATTTAATTGTTCTTGCTGGCTTTATGAGAATTCTTGGTAAAGATTTTACACAAGCCTTTGAAGGGAAACTAATCAATATTCATCCTTCTCTTTTACCAGAATATCCTGGACTAAATACGCACCAACAGGCTATTAATAATGGTGATTTAATGCATGGAATATCAATACATTACGTTAACAGCAACCTGGATGATGGCCCCATAATTGCTCAAGGGGCATTAAAGATTGATCCCAATCAATCTGAAGCAAAGCTGATCAATCGAATTCATAAAATTGAACATGCAATGTACCCAAAGGTCATTGAAGATATATCAAAAGGCTATATAAGCTTAAAAAATGGCTTGGTTGTCTACGCAAAGGAAAGTCACTTTAGCTCAAATCACATGGAGTTTTTCAATGTATAAATATTCACTCATAATCCTTGGTTTTCTATCTAGCTTAATAGGATCGCAGGAAATACCTGACTACAAAGGTGATTATGTTTTCACAAACTCTCGAGTCACCATGAAAGGCATCAGAGAGCTAAGTTCTAAGAAAGAGACCAATGAAAGAACAATTCAGTTTAATGCTAAATTTCCATTGGGAAGGATTAAAATTATTTCTGATTTCACCGAAGCAGATAATCAAATTGCATCAACGAAATACAATGTAGATGTGAAATGGACTCTAATATCAGATAAGAGGGTATTAACATTTGATCAAGCAAAAAATACTCTCATTTCTGCTGGTAAATTTAAATGGGAATCATCATTGCTTGCAAATGAAAATGTTTTTGATCCTCTCAATGTGCAAATTCAAATTAGAAAAAATGTAATTGCTGGTTTGACCGAATTTTCTTTAATGCTTCCTGACCTTAAAACCGGTGCAATAGAACCCAATAACTACAAAGTTGTTGGTGAAGGGAGTTATCAAGTTGAGGGAGTTGATTATCCTTGCGTCATTGTTGAAAGGATAAGAACGCAAGACGATCGAACAACTCGATATTTTCTAGCTCCTGAGCTTGATTACCTCATTATTAAAGTTGAAGATCAAGATGAAGATGGAGATACCATGTTGGAACTTAAAAAGCTCTATTAAGTTTTTGGAAGAGTGACGCCTGTTTGTCCTTGATATTTTCCACCTCTGTCCTTGTAGCTAACTTCACATTCTTCATCAGACTCAAGAAAGATCATTTGGGCAACCCCCTCTCCGGCATAAATTTTTGCCGGCAGATTGGTGGTATTAGAAAATTCAAGGGTGACATGCCCTTCCCACTCAGGCTCCAATGGAGTAACGTTAACAATAATTCCACATCGAGCGTATGTAGATTTTCCTAGGCAGATTGTCAAAACATTCCTGGGTATACGAAAATACTCAACAGTTCGAGCTAAAGCAAAAGAATTTGGCGGAATAATACAAACATCAGAAGTGATATCTACAAAGCTATTATCATCAAACACTTTAGGGTCGACCGTGGCAGAATGTATATTGGTAAAAACTTTAAATTCATTGGCGCATCTAACATCATAACCAAAGCTTGAAACGCCATATGAAATTAATTTTTGACCTTGATCGTCAATGCGGATTTGGTTTTCAGAAAAAGGCTCTATCATGCCCTCGTTAAGAGCCATGCGCTTTATCCATGCATCAGGTTTTATAGACATTAAATTACAATCCTCCCTTGAATTGCTCTAGCGATAGTGTTGCCATCGACATACTCTAACTCTCCACCAATCGGAATACCATAGGAAATTCTTGAAACTTTAACTCCCTCTAGATGATCCTTGATAAATGTTGCCGTCGCATCACCTTCAACGGTTGAGCTTGTTGCAAGGATAACCTCTTCAATCTTTGCTCCTTGTATGTGTCTTAATAAATCTGGAATTCCCAGATCATCAGGTGAGACGCCATCAATCGGAGACAGTCTTCCCATCAAAACGAAATACCTTCCCTTAAAACCACCGGTAGATTCAATGGCGAGCACATCAGATGGGCTCTCAACCACACAAAGACTGTAAGAATCCCTGGATTCATCACTACAGATGCGACAAACAGTTTCTGAGGTAAGCTGCCTGCAAATTTCACAGCGCTGAATTGCAGCCAAGCACTCCTCAAGTGTTTTCGCTAAGTGCAAAGCGCCGTCTTTATTTTTATCCAGCAAAAATAATGCCATACGTTGAGCAGATTTCTTCCCCACTCCTGGCAAGATGGTTAAAGCCTCTATTAATTCGTATAAAAGATCTCTACTCATTGGTTAATTTTTTTAATCGATTCATCAACTATTTTACCGTCAAATGAGCTGATGATATCTTGAATTGCTGGATTTTCTAAAAGAGCGTTTTTATCTTTATTTAATTGAGCCTTCACTGCATTTTCTTGAGCTGCCGCTGGAGATAATGTTATATCTCCACTCTCAATTTCAAGTGCAATTTTACTTCCAAAGTGAGATGACAAAGCTTCAATAAATTCTGTTTTCAAACTATCCGTTGGGTTAATCATGTCGTCAGATTTTTTTAATTTTAGGACATCATTTTGCATACTGATAAATTCAAATTCTGAAAAAACTTGATTTACAAACATAGACAGCTCAAGCGAACCAAACACTGAATTCCATTCAAGCATATCCATGTCTGACTTATTTAAATTATTGGGAGGATTCTTTTCTGGCGCAACTGCCTCTTGTGTTGAATGATCCAAAGAATTAGATTCTATTGCTATGGATGACTTCGGTTCTATGGAGATATTTTTATCTGGCGCCTCAATTTTTTTTGGTGGAGCTGTTATTTCAGGATTTTTTTTTTCTACTTTAGGCAACCCAGATTCTGACATAGGTTGAAATGCAAGCATTCTCAGAATACACAGCTCAAGAGCTTGCTTGGGTTGAGGGTGAATATGAAATTTACTAAGTGCGTTAAGTGCAATCTCATAATGCAATTGGGTTATTTGAGGATCAATCAATTTAGCTAAATCTTGAATTGAATGATCCTCACTGTTATCTAATTGCTGATGCAAAGAAATTTTATGAATGATAGAGATAAGTATTTTTAAAACTTGTTCATACTCGACATTGAGCTCTGTTATTTTATAAAGCGCCTCATAGGCTCCATCACCATCGGTCTGAATAATCTTATATAGCAGCTCAATAACATAAGATTGATCAATGGTACCAAGCAATGCTTTGACCTCGTCAGAATTCAATGATCCGTTTCCATGAGCTATTGCTTGATCTAAAAGTGTAAGCCCGTCCCGAATGGATCCTTGAGCTGAGTTAGCTATTAACCTGATAGATTCCTCATCATATTTAATTGATTCAAGATCAAGCAATGACGAGATATGTGCCTGAATTTTTGACTCGGGGATTATTTTTAAGTTTAGCTGCAAACATCTGGATAGAACTGTTTTTGGAACTTTTTCTGCTTCAGTGGTTGCCATTAGAAAAATAACATGTGGTGGTGGCTCTTCAAGAGTTTTTAAAAGAGCATTAAAACTACTTTTTGAAAGCATGTGCACTTCATCAATAAGATAAATCTTATAGCGAGCATTTGCTGGCTTATATTGAACTGATTCAAGCAACTCTCTCATATCATCAACACCAGTTCTGGATGCTGCATCTACCTCTAAAAACTCAATATGGCGACCGGCTTTAATTTCTTCGCATGCACTGCATTCATTGCATGGAGAAATGGTTGGTTGATCTCCATTTAAACAGTTCAAACATTTTGCAAATACCCTGGCAATGGTTGTTTTTCCAACTCCTCGTGTGCCACTGAAAATATATGCTTGATGAAGCTTGTTATGCGTAATGCTATTTTCTAAAGCTTGTAATATATGCTCTTGCCCAACAACTTCTGAGAAGGAAGCAGGCCGGTATTTTCTAGCTAAAACCTGATATGACATAGGTGTAAATCATACCATTGAATTTATAAAACCCTTTCAATAATTTGGGTGGTAAAGCCCCTGTTAAAGAGGAATTGTTTTTGTTTCATTTTAGACTGATAGTCAGTGGGTTGAATGCCTTTAAATTTCTTTTTAAGTTCCTGCAAAGCATTTTCTAACCAACCTTCATAGGCCTCTATTGCATCATTAATCAGATAGGATTCAACGCGTTTAGCATTAAGCTCCATTTCTATTTTCTTCGGACCAAATCCCTTTCTGGCTCTTGAATTGAGATACATTTCAGCAAAACGCTCATCATCTATAATTTTATTGAGTTTAAGCTTTTCTAGAACATCCTCAATAATGGGTATGTGATCTGGAAAACGTTTATCTAATTTTTGAAAAACTTCATGCCGTGAATGTTCTCGCCTAGATACAATATCGAGTGATTTATTGTAAATTACTGTAAATGCTTCAGAGGTCATTACAGGGGCATAACCCTTGATTTACCTCTATTTTTAATAATCTTGACTCTTTGACCGACGGCAAAACTATACTCGCCTTCCTCTTGAATAATGGAGACTGTTTTACCAGAATCTAAATTAAGCATCAGTTCAATCGCTGGCTTCCTAGTTGCAGCATCACCAATCTTTGAACCCACAGCAGATCCAACCAAAGCTCCTAAGACTCCAGCAATATCAGATTCTGTTTCTGAATCAGTGACTGAGGCACCAGTAACACCTCCAATAATAGCTCCTGCAACTGCTCCAGTATCGCCATCGCCTGATAACACAACCCTATCAATAGATACAACAGTTGCAAAAATAACAGTTTGCATCTTTTGGGCTGATGATCGATCGACTACTTCAGGTCTTAAAGAGTTATATGAACATCCTGCTAAAAAAACTATTGAGATAATTAGGGTGCTTAAATGATTAAGTTTTTTCATCTTCTTCGGTCTCCTGTTTAAAATTCTTTTCTAATTCGTCTGCGATTAAAAAATATGTCTTGCCCTTATAAAAACCGTTCAGGAGTTTTACCTCATGAATTGCCCCATTAAACCTTGTGTCGATAATTGTAAGTTCATCATTTTTTTTTAACCTTACTAAATTTCTTGCGTCAACAGGTGAAAATGCATCCCACATTTGGTTCTTTCTACTGCGATGAGTATGGTAGGCATCACTTGATAAAAAATATACCACTTGGCCTACACCATGAGATTGGGAATATGAACCATTTCTAATTAATTGCCAAGTGCTCCCTTTAAGCAATTCATCTGCTTGTTTATCATCAGCTAGGTTAAATTGAGAAATACTACAAAATAGTATTAGTGAGGTAATTTTTAAGTACTGAATCATATCTATTAAGACTCTAATTTTACAAAAAAGTTCATCATTTTACGTAAGGTAAGAAAAAATACCAAAAAAGCTCATGGCCAACATTAGCAACCATGACCCTAATGCTCCCACGACTCTATAGGGGGTACTTTCTCTTGAAATAGAAAGTCCATAAGCATGCAGTATCCTAAATAAAAAAAATAATGAGCCTAATAAATGCAAAACCCATGCTTCAGCACCCTGCATTTCAATTAACCCAAGTAGAATCAAAGCCAATGGAGCATGTTCAATTAAATTTCCATGAGCCCTCACCGCTTGTAATAATTCAGCTGAATCTCCCTCACCCAGCATGGTATTAGTCCTACCTCTAGCAAAACCAGTATTAAGACCTAAAAAAATTGCTAATATCGTTAGCAGTGAAGCATATAAAAGTGTAATTTCCATAACGGTAAAATATTAAAAATTATTCATCCTTGGTT
>MDTG01053656.1_pt1 | contig 10105 bp, 21 predicted proteins | sample 811421 | NCBI WGS metagenome assembly MDTG01 (sample SAMN05326645, study PRJNA326480) | marine metagenome | isolation source: seawater | place: Pacific Ocean: South East | collected 2011 | reverse complement strand
GCAGTTGAACCAAAAACTAAAGGTGACCAGGAAAAAATGGGAGAAGCTTTAGGTAGACTGGCAAAAGAGGATCCATCATTTAGAGTGACCTCCGATGAAGAGTCAGGTCAAACAATTATTAAAGGAATGGGAGAACTTCACTTAGATATAATTGTAGATAGAATGAAGAGAGAATTTAAAGTTGAAGCAAACATTGGTGCACCTCAAGTTGCTTATAGAGAAACAATTTTAGGAAATGCAACAGCTGACTACATTCATAAAAAACAGAGTGGTGGCGCAGGACAATTTGCTAGAGTAAAACTCGAAATTGAACCTTTAGAACCAGGAAAAGGTAGAGAGGTTGAAAATAAAATTAAAGGTGGAGCAATACCGAAAGAATTTATACCGGGTGTAGAAAAAGGAATAGAGTCAGTATCAGACACAGGTATATTGGCAGGATTTCCAATAATTGATTATAAAGTCACTATAATTGACGGTTTACATCATGATGTAGACTCTAGTGTTCTAGCTTTTGAATTAGCATCAAGACAATGTTTTAAAGATGCATGTCAAAAAGCAATTTTAAAACTTTTGGAACCTATCATGAGAGTGGAAGTTGTTACCCCTGAAGACTATATGGGCGATGTAATTGGAGATTTAAATAGCAGACGTGGCCACATAAGCACACAAGAACAAAGAGGTAATGCTACAGTTATAACAGCTATGGTCCCACTAGCCAATATGTTTGGATACATTAATAGTTTAAGATCAATGTCGCAAGGTAGAGCGCAATACTCAATGTTCTTTGATCATTATGACAAAGTACCACAAAACGTTCAAGATGAAGTAATTAAAAAAACAGGATAAAATGCAAAAACAAAATATAAGAATAAAATTGAGAGCGTATGATAATAAAGTGCTTGATCAGTCTACTGAAGAAATTGTAAATACAGTAAAAAGAACAGGCGCTAATATTAAAGGTCCTATACCTCTACCAACAAAAATTGAAAAATATACTGTCCTAAGATCACCTCATATTGATAAAAAAAGCAGAGAACAATTTGAAACAAGAACACACAAGAGATTAATAGATATAATAGAACCAACTCCCCAAACAGTAGAGGCATTGATGAAATTAGATTTAGCATCAGGTGTGGATGTAGAAATAAAAATATAATTTATGAGTGAAATAGGATTAATTGGTAAAAAAATAGGAATGACTAGAGAGTTTTTTAAAACTGGTAAATCCGTACCTGTTACTGTGATTAAAACAGAAAAAGGTAGAGTAATACAATTAATTAATAAAGAATCAAGAGGATACCAGGCTATACAAGTTGGTTTTGGGAAAATTAAAAATTCCAAATTGAATAAAGCTACAAAAGGATATTTTACAAAGAAAAATACAGAGGCAAAAAGAAAACTAAAAGAGTTTAGAGTAAACAATATTGATAATTATAAAGAAGGAAATGAATTTGGTTTGGAAATTTTTAATGATGTCAAATTTGTAGATGTAAGATCAAAAACAATAGGAAAAGGATTTGCGGGTGTTATGAAAAGACATAATTTTTCTGGTTTAAGAGCAACTCATGGAGTTTCAGTATCACATAGATCACATGGTTCAACTGGTCAGAGACAGGACCCCGGTAAAGTATTTAAAAATAAAAAAATGGCTGGTCATATGGGAGATAAAATGAGAACAATGCAAAATCTTGAGATAATTAAGAGAGATAACGATAATGATTTATTATACTTAAGAGGATCGATTCCAGGTTCAAATAATTCTGAAGTTATTATTAAAAAGGCAGTAAAAAATATAAAAAAATTGACAATAACAGAAAAAATTGAAGCAGCTGAAAAACTTAAAAAAATACCAGATAAAAAGAAAAAATAGATGAAAATAGATAAGATAAATATAAAAGGCGAAAAAAACTCTATAGAGGTATTAGACAAAATTTTTTCTGCAAAAATTAACAAACAGTTAGTTGCGAATGTATTGTACAAAACAATAGCTAATTACAAAGGAAGAAAAGCAAAAACCAAGCAAAGAAATTTAATTAGAGGATCTACAGCAAAAATATGGGCTCAAAAAGGAACTGGTAATGCAAGACATAGCAGCAGAAAAGCGCCAATATTCGTAGGTGGTGGAGTTGCTCATGGTCCTAAGGGTGAATCTAATTACAAAAAGAGAAAAATAAACAAAAGTGAAAAAAAACAAAGTATTGCATCGTTAATTACAACAAAAAATATAGATAATAATTTAATTATATTTAGTGATTTTAAATCTGAAATAAAAAAAACTAAAGAAATGAAATTAATATTAAATAAATTTAAATTAGATAGTTCTTTGTTGATACTGGATAAAGATTCTAAAAGCAAAATTTATAGATCAATACGAAATATCCCTAATACGAAGGTAGCAGATGTAAATAATTTCACTATTTTTGATATAGCAAAATATAAAAAATTAATATTTACGGAAAGTTCCATTAAGGAATTAGAAAAAAAATTTTAAAATGCGAAAATTACATATATACGACAAAATTTTATTTCCAGTAGTTACTGAAAAATCGACAAATTTATCATCAGAAAATAAAATTGTTTTCAAAGTTCATTATAAAGCTAACAAGAAAACTGTTAAGAAAAATGTAGAAAAAATTTTTAAAGTAAACGTTACAAAAGTTAACATATTAAATAAGAAAAGCAGAAAAAAAATATCAAGAGGAAGAAAAATAAGTGTTTTGGGATATAAAAAAGCAATTGTAACATTAAAAAAAGGTCAAAATATTGACTTAACAACTGGAATTTAAAATTATGACACTTAAAACTTACAAACCTTATACAAAATCAAACAGAGGAACTGTTTTAGTTGATAGAAGTAATTTGTGGAAAGGTAAACCATATAAGCCTCTTACAATGGTAAACAATGCATCGCGAGGAAGGAATAATTTAGGAAGAATTACAGCAAGAAATATAGGCGGAGGGCATAAACAAAAATATAGAATTATTGATTTTCACAGAAGAAAATTTGATATGAAAGCAAATGTTGAACGTATTGAATATGACCCTAATAGATCTTGTCATATAATGTTAGTTAAGTTTGAAGATGAAATTAAATCCTATTATTTAGCACCTAAGGATATTAAAGTTGGAGATATTATTCAAAATGGTTCAAACAGTGAAATTAAAAATGGAAACTGTTTACCACTAAAAGATATTCCAGTAGGAATTAACATTCATAATGTTGAAATAGAACCTGGCGCAGGAGGAAAAATAGCAAGATCAGCAGGAACATCGGTAGTTATTACAGGGACTGATGGAATTTATTCATTAATAAAAATGTCATCAGGTGAAATAAGGAAAATTAATTCAAATTCGATGGCTACAATTGGAGTTTTATCTAATCCTGACCAAAAAAATATTAAAATTGGTAAAGCTGGAAGGTCTAGATGGAAAGGTAGAAGACCACATACAAGAGGAGTTGCAATGAATCCGGTAGATCATCCACTAGGTGGAGGTGAAGGAAAATCTGCAGGAGGAAGACATCCAGTTTCAAGAAAAGGACAATCTGCAAAAGGTTTAAAAACAAGAGATAACAAAAGAACTGATAAATTTATTATAAAAAGAAAAGGCAAGAAAAGAAGATAATTATGGCAAGATCTGTTTGGAAAGGACCATTTGTAGAAGAAAGCTTAATAAAAAAAGCTGATAAACAAAAAAACGATCCAAATAAAAAACCTATAAAAACCTGGTCAAGAAAATCAACAATAATTCCAGATTTTATAGGATTAAGTTTTTTAATTTACAATGGTAAAAAATTTATACCAATTACAATATCGGAAGATATGGTAGGCCACAAACTTGGAGAATTTGCTCCAACAAGGCAATTCGCTGGTCATACGCCTGCTGATAAAAAGGCAGCTAAAGAAGAGGCAAAACCACCAATAAAGGATGGTAAATAATGTCTAAAAATAAAGATAAAAGTAAAGATAATATTAAAATGGTTAAATCTATAAATAAAAATGTGCGGTCAAGTACCAGAAAATTAAATCCAATTTTAAGAGGTATAGTTGGTAAAAAAGTTGATATAGCATTAAGGGATTTAAGTTTTTCAGAAAAGAGAATTTCTAACGATATTAAAAAAACAATTTCCTCTGCAGTAGCTAATGCCGAAAATAATTTTCAGTATGATATTGATAATTTAATAGTTAAAGAAGCTTACTGTGGAAAACAAATTATAATGAAAAGATTTAGAGCAAGAGCAAAAGGTAGAGCGGCTCCAATTATGAAACCATATTCAAACTTGACTATAATTTTAACAGAACAAAAAAAAATGGAAAAACATGGGACAAAAAGTTAACCCAATAGGTTTAAGATTAGGTATCAACAGAGGCTGGGATTCTGTCTGGTATGCAAAGAAAAAAGATTTTGGCAATTACTTAATCGAAGATTTTAAAATACGTGAACATATTAGAAAAAATGTAATTAATTCTGGCGTTTCAAAAGTAATGATTGAAAGAACTTCAAAGAAGTGCTTTGTAACTATATATACATCTAGACCTGGTTTTGTAATTGGAAAAAAGGGTAGTGATATTGAAAAAATCAAAAATAGGTTGGCAAATATTACAAAAAATGAAGTAGTTTTAAATATTAAAGAAGTAAAAAAACCTGAAACAAATAGTTATTTAGTTGCAGAAAATATTGCTCAACAACTTGTAAAAAGAGTTTCGTATAGAAGGGCAATGAAAAGAGCAATGCAATCAGCACTTCGTTTGGGAGCTAAAGGAATCAAAGTATCGATAAGTGGAAGACTTGGCGGAAATGAAATAGCTAGAACTGAATGGTTAAGAGAAGGAAGTATACCATCTCACACACTTAGATCTGATATTGATTATGCTGAAGCAGAAGCTTTAACAACATACGGTGTTATTGGTGTTAAAGTTTGGATATATAAAGGTGAAATTTTTGTAAAAGAATTCAGTCAGGAGACAAATAAAAAATAAATATGCTACAACCAACTAGAACAAAATATAGAAAAGCTCACAAAGGCAGAATTCATGGTAACGCATCTAGATGTAATTACTTAAATTATGGATCATATGGTTTAAAAGCAATGCAGCCCGAAAGAGTTATTTCAAAGCAAATTGAAGCTGCTAGAGTAGCACTAACCAGATTTATGGAAAGAAAAGGCCGTGTATGGACAAGGATGTTTCCAAATATACCAGTATCAAAAAAACCTACAGAAGTTAGAATGGGTAAAGGTAAAGGCTCACCTGAATTTTGGGCGTGCAGAGTTAAGCCTGGTAGAGTATTATTCGAAGTTGACGGAGTATCAGAAGAAGTTGCAAAAGAGGCTCTTTACAAAGCTTCAGCTAAATTACCAATAAAAACAAAATTTATAAAAAGATTTTAAATGAAAAAGAAAGAAATTAAAAAATTAACAGTAGATCAAGCTTTAAAAAATATAGAGAAGCTTAAAAAAGACTTATTTAATTTTAGGTTTCAAAAAATTAATGGCCAATTAAAAAACCCAGCTAAAATATCCGAAACAAAAAAAAACATTGCAAGACTTAAAACAATTACAGAAAGAAAAATAAATGCCTAGAAAAGTTTTAAAAGGAATTGTTATTAGTGACAAACCAAACAAAACAATTACTGTTCAAGTTGAAAGGAAATATAGCCATCCAATTTTGAAAAAAGTAATAAAAAAAAGAAAAAAGTACAGTGTTCATGATAAAGATAACAAATTTAAAAATGGTGATAAGGTTACAATAATAGAATGTAAACCACACTCAAAAACAAAAAAATTTGAAGTAATGGAGATTTCCGAATGATACAAGTACAAACTGAATTGTTAGTAGCAGATAACACTGGTGCAAAGAAAATTGAATGCATTAAAGTCCTTGGTGGATCTAAAAGAAGATATGCGAGCATAGGTGATATAATAGTGGTGGCTGTAAAAGAAGCAATTCCTAAGGGCAAAGTTAAAAAAGGTTCTGTACATAAAGCAGTAGTAGTTAGAGTTAAAAAAGGAATACATAGAGATGATGGATCAAAGGTTAAGTTTGATAATAATGCAGCTGTACTAACTGATGAAAAAGGAGAACCCATAGGTACAAGGATTTTTGGTCCAGTAACAAGAGAACTAAGAACTAGAGGTCAAATGAAAATAATTTCTCTAGCACCAGAGGTATTATGACAATTAAAAAAGGAACCAAAGTAAAAATATTAACAGGAAAAGATAAAAATAAAGAAGGTGAAATTATTGAATTAGAAAAAAGCACTTATAGAGCTAAAGTTAAAGGAATAAACATCGTAAAAAAACATATAAAAACTACAAAAGAAAAAAAAGGTGGAATAGTGTCAAAAGAAAATTTTATTCACATATCCAACCTTTCAATAATTGAAGATAAAAAAAATAAAAAAATTGAACAAAAAAAATAATTTATGACAGCTAGACTTAAAGAATTGTTTGTAAAAGAAATTCAACCAAATCTTAAAACAAAATTAGGTTTTAAAAATTTATATATGACACCAAAAATTGATAAGATAGTAATTAATATGGGTCTAGGAGTAGATGGCAATGAAACAAAAATACTTAAATCATGCGAAGAAGATCTAGCAAATATAACTGGACAAAGACCTGTTATTACAAAGTTTAAAAAATCAATTTCAAATTTTAAAACGAGGAAAAATACTAATGCTGGACTTAAAGTTACACTTAGAAAAAACAGAATGTATGAATTTATAGATAGATTAGTAAATATTGCTTTACCTAGAGTTAAAGATTTTAAAGGTCTATCGAAAAAAGGCTTTGATAAATTTGGCAATTATACATTTGGGATAAAAGAACATATCATTTTTCCAGAAGTAAATTTTGATAAAGTAGATAAGATAAGAGGCTTAGATATCACAATAGTTGTAAAATCTATAGAAAAAAACCACAGTTTTGAATTATTAAAAAAATTTAATTTTCCATTTACAGAAAGCAAAAGTAATTAATTATGGCTAAACTAAGTTCAGTAAATAAAAATAATAAAAGAGTAAAATTAGCAAACAAATATTATTTAAAAAGAAAAAAACTAAAAGAAATAATAATGGATAAGAAACGACCGCTAGAAGAAAGATTTAAAGCGCAACAAAAGCTATCAAAATTACCTAAAAACTCATCGAAAATTAGAGTAAGAAATAGATGTCAAATAACTGGTAGACCACATGGTGTTTACAGAAAGCTTAAAATTTCACGTATAGCACTTAGAAAATTAACTTTAGAAGGAAAAATTCCAGGAATGGTCAAATCTAGCTGGTAGAAAGGAAAAATATGAATTTAAGTGACCCAATTGGAGACATGTTATCAAGAATAAAAAATGCTCAAACTAGGAATTATAAAAAAATTCAATTACCATCATCAAATTTTAAAACAAAAATTGCAGAAGTTTTAAAAAATGAAGGTTATATTATTGATTACAAAATAATAAAAAATGAAAACAAATCCATTTTGGAGATTGATTTAAAGTATAATTCAGGCAACCCAGTAATTCAAGTAATTCAGAGGGTATCAAAACCAGGTAGAAGAATTTTTTCTAGTGCAGAAAGTTTACCAAAAATTAATAACGGTCTTGGCATTGCTATAATATCAACTCCCAAAGGTGTAATGTCAGATATTGATGCAAGAAAACAAAAAATTGGTGGAGAAATAATTTGTAAGGTATTTTAATGTCAAAAATAGGTAAAATTAGTATATCAATTCCAGAAAAGGTTAAAGTAATTCAAAATGGTAATATTTTAAATATAGAAGGACCATTAGGAAAAAAAAACATTAAATTTAGATTTAAAAATGTTTGATTTGAATATCAAGGAAGGTAAAGAAGTATCAATAAAACCTAAAAAAATTGACGAAGATTCTAAAAGAATTTGGGGAATGAGTAGAAGTCTTTTAAATAATGCAATAATAGGGACTTCAGCAGGATATTCAAAAACTTTAGAACTTGTTGGTGTAGGATATAGAGCTGCATTAAAAGGAAAAATTTTAAACTTACAGTTAGGTTTTAGCCACGATGTAAATTTTGAAATACCAGAAGGTATAAAAATCACAGTTGATAAACAAACTACAATTAATATCAGCGGTATTGATAAACAAGAAGTTGGAATGATTGCATCGAAATTAAAATCAATTAGACCGCCAGAACCATACAAAGGTAAAGGAATTAAAGAAAAAGGTCAGTATATTTTAAGAAAAGAAGGAAAGAAAAAGTAATGAAGTTAAGCACACAAGATAGAAAAAAATTTAGAATAAAAAATAAATTAAAAAAAATATCTGGAAGTGGTAGATATAGATTGAGTGTTTCAAGGTCACTTAAAAATATTAGTGCACAAATAATTGATGACAAAAATAATAAAACATTAGTTTCAGCGTCTTCTGTCGAAAAAGACATAAAAAGCCTAAAAAAGAAAAAAATTGATTTATCAATTTTAATTGCAGAAAAGTTAGCAAAAAAAGCACAAGATAAAAAAATAACTAAAATTTTCTTTGATAGAGGCAGCTATAAATATCATGGCAGAGTTAAGTTGCTAGCTGAAACTTTAAGAAAGAATGGAATGGAATTTTAATTATGGATAAAAAGAACGACGAAATAGTAGAAAAATTAGTACATATTAATAGGATAACAAAGGTAGTAAAGGGTGGAAGAAGATTTGGTTTTTCTGCACTTGTTGTAGTTGGAAATCAAAAAGGAAAAATAGGAATTGCTCATGCTAAAGCTAAACAAGTTCCTGATGCAATTAAAAAAGCTAATGAACTTGCTAGAAGGAAATTGATCCAAATTCCTCTAAGAGAAGGTAGAACAATTCATCATGATATATATGCCAAAGATGGCGCTGGAAAAATAAAACTAAGATCTGCACCCAAAGGTACAGGAATTATTGCTGGTGGTCCAGTTCGAGCAGTATGTGAAGTATTAGGAATTAAAGACATTGTAGCTAAATCTATTGGAAGCGCAAATCCACACAATGTTATTAGGGCATGTTTAAAAGCTTTATCAAGACAAAATTCGCCAAAAAATATTTCATTTTATAGAAATAAAAAAATATCAGAAATAGTTGAAAAAAGAGGATAGTAAAAATGTTAAATACCACTTTATCAGTAAAAATTAAAAAAATGAGAGTTGGTAGAGGAATTGGATCTGGAAAAGGAAAAACATCTGGCAGAGGCGTTAAAGGACAAAAATCTAGAAGAGGAGTTGCAATAAAAAGTTTTGAAGGTGGTCAAATGCCTCTCTATAGAAGATTACCTAAAAGAGGTTTTAAACCAATTAACAAAGAAAAAATTGCAATAGTAAATTTAAATCAGATCAATAACTTTTTAAAAAAAAATAATTCAAAAATTGACAAGATAGATTTAGAAATTTTAAAAAAAAATAATGTAGTAAACAAAAAATATAAAAAATTAAAAATTTTAGGATCAGGCGATTGCAATGAAAAAATAAATATTGAAACAAATTACGTATCATCATCGGCTAAAGAAAAAATAGAAAAAATCGGTGGTTCAATAAATATTAAAAAAAATAAATAAATCTTATGAGTGAATCATCTCAAAACAATGATTTAAAAAATAGGATAATTTTTACTATTTTTATTTTAGCAGTTTACAGATTGGGTACATTTGTTCCATTACCCGGTATAGATCCAGAACAATTGCAAATTATAATGGAAGGAAACCAGAAAGGTTTGCTAGGAATGTTTAATGTCTTTGCTGGTGGTGCTGTAAGTAGAATGGCAATTTTTGCACTGGGAATTATGCCGTACATTTCATCTTCTATTATTATACAATTATTAACAGGTGTATCTGACTATTTTAAAAATTTAAAATCTCAAGGTGAAATTGGAAGACAAAAAATTACTCAAATTACAAGATACGGAACGGTACTTCTTGCTACAATGCAAGGATACGGCTTATCTGTTGGCCTAGAGTCTTCTGCAAATTTAGTAATTAATCCGGGTGCCTTTTTTAAAATCTCAACTGTCACAACTATAGTTGCAGGAACAATTTTTTTAATGTGGTTAGGTGAGCAAATCACTCAAAGAGGAATTGGAAATGGAATTTCATTAATTATTTTTTCAGGAATAGTAG
>MDTG01402087.1_pt1 | contig 10106 bp, 5 predicted proteins | sample 811421 | NCBI WGS metagenome assembly MDTG01 (sample SAMN05326645, study PRJNA326480) | marine metagenome | isolation source: seawater | place: Pacific Ocean: South East | collected 2011 | reverse complement strand
TAGGTTGGCAACTTTGACAATTCAGCGAAACAGTCATTTACTTCTTCTTCGTATTTGCCTACTTCGATTTGGATGTTTAAGACGGTGCCATCTGGCAAAACAATACCTTGAATCGATTCTTCAAGCAATTTTCCATCCGTTAGATAGTCTACAGCAACTGTGAAATCTAATACGTTTTTCTTTTCAATGCTGAGCATCCATTTCCGTATAGCATGATCTAAATTTCGCCTTGCTTCTCCTGTTGTATTGTAACATTGAAAATTTAATAATACCGGTTTTTCTTCAATACCAAGCTCTAAGTTAATTTGCTTTTGATAATTATTTAACCACCAGTAATCTTCAGCATTAGGTAAATTTAAATTTTTGCGCGTTTCTCTCGTGCGTTGATAAAGTCGCCTGTCAGGTTCTTCATCAAAATCTACAGTTGCTTTTTTCTTTTCTTTCTTTTTTTTTGGAACAATACGAGGAGGAGCTGGAAGATTATTATCTTCATCGTCGTCGTCATCATCGTCGTCATCATCATCGAAAACGTGATAAGGATTTCGTTTGCTTTGTTTTGCTGCTACTTCCTCTTCTTTCTTTTTTTTAGCCTTTCTACGAGCCTTTTCACGCCTTTTTGCTTTTTTCTTGCGCATTTTTTTAGCTTTCTGAACCAATTCATGATCAACTATATCAGAGATCATAGTGGTAGTAACTTTTTTAATTTTTTTTGATACTCTCTCATCTTTATCGTCATCACGAGGGTGATTATTTTTTTTATTTTTTAAGCCACGGAACATTTCTTTGATTGAATATGCTGTAACTTTGAGTATCGTTTTAAATGATTATATTAATAACTATATGTGATTTTTGATCTTTTATTTTTATTAGAATATATTTTTTTGTCTTATCGATTTCTATTTTGTTCAAGACCTTGTACGTATTTATATTTATATAACGTAGTGACTGATATTTATTCTGTTCAATATTTATTTAATTTATAAAAGTATAACTATAGTGCTATGCTATGCTACAATTTCATTATGGTGGGAATCTTCGATAATGCATAGTGTGTCTATGCTAATGCACTCTTAAGAACCAGCTAATGTTAATGAATGGTAAAATTCAAATCGATGGCAGCAGTTAAAAATATTTAAGCCTATTTAATAGTAATTAATTCAGAAAAATCCCAATAAAATATTTTAATGCTTTTAATGCTATGTGGTGGTAGCTATTTTACTATAAATTTTTGAAATTTTGTAGCAATTATTTTTATAATGCCACGATTCACAATCGTAGACCGGTATACCGCCGCTTAGACCGGTATACCGCGATATATATTGAAAATATTGAACAAATATAAATATATATACTTCGTGGAAGCACGATATAGATGTATAAGTAGTACAAAAGAAATAAACAATAAAAACAAAAAAACAAATTGATTATTATTATTATTATTATTATTATTATTATTATTATATTATTATAAAATATAGAGCAATATGCAAAAAATTACGAAAAGTTTTACATTGACACCATCATCTTCGTCGTCATCACAGAGTACACTTGTTTTACACAAAAGTAGTGGTGCTTTTCATGGCGAAGTAAATGACGCTAGTGTTCGTATCACGGGTCAAGTTTTCGGTGAATGTGTCATAGATGCATTTTGGAAGCAATTTAACGTTGCTGGAGGTGTTGTACTGAAGCTCCACAATCCATATGGTACAAACGTGGACGTGGACTGTCGCATAAATGCGTACGACACTTCGATGGGGAAAATATTTTACCATATGGTAAAAGTACAAAAAAATAATCTTTGTACTGATGAAGATATGTTTTCTTTTTCGTCAAATAGTTTATTTAAAACTACTACTCCATGTGGTCCTGCTTTGAACGTATTGAACCCAGACTATTGGTTATTTGATGGTGATAGTGGATTTCCCTTTAGTAAATTAGAAGATTTTAAAGATGGTAGTTGTGAGAACTCTGTCCATCTTGAGACGGGGGATAACTATTTTTTTGTTCGTTTGACTGGTTTAGATGTTAATGCATTTACAACTTTAAAATCGATTGAACCTTGGTTAGAGCAGCATTCGTATCCACAGAGTGTAATTGACAGTGGTATTACTGGTAAATATACTGGTGTTACTGGTGCACAACAAATTATTTCGCGACGAATTAAAGCGGTTAATGCAATGGATCATACATTTCTTGCTCCAAAGTTATGTGACAAAAGATATAAAGTTACTTGCGTTACTGCTGATAATACGGGCAACCTTGTTACAACAACTATTGGGGCTGGTGTTGTCGGTGATCTTAAATTGGGTATACCAAAAGGATTTGTCAATGAGAAGACAGTTGCGAATGTAATGGTATTGAAGGCTGAGTCTGGGTATTTCACAAAAGAAAACGCCCGTATTCTTGGACAATATGAAGCATTAAAAATGTTTGTTTACTTCTTTGGTGATTCGGGATTATGGTCAAGAAAAGGTAAATCGGTGTGGAGTGATAAAAAGTCGCATAGTAAATTCATTAGTAATTTTGGATTGAATGTAGCGGTGACAAATAGCTCTTCTGTATCACTTAATAAGAAGAATATATCTCCTGAGGTTCTGCAAGAGTGGGAAACTACACTCACCGATTTAGCAAAGTGTGGGCGATATGTGAAATTACGGCAAGGTGTGGGGAGTAAAGAATTACCAACATGGTTAAATTGTATTCATGTCCCGCGAGTTTCGACGAATGGAACTTCAAAGGAAATTGCTTCTTCCAGTAAAGTAAAAGCATATATGCGGTTCCTTGATACAAATCACGAGTCTAATGGGACAAATTTTCAAATAGAAAGAACGCCTTTTAGTATTCAATTTCCATATACAACCAAAGCAGCGATAAAAGGCACTACAAGATCAAAGAGAGGGGTTGGTTATGAAGTGTCTAATTGTCATTATTGCAAGATATTTGATGTTGTTGTTAACCAAGTCACTTGGTTCAGACCACTGAAAAAAAGAATATTATCAGAAGCGAATAAAAATACTACAGCAAGGAAAAAACAAAAATTGGTTTTAAAAATTAAAAGGACGACTGCTTTACCTGAGGAAGAGAATCGTACAGATGCTTTTAATGCGTTTAATGTAAATCTTTTTGGCGAAGCCGTAACCAATGTTCGTAGAGATCGTTCCGATTCTTTTACGAGGATCGATGATGCATCAAATGAAGACGTAGAAGACGAAGAAGAATTTGATGAATTTGAGGAAATGGCAACACGAATGCACAATGTGGTTGGGAATAAAGATCCTTGGGAATATGCGAACAGCACAAAGCTATGGGAGAACTTTGAATTAGGGAATTTCAAAGGCAATGAACGTTGGTTGACAGATCCTAACAGTGAGCCAATGAGCATTGAGATTCAAAAAAGTGATGATGAAGTGCATGATGAATATGTGAAAACGGCGGAGGATGTACAAAAGGATTTGTTTCCTGAAATCCCAGAAGAGGAAAAGTATCATGTTAATCGTTGTGCAACAGAAATAATGGATATTTATGGTCGTATACCAAAAGAAGATGGCAACAGTTTTAGTGATTTAGAAGATGATCCATATTTTTTTGTAGATTGTGGGTCGACGGAAGAGAACGAGGTAGACCCATCAAAGTTTCCTGATTATTTTGGTAATGAACCAACATTCGGTGTTACAGATTTAAAACCGGAACATCAAAGTGATCTACATCCATGTCTTTTGAGTACACCTACTAAAGAGGAAAGAAGAAAAATTATAGATATTCACAATATTTCAACTTATTATTTTAAATGAATGGTTAATAAGGCTCTCATTGCACGTCTTAGTCGTCTTTTGATTCGCCATGGACGTTTTAGACCGGAGATATTGTCGTATAACGGTTCATAATCTGTTTCGTTATAAATATCATTATAAATATATATGTTTTGTTTCTGTTTTCTCTTCTTTTTCTTAGATTTTAAGGAGCGTCTGCATATAGGGCATTTATGGTGTTGAAATTGTATCATTTGTGCATGACACTGTTGACACCATTCATGTTTACATTTTGCAACGTACATGTTTGTATTGGTTGTTATGTCTTCATAACAGATAACACATGTATTATTTGACATAATGTCTATAAAATTATCAATTTAATATAATATAGTTAATTATTATTATTATTAATCTCTTCTTTTTTCGTAACTGGTTCTTTATATATAACGTATATGAATGATAGGATGGTGCTAACAATAGCAATAATTGAGCTATATACCATAGTGTCAACGATCCATGGTTTACAACTAACTCTCGTCACTTCATTAAAATTTAGCATCATGTAGGTAATGATGGTAAGAATAAGTTGTAGAGCAAATAATAGTAATTTAATTTTCAAAGCTTTCAACATCATGTATAGTCCGGGTATACAATGTAAGAGATATAGGCATGTGCTGGTAATCGATTGTATCCATACTAATGAGTATACTGTATTGGTAACGTAACATGTAGTATATTCAATGTAAACAGCAAATAAAAGTGTTAAATTGGCAAGAGTTTGTATTAGATTGAGTGATGACAATATTCCACAGTAGCACATGTTGATGATAAAAAGTGTATATAAATGTTTTTCTCTGTTCGTATATAGTGTAATGAGTGAGTCATTTGATAGGGTCAGTAATTATGAGTTATTGGAGAAGGGCTTACAGATAGATTTTTTATGTACGCTTTGTGAGGAAGAAACGGAGGTGGATCGTTCATCGTTGGCTGAATGTGTTTTATGCCATAAAAAATGGTGTTATGTATGCGCAGTGGAATGGTATAAACATTCTCGCACATGTCCTTTTTGTCGCAATACAAAGATTTTGTACCCGTTTGATGATAAAAAGGAGGAAGAGGAGGAGGAAGAGGAGGAAGATGTACCTGATAGAGAGGTAATAAGAAAAATATTTATGTTATTTGCTTGTTTTAGTATTTGTTTAATTCTGGCATTTCTGACGTACAACAATGGTGATTTAAATGACATGTATTATATTATAGATCTTGTCGCTATGATCTATTTATGTTTTTTCATTTATCTTGTAAGTGAGTCATTATGCCATGGTTGTCGGTAACTAGACGTTGAGTTAACTTATTGTAATCTTTGTCTTTTTTGTGTATGTTCTCCTTCTTTTTGCTCTCCTGCTTCATCATCAACTAATGATGATCGAATCCGTACCGCATCTGTACCAATTTGCGTTTCTCCTAATTCACTGATATGAACCGTGTCTTCTTGGTTTGCTTCGTCTTCTGAATAATTCATCATCATCATCATTCTAGGAGAATCTTCATTTGTTTTTTCTTCCGATCCAAGTGCCGCTATTCTGGCCCTTCTTAACTCGTCTAGATCATTTTCAGTGTAACTGTGTACACTGTTGTCGTCATAGTCATAACTATCTGCTACTATGCCTCTTTCTTCTTCCTGTTCTGTTTCATCAAGGACTGGATTATCGCGTCTTGTTGAAAATACGAGGTCAACGGGGGCATTGTTGGTGTTAATTGTTTCCTGTGGGGGAGGAGGTTGATGCCTAAGTGATTGTGTAGCTTGTTGCAAAGCATCGTTTGGCCAATCTGGGTTATTATAAGTACCATTTCGTAGTAGATAATCTTCATGTGCTAATTGATTTAAGAAAAGTTTGTTTGCTCTTTTGATTTGCGGTGAGTTTAAAGCAGCAGTGATTTCTCTTTCATCCTTTGCACTTTGAACGATAAAAATTCTCTGTTGTCGTTGGTAGCAAGCTAAATCATCTAAGTCATGGCGAATGTAGGTGACTTTTTGTGTAGCAAATGATAAATCGCATCCAAGGTTCATAGCAGCTGTTTTTGTCAATACGTTAGGTTGTTTATCAACTAACAACTTGTCATTTGGTTTTAGATGTAACAGTTCTCCAATTTCTGGGTACATTTTTCCTTGATAAATTGTCCCATTGGCGGTGGAAATATGTTTCTCTTTGCTGTATTTATGTGTAAACGATTTCATTACGCCAACAATGGTGGTGTTATCAAATTGTCTATCACGTTCATGTAGTTCTCTACAGTAAGGGACAAGAAAATAATAATCCCAATCTTGTGTTCCTTTTGATTTGACTCGTCTCAGGACATTGTATTTACTTTTTTCGTTCATTTCACCATGTGTGGGTGGAGCTTGGTTAAACGAGGATTGTAGAGTTTGTTGATTGCTACCAACAAGAGTGACAGGTTGTTCTGTTAAACACTCGTCTTCTGGAGGGAAAATATATTTAGTAACATTTTGCCCTTGATCATTGTGTGTTCGAACGGCTCTAATTCTAGTAGGCCTCCTATATTTTTTGGTCGATACGGATTGTTTTATCATTGCAAATAAATTAGATCGATACAACGTTTCCGATAGATTAATGCATTTACCTTGTTGTGACATACTATTTTGCGAGATGATATCTTTTACGTTTTCATATAGTTGTGTACCATTCGAGTTTCCAATCCATACGTAATTGTAATTTTTCTTTTCGTTTTCTTCTAGATATGTCTGCTGTGTTTTACACATTTTTCGTCTTGCTAGTTCGACCATAGCCTCCAGTGTGGCGTGTTCCGTGTAACTGTAAAAGTTTGATTGTCCAATGGAGAAGGCAGCAAATGCAGCGGATGTGCCATCATATAACAATGAATCTAAATCACGTATCCAATTCTCTTGTTCAATAGGATCTGTGAGAATATGTTTCAAGGAGTAACCAAAATACTTTCCTAAGAGTGGTATATGGTCTTTTGGCATCTCATCCGTGTATCCATGTGGATTCTCTTTGTATTTGGTTTCAAATTTCCATTCACCTATTGTAACCAGTTCATTATTTTTTTCCTCCTGTAGAATAAAATGATTGGGTGCAATTGCATTTACTTTGTTGATAATGTAAATAATCCCATCGATACTGTATTTCACTTGCCTTGACATACCTTTTAATGATTGTACGATGTCGTTTTGGTCGTTTTCACTTAATCGAATTGTTTTTTTTCTTTTCCTGTCGTTTAATGTAAATATGAAATATTTGTACGGCGGTGGGTAACTATGTAAAATTTCCCAAGCTTCTAGTTTGATAGCGTTGTTCATTAATTGTTTAATACGCATAATTCCTCTAGATGAAATATGCTGTTTTAAATGCGCATCAGCTGTATTCATTATATGTTTATGCACATATGGAAATACAAAGAGGACGGGATCATCCAATATACCAACATCGTTGATAAGCCATTGCATATAACCAAGCACTGCATCAATAAATTGTGCCTTGTTGATTTGTTGTTGTCTTATTTCCTCGTAGTATTTACCTTCTAATGCGGCATTTTTCTGGTGTACTCCTTTGTTTTCGTCAAGTTCTGTTTTTGGATATTCCTCTTGGCAATGGCGTGATGCTGTCGCTTTGTCATTTCCATTCCATGAGATTTCATTGGTTGCTTGTATCTTTGGGGTACAATCAATTAACAATGTCACTGTTTTCTTCCATTTTCCATCAAATGGATCTTGGTATACACGTTCATGTTGTGAATAACCAGCTGCACTGACTGCTTTCATGGTTGCAATACGCTGTTTGGAGGCAACATCTGATCCAGCAAGTGTATTTTGGACGGCCATTTCGTGGTAAAGTTTTACCATGTTTAAAGAATGTGAAATGGTGTGAGCTAAATTACTGCTTGTGTTGCAATTCTGTGCGGTGCCGTTGACCTTCAATAAACGAAGCAGGTCCAATGCAAATGATTTTCCAACTTCTCCGGAACCTAATAACACTAAGCTATATGGTAGCGAATACACCGTAGTTCCTCCAAATCCAACAAATTTCAAATGCATAAATTCTTTGTGGTTATGTGCAATACAAAATACATATTCATATACAAAAAACTCTTCTTGGATAAAGCATCCTAAGAAATCAAATTTTTCATTCAGTGGAGTACGTTGAAATTGAAATGGGCTAATTAATGGGTTATCCAGTTCAATGTGTTGACAAATACTTTTTAAAGGGAATGATATGTTACCTTTGCCATTTACCTCTTGTGTAAATTCCCTAAAGTTTGCAATAGAAAATTTAGTATAAAGATCTCGTAATCGTTGTATTTTTAAGTTGTTATGCATGATCGTATCTTCCAAAATTAAATCTCGTTTTGTCACATATTCTTGTAGTTTGGTACCAGCATTTGCACGAAATAACATTTCCATTAAACCGTCTTCCAGACAAAACGTTAAAAACTGCTCGTTTTTTGTATCTACCGTTGTCCCGCGTGGCATAGTAAAATTGTTAGATGGTGTACCAATTTTATATCTGCCCATTTTATCCATATCGAGGTCCTCAACGTCTGGAGATGTATCGTTTGCCATAATTTTTAGTTTTTGCATTTCCTTTGCCAAATCATGTTGCAATTTCATCGGTTTTAACGTTAACTCAACGTAACGAACTGGTAGTAATTTGCTACAAAGCCCTTCACTAGCCTGTCTTGGTTTTGAATTGGCCCGTTGCGAGTAAACTAATCTATTCACCGCACCGACATCATCTGCTAGTAAATTAAACATGTATTGTCTAATTTTGTTCGCAGGGCAGAAGATTAGTTGTCCGTCAACTTGTTTGAAATAATTATTCTTATCCCAGTAGTATGAATCAATATCTGGATATAATTCACTGCTTGAAATTCGGTAATCATCCTCTGGTCTTTTCCACCCGTTCTCTTCTTTCATTTTGGTCCAATACGAAGCTAGAGGTTCGGCATTTGTTTCGACTAGATTTGGTTGATCAAAGACATTTAAATGATACTTGATGTTGTTCCCATTGAAAGGACTACCCCATCCTTTTACTTCATGCGCTTTTTCAAATGCTTTTTTTGTAAATTCCGCAGCAACATTAAATTCACTTTTATTGGCTTTCCCATAACAAGTTTGATACAATGCATGAATATATTTAGCAGGATTTCCAATCAATAGTCGTTTGTAGTTCTCGGCAAAGGATGGATATGCAACACGCATCGGGCCACGTCCTTTTTTCTTTTCTTCAAAGTCCTCTCCAGAAATAACTTTCCCAAGTAAAGTCGGGAAATCACAACCAAAATTTGCATTCTTTTGCACAATCACCCAAAGTCTACAACCCGCATCTTCCTTTTTGTTGTTGGTGCTAGGGATACCTTCGATAAAAGCATATACTTGGTCGTTTTGACTGACATCGTCTTGCATAATTTCAGCAGTAGAAATATTGTCTTGTCCATCATTACTTTGGTCATTTTCTTGATTGCTATTATATTTACTAGCGTTCGACAACTTCATCGCGTAACTACATGTTTGCGCGAGCAACTGAAACATCAAGTAGAAGTTTTCAACCGCTGCTGAAGACTTTCGATTAACGTCATCTTCATATGCTATATCTTTTATAAACCTTGCATTTGGCCTTCGTTGGTCCTTGTGTATCATAAATGTATACACATGCTTAGGGTCAACGTAAAGATGGTTGGTTTCCGAAGCTACATGGTCACTTTGGCCAAGGTATTGATTTATAGAAAAACTGCCTTCTCCATCATCTCTAAATACTCCTCTTGGTATATGGTCTTTGTTTGGATTTACGCCAAAAGACATTTGTGTCTATATTTTTTGTTATAGATTGCTTTTATATATATTTTTAATGTAATAGATTCTTCTTTGTATTTTTTTCTTTCTACTGTGTATCAGTCACTACGTTATATATATGTGTGTTGTGTATGTATTATTGTGTTAATGTTATTATATATATATTATTGAGACCGATTTTTTTTAATTACTATTAAATACGAATGAACAGAGCTGGTTCTTAACAATTTTTGTTGAGCTTAATGCTACCCCCATAGTATGAAACCTTAACATAAATGATTTACGATAGAAATAGCACCGCTGGTTCTTAACTGTCGGGTTAGAGTTAGGGTTGAGATTTTCAGGAAAAGAAAAAAAAGTATTTTTAGCAAACACACATCGCCTGATTTCTAGCATGGCGATAGCATCCATTCATGGTGAAATAGCATTAGCAGAAAAACTAATTCGGAATCCCAAAAAACTAAAAAATGAATGAGTAAATAAATAAATATTAACTAAGAAAATGAATGAATGAATAAATAAAT
>MDTG01400341.1_pt1 | contig 10106 bp, 7 predicted proteins | sample 811421 | NCBI WGS metagenome assembly MDTG01 (sample SAMN05326645, study PRJNA326480) | marine metagenome | isolation source: seawater | place: Pacific Ocean: South East | collected 2011 | reverse complement strand
TACCACGAAATGCTCTGCGTCGACGGAGACCATCGTATGTGTAACGGTAACGCCCCCCCTTCTTTTTGACAATTTTGTGACCCTTGAAACCACTTGAAGGGGATACGAGTACCTTTTTTCGTCCTCCACCATCTAAGTCAGCTCGCATTGGAGTCCCAGTTAGGTCTGAACCTCCTGTAATTTGTAGTTTGAAACCGCCCAAACTTTTCTCACCATCGCCAATGAATATCCCATCGACATCATCACCGATTTTCTTTCCTAAGAAATGATTGTAGTTTGAACCACTAATGTCGACAGCATACGACTTTCCACCACTGGATGGATCCGTATCGTTAACGACCGCTTTGAATACTTGCTCAGCCATAGCCTAAACCTCGTGCGATTTGCCGACAGACGCCCCCTATAAGAGCGGTTCGGCTGTTCCACCGTAGGTGGGATTGAGGTTTCCCCCATCAAGGCTACAATGCCTTTTCCAATCTTTCCTCGAGTTGACCGGGCAATGCTTGTGGCATTGTGATGTGCTGAGTTCTACCTCTACCAACACTTGCTGTACCGGTTTTTGAATCAATTAATCCGCGATTTTCGAGAGATTTGAGGTGTTTCCAGAAGGTAGTATTCCCTCTGGGCTTCACACTGTATTCTTCACAAACGACCTGATATAACTTTGAAACATCGCCTGATGTAACCTCTGGATCACGACGTAATCTCCGGCAAATTGCTAGTAAAATCATTTTTTCATGATCATTCAACTCATCTACGATACTCGGCTCAAAACGCTCACCGCGTTTTGCACGTCTCACTTCATCATCTTGGACGTGCCTTTGTTCTACAATATCTAATCCGTCCATTTCAGCTCGTCGGATTGAATCCTCTACTAATTCGATTGCAACTCTAGCATCACCAGAATCTGAAGCAGCCTCTCCAATCAGAGTAAGTACTTCCTCACTAAATGCTCTGGGATTGGCACAAAGGGCTGCACGTTGAGATGCAATAACCGTCAATTGTTTTGCATTATATGGTTTGAGAGCGAGATGATTAGATAGTCCAAACCTTGAGATAATCGCCCCCTCTAGTTGATCTAGAACTTCTTCTTGACTGATAATTATCAGGGATATTGTACCGGATTCATCCCTCCCTTCGTCGATTCTGAGCAACTGGTAAAGGAGGTCAGCCCCATCTTTTCGCAGAAGGTGATCTACCTCGTCAAGTATCAACAGCATGTGCTGGTTTCTTGTTCTTACATTCCGCCTAATTCCCTGAAGTACTTCTGAGGCTGAAAAACCTCTTTCAGGATGCCTATCATCCAACGATGTGGCAATTCTTTGAAGCACTTGTGATGTAGTGGGGTGGTTACGGCAATTTACGTGCACTGATTGTATACTCCTCACTGATGAAAGGTGTCTCGTCAAATCATCGGCAAATGTTCGGCTAAGGACTGTTTTTCCACTGCCAACATTGCCCGTAATCACTGCACGACATGACATTCCGGGTGTTCCGATAGATGCGAACATAGTCGCTAATTCTTTCTGCTCATCTTCTCTTCCAACAATGCTTGGTGGTATCCAGTCATAGGAAAGAGGGGCGGCATCGACCAATATTAGGCCGGCTCCAATCCTATCCAGATAATCACTCATCGAACGGGGCCACAGTTGGCTGTTCTTGAACATATGGAATATATTCGGCCCTTGAAGTTGATTAGATAGAATCCAGTTGATATTCAGAAATCATCAATGAATCTCATCAAATTTGTATCCATCTTCCCATTTCTTTTCACCCAGTACAACTTCAAGTTCATAGGGGGTAATCATGGGTTTAGCGTACTTCACCGCATCGTCAATAGCAATTCTTGGACAAGCTGTATTCACAAATACATCCACTGGATAGAAATCAATCAACTCAGGGCCGACATGTTCCATTGCTAACAAGTAACCCTTTTTACCGTGTTTTTCCAATTTGTTCTTCATCCTAAGTGCTAGATTACGCCGCATTTGGCCTGGTTTTGCACCGATAAGTATCCCAAATCTTTCCTTGTCCATGGATGACATAATCAATCCAGATCTCTGCCTAAGAATACGTTCTATGCGTTCCCGACCCATTTCCTTTGCATCTCCTGAGTAAGGGTCTAACATCGCCAATGGTTTTCCTGTATGTAAAACAAGTCCAATTGGGTGGAAATCACCACTTCCAAGGAATAGGTAATGGCCCACTGAGGGGTCATCTCCTGAATAATTGCAACCAAGTACTTGCCCAGGGAAGGTCAATCGAGCCCCACCTATTGGTACAGTTACATCAAATCCGGCCTCTTCTAGATATTTTTTGTACGTAGGAAGTAAATGTAGGTGCTGAATACTTCCTACGAGACCAAGTTTTGAATCAGTTAGAGGGGCAATCCTTCCAACCATGTCTTCGAATTTATCTAGTGCCTCTAATTCAGATAAAACTGGACCATCATCCATGTTTAGGCGCTCTTTTGCAATATCACGATGTGCATGCAGGAAAGGAAGAACCGGTGCAATTTCAGGGCACCCGTCATAGGTAACAGGGATGAATTGAGTCGGCATACCTGAGTCTATATTCATCTGGGAGTGTCCCATGTGGGCAACCAATTCAACTCCAATATTCTGCATCTTGTCGTGGACTAGGTCACAAGAACCGTAGCAAGGATCAGCAGATAGTACCACTCTAGCAGAAGTTTCGGACTCAATTTGGTCCATCATCTCAAGAGCTTGCATCTTGAGCCCTTCAGGCACCTGTAGCGCTACTAGGCGAGTATCATTTTTCTTAATTCTCTCGACTAAATCGTCAAGTTCGAATTCGTGGCGACTAAGGTCCAAGGTATCCCTCCGGACCGTCGTCCAAACCCATCATTGATGAATCCAACCCCTTGGATAATTGTATTCAAGCATTAATTATCATTATTCTAGGAGTACAATTTTGTCGCCTTGCATCTCTATTCTCACGAGGCTATTCAATGGCCAATCGCCTTTCTTTCGGATATTTGCCATACCTTCTCCCTTCTCAAACACAATCCAGCAATCCTCAACAATTGCTCCACATTCATCGATTCCTCTTAACACAGGATAAAGAGTTCCACCCGTGCTAACGACGTCATCTACAATTAACACTCTGGCTCCCTTTTCTATATCGTTCAGGAAGATTTCACCCTTAGAATAACCAGTTGATTGGTCGATAGAGACTTCTCCAGGGAGGCCATATTGGCGCTTCCTCCCTACAACAAGTGGTTTTCCACTTGATAGACAAAGGGCAGCAGCTAATGGTATCCCCATCGCTTCAATGCCTAGGATGATGTCGATATTGTCCCAATTCACATTTTCAGAAATCAGATCACGGGCGGCTGCAAGCAGTTCCGCTGATTGGCGTGGGACTCCATCTGATAGTGGATGTACGAAGTAAGGATATCCTTCCTTCCAAACAACAGGAGCATTTACAACGCTTTCTTTGAGTAATTCGACACGCATGTCAATGGTTGTCCTTTGCTCGCCCATGCACAGCGACTCAGTGTCTCAGATTTGAAGGATGTCCTTGAATAAAAAAAGTCCCCCAAGGGCACCGAAGTGCCCTTGAAGGACTTGTGTGTTATCTTGTGCTTGCTTGTCAGAGTATTTACTCTTCTTCGCCGCCAACTAGGTCATCGATTTGAACACCTAGGAAAGCACCGAGACCGACGAATAGACCGTCTGTAATCCAGTTAACAACTGTGTTTACATCGAATGTCTTTCCATCCATGAGCATGTTGCCCATGTCGTGTGCTCCAGTCATGCTCATTGCGCCGACCAATGCCATAGCTGCAAATGCACTCATCCATGCGGAATCGCATCGATTGTGGATTTGCCACCATACAGCACCACCAGCAATCATGCCGAGTGCTGGCCATAGGTTGTCACCTGCAATGTCGGTGATGAACATGTCTGGTGCAGCCCAATCAGGCAACAAGTCCAGACCCTCAGCACCACCGGCTTCACTTGCGAGCAAGATAGCTAGTGTTGCACCAACCATCTGCGCAACCAAGCGCATACCGTTTGCCATCCAGTTCCCTTCTGCATCACCTAGATCACCAGTCATTATGTGGCTCCAAGTTACTACAGGCAATATGTGTGCACCACTAAATGCGGTCCATGCTACTGCAAGAACTAGGGCTCCGCCAAGGGAGCCGATTCCCATTCCTCCGAGATTAAGGACGACCCAGGAGAGCAAAAATGCGCCTCCTATTTCAGCCTTCATCGCTTTCATATCTACGTTCATTTAATTCACCATTTTACATCGCTTTTTACACGATTATACAAGTTTCTGAAACTTTTACTTATAGTAGGTTCGTTTCTAGAGGGGTTCAATATGGCGTTTTGTGCGGACTTTTATTGATGCCAAGCACGAAACTGCCAAATCAGCCCGATTTAGCGGTTTTATGAAAAATTAAAGTAGAGCCCGGGCCCCTAAGGGCCCGGACAATACTTGTTTGTAATCAACCTCAGAAGATCAGATTCAAGATCCATTCAAAGGTGCTTTCTTGACCTGGTCCAAGGTAGAACATAACCATTAGAACACAGAGAGTTCCCATGACCTTGTTGATTTGATCCATCTTGCCCATTCCAATCTTCATCAGAACCCATGCAATGATACCCCATGCAATTCCATCTGCAATGGAATATGTTAGTGGCATCATGACCATGGTCATGAATGCAGGAATGGCCATTTCCTTGTCAGCCCAGTCGATTTCAGCGGCACCGCGCATCATCATTGCCCCTATGGCTACTAGAGCTGGTGCAACTGCGAATGCTGGAATCGCTTGTAGGAGACCTGATAGGAATAGTCCCATGAGCATCAGTACACCCACAACAACTGCTACAAGTCCAGTCTTACCACCTTCTTCGATACCAGCTGCGGATTCGATGTAAGTAGTCGTTGTACTTGTGCCGCACAAAGCACCGACAATTGTTGCACCTGCATCAGCCATGAATGCTTCATCCGCATTCTCGATATTGTCATTTTCATCAATCTTTCCTGCCATTTTACCTACTCCGTAAAGTGTACCGGCAGTGTCGAAAATATCGACAAAGAGGAAGGTAATCATGACCATTAGGAATACTGAGATTGTTTCGCCATCGAGATCAGCAAGTGCTCCCAAGGCAGCTCCCACGGCACCGGTGTCAAAACCATCAGTTGAGATTACATCCGCCATTGCGGGTGCAGCTACTTCTGCGGCGTTGAAAGCATCTACATTGTAGGAGTCAACTACTGGCATGCCCATTGCGTTTAGAATCCAAGCAATTGCAGTAACTCCAGCGACACTGTAAATGATAGCGCCTTTCATTCCTCGCGCCATCATTACGCCGATGGCCAGCAAGCCAATCAGAGCCCATAGTTCACCTGACTGATGGGTCCAAATGTGCGAATCAGCCATATCTACTATGGTTCCGCCTTCAACGACCCACCCCATTTCTTGCAAACCTATGTGGGCGAGGAATAGTCCAATACCTGCCATAGTTGCAATTTTCAAGTCCTTAGGAATTGAGTTAATCATTTGACTTCTCCAACCAACTTGTGGCAATGAGATGATTAGGAACAACACACCCTCAACAAGGACTGCTGCAAGCGCAAGTTCCCATGCAACTCCTTGAGCAGCAACTACAGTGAATGCAAAGTATGCATTCAATCCCATTCCTGGTGCAAGGGCGTAGGGTTGATTTGCCCATAGCCCCATAATCGTACAACCAACGAATGCTGCCATTCCGGTTGCAAACAACGCCTGTTCAAATGGGATCCCAATTGGGTCACCGAACAATGACAAGAAATTCGGGTTAACTACCAGAATGTATGCCATTGTCAGGAACGTTGTTACTCCTGCTCTCAATTCTCCGTCTAATGAACTACCGGCTTCTGTGTAACCAAAGTAGTCATCTAATGCTTTATTTTCCATATTGAAGTCACTCCTTCAAGTGGTTAACCACCAATACGGAGCATAAAGATTGGTGCTAAAAGAGGTCTAAATCGCCCCTCAAGGCGTTTTTCGCTTTTTCCAGACAAAATCAAACTAGGCCTTTCAAATGTTCATGGCCTTTGACGACTTTTGTAGAGCAAGGGCTTGGGATCTTCATACCAGCCTTGCGCAGTGCATCCTTTGCGGCCAAGAAATTCTTTGGTTCTGTTGAAATTGAGATGACTGTGGTTCCTCGCTTACACCTAGCTGCAGTGCCGACATTCTTTCCAAAAGAACAACGCATGCCTTGTGATACACGATCTGCACCTGCCCCAGTAGCCTGCTTGTTCTCCCGAAGGATGTGGTGCGGGTATACGTGGACTCGGAGTGCATATCCATCTTGACCTGCTGCTTCACGAATTGTTGCGTTGGAAATTACACGTGCGGCTTCCAATGCTGTGTGCCTTACTTGGCAACTTTCATCAACACTCATGTGGAGTATGACAGGGAATTCATCAGCCTCAGCAGCCTTTCGGTTTCCCATGTGGAACCTCATAATTCGGTTATTTGGTACACCGCCAGTATACTTCCGGCGTGTGTATGCTTGGCCCTTAATTCGGCGATACATCTTGGCGGGTTTGCGTGCCATGATTGACTCCCTCGGGCGTCGGCCACCGGCCCTCCGTATATGAAGGCATCCGGCCACCTACGGTGGCTAACCACACTGAACAGTGGACATATTATTCAACTCCCTCGTCCACAGAGGCATTGTGGCCAACACCTTCGAACGACTTTTTGCCTTTATTGAATCGCCCCAAGAACGGCCATGGGTTGCCATGGGTGCACTTGCAATATTTTTCCTAATCGGGGCTAGCTGGATGAATCAGGCCCAGGTTCTTCCAGGTGTTTCGGTCTCTGAAACGGGGTTGAATGGTTCAATCACAGACATCATTTGGGATGATGACGGGATGGAGGCATTGGCTTTGGTTGAGACTAATGGCCAAACAGATCTGTTTGCGCGTACACTTTTGGATTCAGGAGATTGGGGATGGCAAGCACTTGATTGTGGTTGTAATGTGACATCCATAGGTGGTGGAGGAGATGAATGGGTCATAGGTGGCCAAAGTGGTTGGATGGGTGTCTTGACTTCAGCCGGAGGTGAGATTTCACCCCGTTCATTGAATTGGGCAGGCGAAGGACCAGACATAATTGCTCTAGATGGCGGCATCAGCAGTGGATGGATTATTGCTGGAGATTCTAGCGTCCAACATGTGCATACTTGGAATGGATTGGAAGTCAGTGAAGGTGCAACCTATCCAATTTCTGAAATTGCTCTAAATGATGTGGTGGAAGTGGCAGGTGGTGCGCTAATTATCGGATACGACAGATCAAGTAATCCTACTCTTGGAATGTCCTCTGAAGTGCTTATCGATGCTGCAAGGAATTCTAGTTCTGCTCCACACTTGACCCTGCTTCATAGAGGTGCAGGATCTCCATTCCACACAATTGTGCCAATGGATGATTCTTCATTCATTGCAATTATTGCTGGAGGGGATGCAATTTATGCAGTCACAATGGACAGGAATATTCACCGAGTCGTTGACTCTATAGGAATCAAATCTATTGCAATAGATAGTGATGAAGTTATTTGGTTTGTCAACCAAAATGGTTTGTACACACACAATATTGGCGATGAAAATTCTGCCGAAATAGTTCTTCCGAATGGAGTCAATGATGACTTATTGGGTGCATCTTTTTCAGGAGATAATGTTGTGATGTTTAGTTCAGATGCTTCAAACCGTGTCACTATTGACCCCAGTGCTCAGCACTCCGTATTGCGGAGTCTGTCTTTGCTTGGAGATCTGATTTTGGTTATGACATTCATTGGATTTGCAGGTTTTGGTGGGCATGCCTTACTTCGCAAACATGAACTAATTTGATTCATAGGTTCTATTGGTTAGACAAAGATGCGTTCACGTAGTGAACGGCCGTTTGGTTCATAGGCCGGGGCCTACGTTGCTCTTGCCCATGGCCAAGGGTCCAAGCATGCTCGACCAGTATGCAGAGATTAAGGCGGAGCATCCAGATACCGTTCTATTTTTCAGAATGGGTGACTTTTATGAGATGTTCTATGAGGACGCAGTCACCGCTTCAGAGGTATTGGGGATAACTCTGACAAGCCGTGATAAAAATAGTGAGGACCCAGTTCCTATGGCAGGTGTCCCGTGGCATTCAGTTGAAGGATACCTCCAGAGGATGCTTCGGGCAGGATACAAAGTGACTCTATGCGAACAAGCCGAAGAATTACAACCTGGTGAGAAAATTCTGCGGAGGGTGGTGACCAGAATTTTCACCCCTGGTTCTCTGTATGAGGAAGAATTGATTGGAGAAGATGGCAGTGCTCTACTTTCTGCAGTGGTCTTGAAGGCTGAAAAACTCGGAATTGCAATCATTGATCCCTCTAGTGGTCGTGCATCTTCTGCTGAATTCGAGGGCGCTAGTCGTTTTGAACGTCTTAGGGACGAGTTGATGCGATGGGGTCCGAGAGAATTAGTGATGAGTGGTAGAGATTCGAAACACGATTCAATATTAGCAGTCCTAAGAGAGTTAGATGGCATGGTATTGAGCATTCATGATTTACCAAGTAAAGGCCGTCTTCAAGCATTAAGAACAGTCTTGGAAATGAGTGATTTAGGTAGTCTAGATTTGGATAATCGGCCTATGGCAATGGAAGCCACAGGACTTGCCACTGCCTATCTATCGAAATTGCATTTAGTCGATGCAGTTCCTCTACGTGAGGTACATTTAGGAGCAGATACAACGCATATGCTCCTTGACCAGACGACATTGCGCAACCTTGAGTTGGTCCAAACATTATCGGGAGAAAAAGCCGGTAGTTTGCTACAGGCTATTGATCAAACACAAACCTGGATGGGCCGACGATTACTGAAAGAGTGGTTACTAAGGCCATTGATGGATAGTTCTGAAATATCTATGCGACATTCGTCAGTTGGTAGTTTAGTAAATGCAAATCGTCGTCTCAGAGAAATAAGAGCGTCGTTGAAATCAATGCGAGATTTGGAACGTCTTTCTACAAGACTAGCATACAATCGTGCAAATGGTAGGGACTTACTCGCCATTTGTGATTGTCTTTCTAGAATGCCTGCCCTTCAATCATTGCTTAGAGAATCTGATGATGCGATGTTGAATGAATGTGCTGAAGGTTTGAATGACCTCGAAGAATTGAAAGAAAGGGTGGAAGATGCCCTTAATCCTGAACAGCCCGCATTAATCAGGGATGGCGGTCTATTCAGAGAAGGTTATGATGAGAAACTCGATGATTTGAGAATCAAAGCCGCAAAAGGTACTGCTTGGCTTTCAGAACTCGAATCAACACAACGAGAGAAATTGGATATACCAAGTCTCAAAGTCAAATATAATCGACAATTTGGTTACTTTATTGAAGTTACAAAAACACACTTGGACAAAGTGCCAGATGAATGGATTCGTCGACAAACAATGACAAATGCTGAAAGATATGTGACTCCTGAACTGAAAGAATGGGAAGAGGTGATATTGACAGCTGATAGTCGTGCGAATGCAATCGAATTCAAGTTATTTTGCAATCTTAGAGATGAAGTCAAAGCAGTCACATCACATCTTTCTTCAATCGCTCGCAAGGTTTCAACAGTTGACGTTCTAGCATCATTTGCTCATCATGCTAGGCAAAGGTCGTGGTCTCGTCCAGATATGATTGAGGGTGATAGATTGGATATTGTTGCTGCAAGACATCCTGTGCTCGAAACTGATGGTCGTTTTGTGCCCAATGATGTTCGGTTTGATTCAAAACGCAGATTCCTCCTTTTGACTGGCCCGAATATGGGTGGGAAATCCACCTATCTCAGAACAACAGCTCTCATTTCGATATTGGCTCAGGCCGGTTCTTACGTCCCTGCAAGTCGTGCTCGCATAGGTCTAGTCGATCGTGTATTCACACGTGTAGGTGCACATGATGATCTCCGTAGAGGTAGATCCACATTCATGATGGAAATGATTGAGGTGGCACATATTCTGCGAAGAGCGACACCTAGCAGTTTGGTTCTTTTGGATGAGATTGGCAGAGGTACTTCGACATTCGATGGTTTGGCTATTGCTTGGTCAGTGACAGAGG
>MDTG01399790.1_pt1 | contig 10106 bp, 10 predicted proteins | sample 811421 | NCBI WGS metagenome assembly MDTG01 (sample SAMN05326645, study PRJNA326480) | marine metagenome | isolation source: seawater | place: Pacific Ocean: South East | collected 2011 | reverse complement strand
TGTCCACAACCATATCAGAAATTCTATCACAAACTTTATCTGGATGACCTTCAGAAACAGATTCACTTGTAAATAAATAATTTTTTTTCATTACTTTTCCTTTATTTTTAATAAAAAAATAACCGTAATATAAAAAATAAGGAAATAAAAGAAAATCTTATTTCCATATGAACTAAAGATTGTTTTTGATCCTTTTTTATAAGTATCAATTTCAATTACTCCCTTTTGAGTTGATTCAATTTTTTTAATTATTTGTCCCTTGCTATTAATATATGCTGAAATTCCATTGTTAGCTGACCTGATAATATTTTTTCCCTCTTCAATTGATCTAAAAACTGAATGGTAAAAATGTTGATCTATACCAATTGAATCTCCAAACCATCCATCTTCTGAAATATTAATAATAAAATCATAACTATCAGTATTTTTAAAGAGTTTGCCAGAATAAATAATTTCATAACATATTAAAGGTAGAAAATTTAAGTTGTTTATATTTATTAAATTTCTTTCAGTTGCAGAACTGTAAGATTGATATCCTTGAGTAATCTTTTTGAAACCATAATTTTTTAAGAAATTTTCAAATGGAAGATACTCACCAAAAGGAACAAGTTTATTTTTATCATAAGTACTAATTAATTTTAAGTTATTATCTAATAAGGCCATTGAATTAAAAATTTTTGTTTTTTGGTATCTATTAATGCCAATTAAAATTTTATGATTGTCATGAAAATACTCTTTAAATATTAGCGAGTAATTGTTTATTTCATTAAGACTGATTGAGGGCAGTATTCCCTCTGGATAGATAAAAACAGTATTTTTATTGTCAATATTACCCAAGACCGCTAGATCTTCTATTACCGCAGAAGGGTCTGACATTTCAAAAAATCTTTTTAATTCAATTTTTGGTGAAATAATTTTAATTGTAAAATCCATTTGTGAACTTGGTTCATCTGAGTGTTTTTTTAAAACATGGTTGCCAAAAATTAAATTAGATGTCACAAAAATTACGGTAAAAAGAAGTGTAAATAATTTTGCCCTGAAAGTTGTCTCAAATAATATAACTGATGGAACTAAAAAAATAGATACAACAAGTAAATTCAAAGAATATGTTCCTATGAAAGATAAAATTTGAAGAAAAGGCTTAATTTCTACAATGCTAAAAGAAATTAAGTTCCAAGGGAATCCTCCTAATACATGACCTCTTAAATATTCCATAAATGAAAAAATAAGGGCAAATATAAAAATAGTCTTGATTTTTTTTTTGGGTTTAAAAAAATGAAAAATAAAGAAAGATATTCCATAAAAGATACCTAAAAAAAGAGGTATGATAGTAATTGCAAAAGGAATTAAAGGTTTGAAAATGTCTTCAACTGTTAAAGAATTTGATATCCAGTAAGTATTTGAGAAAAAATAAGCAAAACCAAATATCCATCCGTAAACAAAAGATAAGAGTTTCTTTTTAATTTCCAAATTTAGATAAAATAAAATTAAAAGTGGAAATGAAATAAAGTTAAAATAAAAAAAATTATATGGCGGCAAACTCAGTGTTGAAACTAAACCACAAATGAATGGTATGAGAAAAAAAATAAAATACTTAGAATAGTTTTTTGTCAATTTTTAATTAATTCGTTTAAGAATATCTTGTTCTCTTTTTAACATTAATTTGTAATCTTTTAATTTTATATGATTATAACCAAGTAAATGAAGAAGACCATGGACCCATATTTTATCTAATTCAATACTAAAATTAGTATTTTTAGATCTTGTATTAATAATCTCATAACAAATAGCAATATCCCCTTTGTAATTTTTATTTATATGACTTTTTAAAGGAAAAGACAAAACATCAGTTTCTTTATTTTTTTTTCTAAACTTTTTATTAAGTTTTTTAATGACTTTTTTATTTGTTAATAACAATGTGAAATGAAAATTCTTTTTATTAAAAAAATTTATAAAAGAAAGTTTTTTTATTTTTCTTTTAAAGTAAAGATTTGGATTTTTAATTTTTGTTTTCCATTTAGGAAAATCGATAACTATATCAGCTTTGATCATTGATCTTTATTTTGATCAGAATAAGCTTTTACAATTTTCGAGACTAGTGGATGCCTGACAACATCTGAATGATCAAAATCAACCACTGAAATTTCATTTAAATGTCCAAGGAGCTTTTTCGATCTATTCAATCCCGAGAATGATTTATTAGGTAAGTCAATTTGTGATGGATCACCATTAATTACTATTTTAGAATTCTCTCCAATTCTTGTTAAAAACATTTTTATTTGTGTGTCAGTTGCATTTTGAGCCTCATCCAAAATTGCAAATGAATTTTTTAATGTTCTGCCTCTCATAAATGCTAATGGGGCTATTTCTATGTCACCAATTTCAATTCTTTTTTGAATTTTTTCAAAATCTAACAAATCATAAAGTGAATCGTATAATGGTCTTAAATAAGGATCTACTTTCTCTCTCATATCTCCTGGTAAAAAACCCAATCTTTCTCCCGCCTCTACTGCCGGTCTTGATAGAATTATTCTCTCAATTTTTTTATCGAGTAACATAGTCAGAGCAACAGCTACAGCAAGAAAGGTTTTTCCGGTTCCTGCAGGCCCACAAGAGATAACAATATCACTTTCTCTCAGTGCTCTTACATAATTTTTTTGTTTCTCAGATCTCGGAATAACAGATTTTTTTGGAGTTTTTATAATGTATTCAATCTTTTTGTCTGTTTTCTCGTTTATCATAAATTTGTTTGTTGAAGAAATTATATCTTTTTTTTCAATCGTTCCATTTAAAATTAGCTGATCTTTGAGAAAAATTATAGCATTTTTAACTAATTCATTTTTTGTGGCAGTGCTTTTTACTAATATCGAGTTTCCTCTAGAGTAAATTTTTGTATCAGTGATTTTTTCTAGTTCTTTTAAATTGTTATTAAATTCACCAACAACGCCCATTAAAATTTCATTGTTATTAAATATTATGCTTAAAGTATCATTATCTGAATAAACAAACTTCAAATCTCTGTTCAATTTATTCAATAAAGGATTGTTCAAATTTACGCAGCCCTCATCTCAGATTTGGTTTCTATCCTACCAAATAAATTGTTTTGATTAACTTTATTAATTTTTATTTTTACAGTTTTCCCTACAAGTTTTTCGTTTCCATCAAATATTACTCCATTAAAGTACTCATTCCTTCCAAAATACGTTTGATTTTTTTTCATTTTATTTTCGACAAGCACATCGATTTTTTTTCCTAGAAAAGATTTATTGTGCTCTAATTGATATTGAAAAAGAATTTTTTGAACCTTAATTAGTCTTTCTTTTGCTTCTTCATGGTTAATAAGATTTAAATTAGCTGCTGGTGTACCTGGTCTAGGGCTAAAAATAAATGAATAGGAATTTATAAATTTGATTTTATTTAAAAAATCTAACGTATCATTAAAATCTTTTTCAGTTTCTCCTGGGTGTCCAATTATAAAATCGCTTGAAAATTCGATTGCAGGATTTATTTCTTTCAGTTTTCGGTGAATCTCAAAATATTTTTCAACTTTATGACCTCTATTCATCAATTTTAAAACTTTGTTCGAGCCACTTTGAATTGGTAAATGAACGAATGGTTGCAACTTTTTTGAATTTGAATAACATTCAATCAAATCATCAGTCATGTCTCTTGGATGGGATGTTGTGTACCTAATTCTATTAATTTCAGAGAATTTTTCTAACTCACTTATTAAATCTGATAATTTATATTCTTTTAATTTGCCCTTGAATGAATAAGCATTTACATTTTGTCCAAGTAAAATTATCTCTTTTGCTCCATTTTCTACTAAATCTTGAGCTTCCAAAATAATTTTTTCAAAAGATCTTGAATATTCAGGGCCACGTGTATATGGAACTACACAGAAACTACAAAACTTATCACATCCTTCTTGAATCGTAAGAAATGACGAAACTTTACTAGATGTATTCTTAATTTTATCTAAATAGTTAAATTTATCTTCAGCTTCAAATTCTGTAACTTCTTCACAATTTTTTTTAAAATTTGAAATTAGTGAATTTATTTGATGATAAGACTGTGGGCCAATAATCATATCAATGTAAGGTTCCCTCTTTAACATTTCTTCATTTTCAGCTTGAGCTACACAGCCAGCAACAATAAATAGAGGTTTCTTTTTGTTTCTAAAAATTTTTTTAACCCTTCCAACTTCATGATAAACTTTTTCTTTTGCTTTATCTCTTATATGACATGTATTAATTAAGTAGCAATCTGCATCAGATTGATTTGAAGTTTTGGAAAGACCAATTTTTTTTACAATATCAAAAATTCTATTAGAGTCATATTCATTCATTTGGCAGCCAAAAGTTTTGATAAAAATTTTTTTTTCCATTACTTAGATTTATCTTTTACACAATACAATTCTAATTTTGCGTCAATAAGTTTATAACCATGTTTTTCTGCAATTTTTTTCTGAATTTTTTCAATATCCTCATCGACAAATTCAATAATATTACCTGATTTAATATCGATAAGATGATTATGATCATCGTTTAATTCATACCTTGCTTTTCCATCTTTAAAATCATGTTTCATTAATATTCCCGACTCTTCGAAAAGTTTAACAGTCCTGTAAACCGTTGCGATACTTATTTTAGGATCTATGTTTTGAACTCTTTTATAAAGTTCATCTACATCAGGATGATCTGATTCACCGTAAGTTTTTTTGGACTCAGATATAACCCTAGCAATAGTTCTTCTTTGATCAGTAAGTTTTACACCATTCGATTGGCATTTTTTTTCAATAGTATCAGTCATTGTTTTAAGAAAATATATTATCTATAATAAAGCGGTTTTATCAATTTTTTTGTCAGTTTTTTTTTATATGTGCTTTCCAGCAATTTAAGATAATCCTTATTAGGCAACATATTTGAGGAAAAACCGTAAAAATTAAACTTGTAAACAAGCTGGAAAGCCTTAATTGATGCTATTGAAGACCTGATGCTAGAGAATTTACCTGGACCCTGGTTAACAAGTACACATTTTATTTGATTTAGAGAAATACCGTTTTTTTTTAAGAATTTAATAAGAAGTAACGAAAATTTATCAAAATTTTTTTTACTGTTCGTATATTCGTTGGTATAAGTTTTATTAAGATTTATGAGTTTAAACAAAATTTTGTCATCAGCTGCATCAATAATTAGATTTACCATAATTATATTTTTTTTTAATAATACAGCATTTTCATCAAATATCTCAAATAATTATTCCCTTGATAATGGAGTATTGTCTATTATGTACCACAGATTCAATGAAAATAAGTATCCATCAACTAACATTAAAATGAAAGTTTTCAAAAGACATATAGAACTAATTTCAAAAGAAAATTTGGAATTTTACAATTTGAAAGAATTTGATGAAAATTTTTCTGTTCCAAAAAAAAATAAAAAAATTCTTATTTCTGTAGATGATGCATTTTTGTCATTTTACGATAATGCATGGCCATTTTTAAAAAGAGAAAAAATTCCATTTATATTATTTGTTTCTACTGAACCAGTAGGAAAGAGAGGCTATATGACTTGGGAACAAATTATTGAAATAGCAAAAGAGGATTTTGTAACTATAGGTAATCATTCTCATTCACACGAATATTTAATTAAATTTTCTCAGGAGGATTTTGAAAAAGATATAAAAAAATCAATAAAGATTTTTAAGGAAAAACTTGGATATAATCCAAGTTTTTTTTCTTATCCTTTTGGTGAATATTCTCAGGAACATAAGTTATTTATTAAAAAACATTTTAAATATGCTTTCGGTCAACATTCTGGCATCATAGACATTAGTAAAGACAAATATGAATTGCCTAGATTTCCAATTAATGAAAAATATGGTGAACTCAAGAGATTTTCATCGATAATTAGTTATTATCCACTTCCTTACAAAAAATTTTTTCCAGAGGACAAACTTGTAAAAGTAAATAACAACCCTCCATCTGTTGAAGTTGAATTTTTCGAGGGTCAAAAAAATATTGATAGAATAAATTGTTTTTCAAATGAAGGAGGAGAATGGGGGAGTCCCAAAATTGAATTTATTAATAATAAAATGATCGTTAAATTTAGAGAAAAATTTAATTTTAGGAGGGGAAGGTTAAACTGCTCCTTGAATGACAATGGAAAATGGAGATGGTTTGGTAACCAATTTACAATACAGATTAATTAAATTATATTTTTATATTTAACGCTCATAGGCATTAATCTTACTTCGTCAAAATCTTTTAAGGAATTCTGCTGAATTATCTGCTTTAAAACTTTAATGTATTCATTTCCAGTTTGAGCATATTGACCTAAATGATTAACAAGTTTTAAACTATCAAGTTTTTCATTATCATCTCTCAACTGTGCTCTCTGATACCTAAATTCTTTATAACTTGAATGAGTATTGAGATTTCTTTGATATGCCCTAACCGATGCTTTTAACACATTAAATTTCATCACTTTATACTTTGCATCGCTACTAGCGCCCGCTGGTTTTATACCCTCGCCAGACCATGTCCATTGTCCAAATAACGCATTTCCCTCTATTGCAAACCTGGAAGTTCCCCATCCAGTTTCTTTTGCTGCTTGCGCTATAGCGAGAGATACTGGAATTATATCCATTCTCACTTTTAAAGTTGGTATATCTTTATTTAGAACTCCGTATTGCTTAAACTTTTTATTTAACCAAACTATTTCATCTTTAGAATTCTTATTCTTATTTAAAATTGAAAAAAGTTTTTTTCTATCAACAATTATTCTATTATTTTCCTCCAAAATTAATGGAAGAATTATTTTTATAAAAAGACTTTTTCTTTTGCTTGTACTCTCAATTTCTTTCATCTCGTCCGGAAGCAATGACAAACGAATTGGTTTAACTTGTTTTGTTCTTCTTACTTTACTTAAAGAATAGTCTGTATCCTTGAATAATTGTTCTATTGTCGCTGCACTTAAACGCACTGTATCTTGAGGCAATTCATCAAATTTAAAAACATCCTCAAGTATACTTGTCAAATCTAAACCTTCATCAATATTTTGTTTTTTTTGTATATCCTCACCGTCTAATATTTTTTGAAAATCAAATTTAGAGCTATTAATTTTTGCAGATGAATTGCTTGAAATTTGTTTTTCAATATTCATTGAAAGAGGCATTATAAATGCGAACAGTACGATTGTTAAACTTGATATTCCAGTTAAATATAAAGTTCTATATTCTTTAAACTTAAAATCAAAATTATGAAATGGTTTTTTTTTTATTACAAACCCATGTTTAAGCAAATTCTTTTTTAACTCTTTAAAGTTTTTAAGATCAAACTTTTTTTTTGATATCTTGTTGAAAAAATTTGATTTCAAATTGCCTCTACTTCCTTAACTTCCGGTATATAGTGTTTAAGCAAGTTTTGAACTCCTCTTTTAAGAGTTAGTGTTGAACTTGGGCAACCAGAGCAGCTACCTTGCAATTCAACCAGAACCTTACCATCTTTAAATTCCTTAAACTTTATATCTCCTCCATCTCTTGCTACAGCTGGTCTTATTTTTTTCTCCAGAATATCAATGATCGTTTTTTCAATTGATGAAACGTTATCTTTCTCAGATTTGCTTGCATCTGAAATTATACATTTGTTACCTTTGGCGTAGTACTCATTTATAAAAGATATAATAATATGTTTTAAATCTTCCCAATCCTTTTCCTCCGATTTGTTCACCGAAAGAAAATCATCACTAAGAAAGACACTTGTAACTCCATCTAGTGAAAAAATATTTTTTATCAATTCATTGTGTGAATAATTGGTATCTTTTATTTCAAGAGGACCAATTTTTGAAACTTCTCTACCTGGTAAAAATTTAAGAGAATTTGGATTTGGTGTTGATTGAGTTTGCACGAACATAGATTGTTATATAGTAGTTGTTAAAAATATTTAAAGAAAAAAATTTTTAAAAACCTATTATTTCTTTAATTTTTTTTATTTTTTTTGAAGCTAATTTATCTGCATTTTGGCCACCGTCTAGCAAGACTTTATCTATAAAACTCGGATCTTTTTTAATTTTTGCGATTTCTCTAGATATTGGAGATATTTTTTCTATCACAACCTCTGATAGTTTTTTTTTAAAAGCAGCAAAGTTTTTTCCATTAAACTCGTTCAATGTTTTTAAATTATCCTGTTCAAGTAAGCTAGAATAAATATTTACCAAATTATTAATTTCGGGTCTTTCTTTAAGATTCTTTTCATTTTCAGGAAATGATTGATCATCCGTTTTTGCTTTTTGAATTTTGTTGACAATTAATTCATTGCTATCGCTTAGGTTAATTCTACTTGCATCAGAAGGATCCGACTTACTCATCTTTGCGTCAGAACTTTTTAAACTCATTATCCTTGAATGATCTTTTTGTATTAATGGTTCAGGTATTACAAAAAAATCCTCAACCTTGAAGTCTAGATTAAATTTTTGAGCAATATCTCTGGCTAGTTCTAAATGTTGTTTTTGATCTTCTCCAACTGGAACGTGAGTCGTATCGTATAATAGAATATCGGCAGCCATTAAAGTTGGATAGACATAGAGTCCAACACTTGCCTTTTCTTTATTTTTTCCTGCCTTTTCTTTAAATTGTGTCATTCTATTTAACCATCCAATTCTTACTACACAATTTAAAAACCAAGATGCTTCTGTATGAGCGGAAACTAAGGATTGATTAAATATTATACTTTTTTTTGGATCAATACCACTTGCCAAAAATACAGCTGCTGTTTGTCTTATATTGTTTTTTAAAATTTTTGGATCTTGTTTTACAGTTATTGCGTGTAAATCAACCACGCAATAAATGCACTTATTATCTTTTTCATTTTGTAAATTTACAAAATTTTTAATTGCGCCTATATAATTTCCTAAGTGCAAATTTCCAGTGGGTTGAACACCTGAAAAAATTATTTTTTTACTCATGCTAATACCTTATTTTAATATCACTTAATTTGAAAGCTTTAGTAAATAAAGATATTATAAAATATATAAGAGCTGATGAAACTATTAATGAAATAAGATAAATAACTTTAAAATAACTATCATATTCTAATTGATCACTAAAAAATTTTATTGAATAAAAGAAAAATAAAGCCATAAGGAAAACAGAAAAACTTATTTTGAAAAATTGATACATGAATTTATAATTTAAATTAAAAAATTTCTTATAATTTAAATAATAATAAAGTAATAATGCATTAATCCATGATGAGATTGATGTAGCAATCGGAATAATTATAAATCCTAAATCTTTAAAATAATAGATGCTTATAGATGCATTAACAATTACTGATATTAATGAAAAATAAAATGGTATCTTTGTATTGTCTCTTGCAAAAACAAAATTTGACAAAACTTTGATGAGTGAAAATGCAGGTAAACCTAAAGCAAAATAAAATAATGCTCTTGCAGAATTTTTAACACCTTCTTGATTAAATGATCCATACCCAAACAAAGAAGAGACAATTTCTTCTGACGCTATTAAAAGACCTGCGGTTGCAGGTAGACTTAAAAAAAGCGAGAGCTCTAAAGATTTATTTTGAATTAAATCTATATCCTTCATTTTTTTTTTTACGATATAAGAAGATAATTTTGGAAGTATAACTGTTCCTATTGCTATACCTGCAATCGCAAGATTAATTTGGTAAATTCTATCAGCATAATAAAGATATGATACGGCTCCAGCTTGAAAAGAGGCTATGATAGTTCCAATTAAAATGTTTATTTGCGTCACACCCGAAGAGAAAATACTTGGTATAAGTTTTTTAAAAAAAATTCTAGTTTTGTTATCAATATTAAAATTTACTTTAAGCTTAGGTTTGTAGATTTTTTTAAGTGTTGAAATTAGAAAGATCATTTGAACAAATCCAGCCAAAGAAACACCATAGGACATATAGATTACAAGATTGTCATCAAGGTGTTTAGCCCATAATAATATGATTATTAAAATTAGGTTTAATATAATTGGTACAGCTGATGCGGCAGCGAATTTATTATGTGAGTTCAAGATTGCTGAAAAAAAAGATGCTAGACTTATAAATAATATAAAAGGAAATGTAATCC
>MDTG01369453.1_pt1 | contig 10106 bp, 12 predicted proteins | sample 811421 | NCBI WGS metagenome assembly MDTG01 (sample SAMN05326645, study PRJNA326480) | marine metagenome | isolation source: seawater | place: Pacific Ocean: South East | collected 2011 | reverse complement strand
CTTATCTTTCATCTGGTCCAATCGTAGTAATGGTGCTTGAAAAAATAAATGCTATTTTAGATAATAGAACTTTGATGGGAGCGACAAACCCAAAAGAGGCAGAAGAGGGAACTATTAGAAAAAAATATGGAATTTCAATAGATAAGAATTCAGTTCATGGATCTGACAGTTCTCAAAATGCAAAAATAGAAATAGATTTTTTCTTCAAGGATTAAATATTTTTAATATAGCTTGAGGGTATAATTTATGCTCTTGAAGAAGAATTTTTTTAGATAAAGTTTTTGGTGTATCTTTTTTTTGTATTTTCACTTTTTTTTGAAGAATAACTTTTCCTGAATCAAGTTTTGAATTTACAAAATGTACAGTGCAACCAGAATATTTTTCTTTATTTTGTATTGCTCTTTCGTGAGTATTAAGCCCCTTATATTTTGGAAGAAGTGAAGGGTGAATATTAAGTATTCTACCGTCATATTTATTGATAAAATTTTTTGACAGAATCCTCATAAATCCAGCTAAACAAATTAAATGTATTTTGTTCTCTTTTAATAATTTAATTAACTCTTTTTCAGTTTCTTTAATATCATTAAAGTTTAATATTTTTTTTTTTATTTTATAAATTTTACTTAAAACTAATCCTTTTGATTTTTTATTATTTGAAACTATTAGGTCAATTGTAATTGGTGAAATTTTTAATTTTGAAAATTTTATTAGCGACTTTAGATTACTACCTCTCCCTGAAATAAAAACTGCTGTTCTGACTTTATTAAATCCAATTAATTTTGTCATTTAAATCAATTTTATTTTTTCCTTTCGATATTTTACCTATTATGTAGGGTTTAAATTTCAATGAGAAATATTTTTTTATTTTTTTCAAATTTTTTGGATTTGATATTAAACAAAAACCAACACCACAATTAAATGTTTTAAGCATTTCTCTTTCAGATATTCCATTTGATTTAAGCCAATTAAAAATTTTTAAAACTTTTATTTTATTCAGATCTATTGTTGCAGTTAAATTATTGGGTATTACTCTTTTTAAATTATCAACAATACCCCCTCCAGTAATATTTGCACAACCATTAATTAAATTTTTATTTATCAATTTCATTACCTCTTTGACATAAATTTTTGTGGGGCAAAGTAATTCTTTTTTTAAGAATCTATTTCTTTTAATATTTATTTTTTTTTTTTTTAGCAAGTATCTTACAAGAGAGAAACCATTTGAATGTAACCCGCTAGAAGGTATAGCTAATATTAGGTCTCCAGATTTAATTTTATTTTTATTTAAGATGTGCTTTTTATTAACAATTCCCACAGCAAAACCTGCTATGTCAAATTTGTGTTTAGCGTAAGTATCAGGCATCTCAGCAGTTTCTCCTCCCACCAACTCACATCCAGAATCCTTGCATCCTTTTAATATACCTTTAATAATTTTTTTTAATTTTTTTAAATCTATCTTGTTAATTGATATGTAATCTAGAAACAAAAGAGGTTTAGCTCCTTGAACAATTAAATCATTAACGCTCATAGCAACTAGATCAATTCCAATAGTATCAAATTTCTTAAGCACATTTGCAATTTCAATTTTTGTACCCACACCATCTGTGCATGCAACAATTTTTGGTTGTTTAATATTTTTTGGTATATCAGATATTGATCCAAAACCTCCTATATTACTCAAAGAAGATCCTTTTTTTTTTCTTTTTGTCGTTTTTGATATAAAATCTATGAATTTATCTGCAGCTGATATATTTACGCCACTTTTTTGATATGTAAATTTATTATTATTCATTACAATAATGTATGTATTTTAAAAATTTTTTTTTGTGTTTGAAAAAAACTTATATAATTTTTTTTACTTGTGTTCTATTTTTAAATTTTACTACCTCTGATTTAAAATCGTCGATATTTTCAGTAAGCGACATAGAAATTAAGGAACCTTTTAAAGCAAATTTTAAAAAAACAAAAGTAATCGATAAAGCCTTTAAAAAAGCTTTTCAAAGATTAACAAAAATGACTATTGTTTCTGATCAGTCTCAAAAATTAAATTATGTAAAAATTTCCGAAATAAAAAATTTAATCGAATCATTTAATATAAAAAACGAAAAATTCGTTAAAAATATGTATATTGCAAATTTTGAGGTAAATTTTAATAGGCAAAATACTTTATTATTTTTTGAAAAAAAAAATGTATTTCCATCATTACCTGTTAAAAAAAATATACTTATATTACCTGTATTAATTGATAATCAAAAAAAGTATATTAATCTATTTAATAATAATCCTTTTTTAGATGAATGGATTAAAGATGAAAAATCATATCGTTTGCTTAATTATATACTACCCACAGAGGATTTAGATTTAGTAAAAGTTTTAAATAGTAACTACGATAATTTGGAGGAATATAACTATAAAAATCTTATTGAAAAATATGGATATGAAGATTTTATAATTTGTTTAATTTACAAAGAAAAAAGCAGCATGAAAGTATTTTCAAAAATAAATATTAATAATAAAGTTAAAATAAAAAGTAAAACATTTGATGCTATTGATATAACAAATATAGAACAAATAAATTATCTCATAAATTTTATACAAAACTCATACGAAGATGTATGGAAATTAAATAATCAAATTAATAGATCTGTAAAACTAGCGATTAATATAAATGTTCCATCTCAAAAATATGAAAAAAATTTAATTTTTGAAAATTTTTTAAAAAGTAATGAACTTGTGTCAAAATATTTTATTAAAAATTTTGATAACAAAACAATTAATTATAAAATAATATTTAATGGATCACCAAAAAAATTTTTAGAAATAAGTAAAAAAAACGGCGTGTCTATAGATACTTCTAACCAAGTATGGCTTATTAATTAATATGAGTGAGCTTGATCAACAATTATTAAAATTTAGTTTTAAAAAAAACTACGATAAAGAGGATTATTTTATATCAAATTGTAATTATTTTGCTTTTAAAATAATTGATACTTGGCCAAAATGGGAAAAAAATATAATTAATATTTGTGGAGAAAAATATTCGGGAAAGACACATTTGTCAAAAATCTTTATTGATAAGTATAAGGGTAAATTAATTGATTTAAATAAAAATAATTTAAAAGAATTAAGTGAATTAAAGTTATATGAAAATATAGTTCTTGATAATCTGAAAGATAATATTGAAGAAAATTTTCTTTTTTCACTTATTAACTTTGTAGATCAAAATAATAAGTTTTTAATAATAGTATCTGAACAGCCTTTTAATGAAATTAACTTTTCTTTAAATGATTTAAAGTCAAGATCAAAAAACTGTCTTATTGCAAAAATAGAAAAACCTGATGATGAATTAATAAAGGTATTATTATCCAAAAGTTTTTCAGATAAGCAAATTTTAGTTGATAATAAAGTAATAGATTTCATAGTAAAACGAATACCAAGGTCTTATGGAAAAATTTTTGAATTTATATATAAGATTGATGAAATAAGTTTAAAAAAAAAAAAATCTATTGATCTGAAAATAATTAAAAATGTATTAGAGGTGTAAAGTGAATAAATACAGAACACATACTTGTGGAGAATTAACTAAAGATGATAAAGAAGCTAATATAATATTATCAGGTTGGATCAATAAGAAGCGCGATCATGGTAATTTACTATTTTTAGATTTAAGGGATAATTATGGTTTAACTCAATGTTTAATTGATAAAGACAATAAATTTTTTAAAGACTTAGAAAAAATCCAGCTAGAAAGTGTAATAAAAATTCATGGAGTTGTTAAGGAAAGATCTAAAGATACAATTAATTCAGAACTTAAAACCGGAGATATAGAGGTAAAAATAGAAAAATATGAATTATTAGGTATATGTAAAGAATTACCAATGCCTGTATTTAGTGATCAAGAATATTCTGAGGAGATACGACTAAAATATCGTTTTTTGGATTTAAGAAGAAAAAAAATTCATGAAAATATTTTACTTAGATCTGATGTAATTTCATTTATTAGAAATGAAATGACAAAAATGGGTTTTAGAGAATTTCAAACTCCTATATTGACATCCTCTAGTCCAGAGGGAGCTAGAGATTTTCTTGTACCAAGTAGACTGAATCCGGGAAAATTTTATGCTTTACCTCAAGCGCCACAGCAATTCAAACAATTGATTATGATATCAGGTTTCGACAAATATTTTCAAATAGCTCCTTGTTTTAGAGATGAGGATGCTAGAGCAGATAGAAGTCCAGGTGAGTTTTATCAATTAGATTTAGAAATGTCATTTGTAGAACAAGAGGACGTTTTTGAAGTAGTAGAAAAATTAATGATTAAATTATTTAAAAATTTTTCAAATAAGAAAATACAACAGGAAAAATTTCCTAGAATAAAATTTGAGGATTCTTTAAAGAGATTTGGTACAGATAAACCAGATCTGAGAAATCCATTAGAGATATGTGATGTGACTTCAATTTTCCAAAGAGATGATGTCAAATTTGAAATTTTTAAGAAACAAGTCAAACAAGGATCAACTGTAAGAGCAATTGTCACAAAAAATACAAAAAATAAACCAAGAAGTTTTTTTGATAATTTGGATAAATGGGCAAAAGAATCTGGAGCGGGTGGATTAGCGTATTTTACAATAGATAAAAATGAGACAATTTCGGCTAAAGGTCCTGTTGGAAAATTTTTTTCTGAAGACTCACTAAAGGAACTCATGAAAATATCTAAAGCAGAAAGTGGAGATAGTATATTTTTTGGTTGTGGAATTAAAAAAGATTTACTTAAATTTTTAGCTTTAGCTAGAGATAAAATTGCAGAAGATTTGAATTTGATAGATAAAAATACATTCGCTTTTTGTTGGATAATTGATTATCCGATGTTTGAGAAAGATGATAAAACAAATAAAATAATATTTAGTCATAATCCATTTTCCATGCCACAAATTAAAAATGATATATTAGATATGTCTAACCCATTAGAAATAAAAGCTTATCAATATGATATTGTATGCAATGGTATTGAATTATCATCTGGCGCAATAAGAAATCATAAATTAGACCTAATGTACAAATTATTTGAAATAGCAGGATATTCAAAAAAGGATGTAGATGAAAAGTTTAAAGGTATGATTAATGCCCTTAGTTATGGAGCTCCTCCTCATGGAGGCATTGCCCCTGGTATTGACAGAATTGTTATGCTTCTGGCAAACGAAAAAAATATTAGAGAGGTTACATTATTTCCTATGAACCAAAATGCACAAGATTTAATGATGAACGCTCCATCAGATGTGAATGAAGCACAAATTAAAGAACTTGGTTTAGAAGTAAAAAAAAAAAAATAATTATTTTTTTCCTTTTAAATTTATCCTTATATCGGACAAATCAACAAGTTTTTTTTTGTAATTATTTCTAACAAATCCTTTTGAAGTAATATCTTTGACTAATTTTAAGAATTGATTTTGATCCTCTGTTACTTCTTGATCGTTATCTTTTAATTTCTCACTATTTGATAGAATTGAAGGTGTGTGAGCCAAATCTTCTCTATTCATATATGAAATTGCAAGTTCTCTAAAAATATAATCTAAAATTGAAGTTGCACTTAATATTCTGTCATTTCCAAATACTTTTCCAGATGGTTCAAATTTAGTTCCAACATAAGCATTTATATATTCATCTAAGGGGACACCATACTGAAGCCCTAGTGAAATAGCTATTGCAAAATTGTTCATTAGTGCCTTAACTAGTTCACCTTCTTTACTTGTATCAATGAATATTTCTCCAATTTTTCCATCTTCATATTCTCCGGTATGAAGATAAACCTTATGATCACCTATAGTCGCTTTTTGAATATAACCCTTTCTTCGGTCTGGCATACCAAATCTCTTATTTACTCCATCGTTCAATTTTTTTACAAAATTGGGGTTTTTTTCCTTCGCATAATTTTGGTTTTTGCTATTCCCTGGAATAAGATCAACTTTTTTTTCTTCTACGTTTTTCAAATTTTTATCTAAACTTTTGGTTTTCCTATTTTCTAGCTTTACATCGATAACTTCTAATTTTCCATCATCTCGGTTTTCTAGATTAGCTAATTCTTTTTCATTAACATCGTCAAGATAGTGACTGATTTTAAATGCACAATTATAATAAGTTTCAACTAAGTATTTTGCCATATTTTTCCTTATATTATTTTTTTTGAGTCTTTGATGTTTTATGTATATACAAAATTATAATTTAGTCTAATTTATTTTTTGCAATTTAAAATTGAAATAATTAAAATATTTATGTTGACATTTATTAAAAAAATTTTCACTTGGTGGAATCAAGAAACACTTGGAACAAAAATATTTACATTTTTTTTTGGTAAATACGTTGGTCAAGATAAGTACGGTAATAAATATTATGAAAATAAAAAAAAAAATAAGAGATGGGTTATTTATAAAGGTGAAATAGATGCCTCAAAAATCCCAAATGAGTGGTATTCTTGGATGCATTTTATTAAAAACAAAATTGAATTTGAAAGCAATATTCCAAAATATGAATGGCAAAAACCTCACTCTCCTAACTTAACTGGAACAAAAAAAGCATACCATCCAAATAAAAATGACGAAAAATCTGATAAGAAATATAAAAGTTGGAAAAGTTAAAATATTTTTATTTTTAATAATAATATTTATTGTATTTTTAAATGTATCTAATTCAAATGATTTAAGTCTTGAGGGTAATTTTTTAGAAATAAAAATTTTAGATAAAGTGAGTTCAAAAAACAATAAACTTAATATTAAAATTGGTGAGGAAAAAATTTTTAAAAATATCTCAATTAAGCCTTTTAAATGTAAAAATTCAGAATTTGATGATAATCCTGAAATTACTGCTTATCTGCAAGTAAAAGAAATCAATAATGATGATAGAGATGAAGTTTTTATATTTAATGGCTGGACATTTTCTTCAAGTCCAACGTTACGACCGTTTGATCACCCTGTATATGATATTTGGATAACTAGATGTTATTAACTAAATTATTTTTTCTTTATCAAGCCATGTAACGTTAAAGTTTGACTCTAAAAACTTTTGATGGGCTAATAATTTCTTATGAAGATTTATTGTTGTTGTTACACCTTCAATAACAAATTCATCAAGTGATCTCTGCATTCTTTGTATTGCTTCTTGTCTATTTCTGCCATGACATATTAACTTACATATCATGCTATCATAATAAGGGGATACTTTGTAACCTTGATATATAGCACCATCCACTCTTGTTCTAAAACCAGATGGTTGATGACACATACCAATTGTACCTGGCGATGGTTGAAAATTTTTACTCGCATCTTCAGCATTTATTCTACATTCTATAGCATGCCCTCTTGGATTTATTTCATTTTGTTCAAGGGCAGTATTTCCTGTAAATGCAATCCAAATCTGTTCTTTAATAATATCTATTCCAGTTACCATTTCTGTTACTGGATGTTCCACTTGCACTCTTGTATTCATTTCTAAAAAATAAAATTTTTCATTTTCATAAATAAATTCAACAGTTCCTGCACCCTCATATCCAATTTTACTAACCATATTTACAGTCTTATCAAATAATTCGTCTCTTAGTTTATCATTTAAAATAGGACTAGGTGTTTCCTCAATTAGTTTTTGATGTCGTCTCTGAACTGAGCAATCTCTTTCATGTAGATGTACAGTCTTATTTTTTCCTGAAAGAACTTGAACTTCTATATGTCTTGGATTTTGAAAAAATTTTTCAATATAAACTTCATCGTTGCCAAAATATTTTTTTGCTTCTGATTTGGCTGTTAAAAATAAATTCTCAAAACTTTTTTCGTCATGAACAATCTTCATTCCTTTTCCACCTCCTCCTCCTGATGCTTTGATTAAAACAGGAAATCCAATCCTTTTACAAATATTTTTAGCCTCATCAATATTTGATACTCCTCCCTCAGAACCCTCTATTACAGGTAGACCATGCTCTTTAGCAATTTTTTTTGCTTGAATTTTATCTCCCATCATTTTTATTAGTTTAGATGATGGTCCAATAAATTTAATTTTACTTTCCTCTAATATTTTTGCAAAATTATAATTTTCAGATAGAAAACCATAACCAGGATGAACAGCATCAGCTCCAGTAAGCTCTATAGCTGACATTAGAGCTGGTATATTTAAGTAACTGTTAGATGGCTGGTGTGACCCAATGCAAATACTTTCGTCAGCTAATCGTACATGCATACTTTCTTTATCCACATCAGAGTGAACAGCAACCGTTGCAATACCCCATTCTTTACATGCTCTAATTATTCTTACAGCTATCTCACCTCGATTTGCAATTAAAATCTTTTTAAACATTAATCGATTATTGCAATAGTTTGTCCAAATTCGACAGGCGAACCATCTTCAACACAAATTTTTTTAATTGTACCATCTGAAGGAGAGGGAACATGGTTCATAGTTTTCATAGCTTCAACTATCATTATAGTATCGCCTTTTTTAATTTTCTTTCCAACTTCAACAAATTTCTTCCCACCAGGTTCAGGTGCTAGATATGCTGTTCCAATAATTGGAGATTTTACTTCCTTACCAGTAATTTCTGTGTCATTACTCTTCTTATTAATTGTATCGTTATAAATTGGGACATTCGTAGCTTTACTTATTACAGAATTATTTTTTGAAACTTTAATTTTAATATCCTTATTGCCGTATTCAAGTTCTGTAAGATTAAATTCTTTGAGATAATCTGTTAATTCTTTTATTAATTTTTTATCAATTTTCATTTCTCAAGTATCTTTTGCATTGCAATTATGGCTAAAATATATCCTTCATCTCCTAATCCAAATATACCACCACTTACCACATCACTTATAAGTGATTTTTTTCTAAATTCCTCTCTTTTATAAATATTTGATATATGTAATTCTATTGATGGTTTTTTGAAAATTTCTATAGCATCTCTTATTGATACCGATGTGTGTGTAAAACCTGCTGCATTAATTATTAATCCATCAAAATCATTACGTGCTTGCTGTATAAATGTGACAATTTCACCTTCTATATTTGACTGTTTAAAATCTAGGCCAATATTTAATTCCTTAGATTTCTTAACGCAATTTTGTTTTAATTTTTCAAAAGTAATATTCCCATATTGTGATTGTTCTCTCTCACCTAATAGATTAAGATTTGGGCCATTAATAATTAAAATTCTAGCTGTCATTAAGTATTTATATATTATGAAAAAAATTAATAAATTAAAAATTATAATTAATGGAAAAAAGCGTTTTATCAAGAAAAAAACATCTTTAAAAACACTCTTAACCACTTTTAAATTGCCGATAAATAAAATTGCAATTGAGTTAAATCAACAAATTGTAGATAAAAATAAAATCAGCAAAATTGAGATTAAGGAAGAAGATAAAATTGAAATAGTTCATTTTATAGGTGGTGGGTAAAAAATGAAAGATTTTTTAATAATAGATAAAAAAAAATTTAAATCTAGACTTATAGTTGGGACTGGAAAATATAAAAATTTTATTGAGTGTGCAAAAGCAATTAAATTATCTGGGGCAGAAATTGTAACTGTAGCTGTAAGAAGAGTAAACATCTTAGATAAAAAAAAACCATTACTAATGGATTATATCGATCCAAAAAAAATAACTTATTTACCAAATACAGCGGGCTGCTTTAATTCTAGTGAAGCTTTAAGAACACTGAGACTAGCAAGAGAAATTGGTGGATGGAAACTTGTTAAACTTGAGGTCTTAGGAGATAAAAAAACTTTATTTCCTGATATGATTGAAACATTAAAATCTACCGAAATTTTATCAAAAGAGGGTTTTAAAGTAATGGTTTATTGCTCAGACGATCCATTGATGGCTAAGAGACTAGAAAATGTTGGAGCGGTGGCAATTATGCCTTTAGCTGCACCTATAGGTTCTGGTTTAGGAATTCTTAACAAAACAAACATAGAAATAATTAGATCAAAAACTAAATTGCCATTAATTATTGATGCTGGGTTAGGCCAGGCATCTGATGCAGCTATAGCTATGGAATTGGGATGTGATGGAGTTCTTATTAATACTGCTATAGCTAAAGCAAAAAATCCCTTTAAGATGGCGATGGCT
>MDTG01368220.1_pt1 | contig 10106 bp, 9 predicted proteins | sample 811421 | NCBI WGS metagenome assembly MDTG01 (sample SAMN05326645, study PRJNA326480) | marine metagenome | isolation source: seawater | place: Pacific Ocean: South East | collected 2011 | reverse complement strand
TCTCAAATGGTATTTATAGTGATCCACAACAATTGCAAACAATTCAATTAAATGATTTCCAAATTTCTATGAACTCAAATGGTGGAAATACATCAGTAGTAAATATTTCTAGTTTGGTCAATAATTCTGGAAATAGTTTGAGCGGTGGCGAGGACATCATAAGATTAATTTTAGAATTTGATGAACTACCTTCAGGAGTTGAAACAATTCTAATCAGTCCATCAGGAGAGGATGAAATTTTCAATTCCTCAGGAGTTTTAGTTCCTCAGTCTGAAAATACAGGTACCATTCTGCTTTATGATCAACTACCTCCTTCTGGGAATACGGATGCAGAAGATGGTGAAATAAATGTTAGCCAAAATGACACCTTAGCAATGACATTTACAGATAATCTTTACGATCCAGAAACTGGAGGATTAATAACAATTTCTGAATTGAAAAATTTTGTTACTCTTGAGTACGCAGATAGTGCCAATACAGAAATACCTTTTGACCTAATCATGGAGGGAAGTCCTCCCACTTTGCTCGTAGTTCCTCAAAGCGATTACGCAAGTGATGGTGTTGTCAATTTCGATTTCTCAGCAACACTAGCAGATGAAAATGGGAACGCGATTGATTTTAATTTTTCAGCAACTTTTACAATTCAAGATTACATACCTCCAAAGGTTGATTCATTTATACTTGCATCAGATAATTCATACATTGACCTCGAGTTTAATGATATGATTTATGGGAATGATGATGTGACAGGTACCATGAATATTGACGACATTTTGGTTAAAATTATTCCAAATGATAGTCAGATGGATTCTTGTACCGTGACAAGTTTGACTAGAACAGACAGTAATTTTTTAACTGGTGGTGAAATAAACATTAGAGTTAATCTGGAATACAATCATACTCCCAATGGGAATGAATTTATTATCCTTGAATCTTCCGATGGTGTTTCCATATATGATGAATCAGGGAACCAGTATTCAGAATTTGCATATACGGATACAACTATACTAAATGATATTCTTCCCCCAAGCATAGATTCAATCTCTATCCCCATTGATTCTTTTATCGTTTTAATGGAGAGTACGCCAATTACATTTGGTTTCAATGAAAAAGTAGACTCATTGAATTTTGTAGTTACATCAAAGGCACTGGATTCAGTCCAATTTGATTTTACTAGGAAAGACTCATCTCTAAGTGTCATGCTTCAACCACCATTCGCTAGTCATGATAGCATCACCGTAAACTTTTCATATTTAGAAGATGAAGCTGGCCTTAGCACGGTCGATATAGCATATACTTATACTACTCCTATACTAGGTGACTATGATTTTGATTCTAAAATCACTCACAATGACCTATGGGATCTTGTAGAAAACTGGGAAATGAAAAATTTTAACTACGAGCTCGGACCCGTTTCCGGGGAAGTACCACATTTTATTTCCATCCCTGATAGTAAGTTTGATATCGAGGATGGGATGGCATTTGTTCAAATTTGGTCATGGTATCAAAAAGAATATGGACAAATAGTAGAGGATACAGTAATGATAGGAAAACCTCTAAACATTGCCCAACTTGAAAATGATTTATTTATTTTTATTGATGACAGTATTGCATCAGGTCAGATTTATTTTAGTAATAATGATATCGATTCAAAATTACGTTTTTTAACAAAATCTCATGATGGAGCCATGTATTTAAGTCACCAAAATGCAGAGAGAGGCTATTCAATATTGGAATTTGCTAGACCAGAAATAATGGAAAAAGACACAATCCAGGTGAGCTTAGAGGAAGCATCAGAAGTAGAGATTTACTATGCGTTATTTGGGCGAGATAGAAAAGAAATTCAGAGGGGATATTTTTATTTAGAACATAGTCCTATTCCGACAACTATGGATTTGCATCCAGCATACCCTAATCCATTTAATCCAGTCACCACTTTACGATTTGACATACCTGATTTAGATATTACAGAAAAGATACATTTATCCATATTTGACTTAAGAGGCAGGGAAATTGCTTTATTAATAAATGGCTTTAAACCTCCGGGGTCTTACAAGTTTAGATGGAATGCCACAAAGCATTCATCTGGAGTCTACTTCGCTAGACTAAGAATGGGAGATCAATCAAAAACACAAAAAATCATTCTTATGAAGTAATTGATTTTGCCAAGTTGCTTTAAATGATACACAACCCCTACATTTAGCATATAATGAAAAATATTTTAACTACTCAGCAGCTCAGAGAAAAGCATGATCCTGATTCTATATTAAATGGAATTGAATCATATTATCAAAAAAATCTAGACAAACTATCAACCATTCTATCTCAAGACCAGAGCCCCTTAATAAAGTATAATTCAAACCTTCAAATGTCTTTTCTTGAATCCGATCAAAAAAAGGATGACTTTATAAGTGAGGCTTCATCATTGCTTAAAGATGCTCTTTATTTTATGATGTTATCAAAGAAAGATAGGACAAGTGTTACACAAAGAATGCGTTCATACTATTCTGATGTTGTTAAGAATCAACTAGCTAGAATTGAATTAATTCTCGATGATCCTGAAATTGGCTCTCCAAAACATTCCAATGATCCAAATGTTAATCATAAAGGAATGGGGCAGGTAAAAATAGTCTTAAACCTAATAAGAAAAAGTTTATCTCATGAGAATGAATATAGAAAAAAATTAAATCGTGCAGGTTACCTAACTGGTCTTCAGGTTTCGATGGGGAAATTTTTTGTATTTCTAAATAAAATTGGAATGAGTCAAAAAGACCAAATATCTTTGATTCAGCATATTTTTGATGAATTTGAGGTTGATTGGGAAGAGGGAGATAGAGAAAATATCAAAGTATCCGTTCAGCAACCAGCCATAGATTATTACAAGACAAATCAAGAAGAGATTCAAAAAATCTCTGGTGCTTTATTTTCTGGCGTTTTGGATGATTCGATTTTATCTAATTTGGTTGATCAAGCAATTTTATTATCAAAAAGGATCAGGCGATTCTGAAACAAAGATGAGTTCTCCTACAATTATTGAGCCTTTATCCTTGATTTGGTGGATAGGAATTTTTTCATCAATACTGATTTCTTTTGGTATTATTCAAATTGCAATTAGAATTCCTCCAGATAAAAGAAAGATACTTATGATTATTATGGGATTTACTCTTATTGGTATCGAAATAATACAGCAGCTCTATTTAAATCATTTGGGTTTCTGGAGAATACAAACTTCTCTTCCAATTCATCTTTGCGGGATATCAGGCATTCTTGCGGGTATTATGATGCTAAGACCTAGCCATTATGGATTTGAATTTTTAGCACTCATTGGATCACCGGGTGCTTTGCATGCACTCTTGACTCCTCAGTTAAACCATGGAACTATACCTTTCCTTATTTTCAAGTACTACGTTAGCCACGCTGGAATTATTCTTATTCCTTTGTTCTTGGCGATAGTGTTAGGTTATCGGATAAAACGTTTATCCTGGTATAGGGTATTTCTTTTTTGTCAGCTTCTTCTTTTGTTTATTGGTATCACAAATTATTTCATAGGATCTAATTATATGTATCTGGCTGAAAGGCCATTAGTCAGTAATCCAATGCTAATTGGGGAATGGCCTTGGTACATACTCGGGTTTGAAGTCCTTGGTCTCATTCACATTCTCATTTTCTATTTTGGATACAGAAAAATGAGACCCCTGCCATACTAATTTCTCATTTCCAAATCTTATTCTAAAATCAAATTATAATATGGATAACTTGAAGCAAAAATTTCTTCTTGACGAGAGTGTAACCTTTTTAAATCATGGATCATATGGAGCTTGCCCTAAACCGGTTTTTGAGGATTACCAAAACTGGCAGAGGAGTTTAGAGCTGCAACCTGTTGAGTTTTTAACTAAAGATATATGGAATGCTCTCAGAAATTCAAGAGAAAGTATTAGCAAATTTGTTGGTTGTGGTGAGGATGAGGTACTGTTTTTTAATAACCCCACATCTGCAATTGCTAATGTCATAAACAGTTTAGAATTAAATAAGGGTGATGAGGTCTTAATGACAGACCACGAGTATGGTGCTTTGATAAGACAGTGGAATCTATGGGGAGAGAAAAATGATGTAAAGATCATACAACAAAAAATCCCAATACCAGTTACATCAAAAGAAAAGTTCATTGAAACATTTTGGAGAGGGGTCACAAAAAACACTAAAGTCATATTTATTTCTCAAATCACTAGTCCCACTGCAATTATTTTCCCGATCAAACAGATTATTCAGATGGCTAGGGATAGAGGAATATTGACAATTATTGATGGGGCGCATGTTCCAGGGCATATTGATATTAATATACATGAACTAGGATGTGATTTTTTTACAGGAGCCATTCACAAATGGCTTTGTGGACCGAAAGGAAGCTCCTTTTTATTTGTGAAAAAATCTCATCAGGATTGGGTGAAGCCTATAATCTATAGCTGGGGGAAAGATGGCAATGATCCAGGGCCTACAGAGTTTCTACAAGATTTTCAGTGGCAGGGGACAAGAGACATGTCTTCTTTCTTGGCTATTCCAAAAACTATAGAATTTTTTCACAAACATATTCGACCAAACCAAAATTATTGCCGCAAAATAACTTTGGAAGCACATTCAAATTTCAAATCAATTCTAGATACAGATTCTGTCACACCAGGAGGTGATTGGATTGGGCAAATGGTATCTCACCCCCTGCCAATAAATACTCCATCTAATATTAAAGATATTATTTGGGAGGGACATGGAATTGAAATTCCTATTTTTGAATGGAATGGGATTCATTACATACGCTCTTCATTTCAGGTTTATAATGAAAAAAAGGAATTAGATTCTTTAATGAGTGTATTGGAATCTATTTTTTAAATTTAGATCAGGAAAATGATTAAATATCTAATAGCCTTACAAATTTTCTTTTCAGTCGTTCAGGCACAGCGTATACAACTGTTTACCAGGACAGATGATATTTTTACATCTGCTAACCATTTTACCTTAAAAAATAGAAAGGTAATTTTCTGGGAGGATGAGCTTGTACTGATGACTGTCCCAATTAAGAATCTTGTAGAGGTGCGATATTCTGAAAAATCATACTCCTATGTTGGAACTCCTTGTATCTTTCTTGGTACCTTAATGCTTGCTGCAACAGCTGGCCTTGGTGCTGCTGGCCATCTAGAAGAATCCTATGTATCCGAGCAGGAATTAATGTTGGGTGTAGGTGGAGGGATCTCTTTGTATCTAATTGGTAAGCTATTGAAATTAATTGGTGCGCGTTTTGGGAGTGATATTATTTACGAAGATTTTGATCGTTTAGATCGTTCTACAAAGAACCTTATTCTTGAGTCTATAAGTCTCGATATGCAAAAGAAAGAGAAACAAAGCGAATTTATGTATGGACCTGAGGGCCGTAAAAAAGGACTGAAATTATCCTGGGAAGGGAAAAAACCTTGGAAATCTAAATATAAGCCAAAGAGAAAGATCATTCGCTTTTCTTTCTTTTGATTCAAAAATTGCAGTGCCTAATTACCGCTCTTAAAGCTGAATCTGAGCCATTTATTAACCATTTTAAACTAGAAAAAGATAGTGCCTTTGATTTTCCTTTTTTTATCAACCAAAGATTGAATGTTGCTTTAATCGGAGTTGGGGTAGGTAAAAAGAAGATTGAGTCACGCATCTATGATTTTTTAAAGTCCAAAAATCATGAAATAGTTCAGTTCATAAACATAGGTATTGCAGGTGGGAAAAAAAATAGAACTAACATAGGTGAACTATTTTTAATTAACGAAATCCATGATGATAATTCTACTCACAAATATTATCCTGATATACTTATAGATCATGGTATGACTGAAAGTTCAATTACTACGGTAGAAAATCCTATCTATGATGGCGGTGAAAAGTACGATACGCTTGTAGACATGGAGGCGTATGAGATATTTTCTATTTGTTCAAAGTTTGTTCCTATCCATGATATTGCTATAATCAAATTAGTTTCCGACCATATGTATGATCGTCAATCATTTCCTGAGCCGAATTTTATTTCAGAATTGTTCGTTGATAAAATGGAAGATATTGTCCATTTTATTAATCAATTTAGACTAATCAACAGAATCATTACCCCTATTTTATCAAAGAGAGACAAGGAATGGGTGACCAATACAAAAAAGAAGTATTTATTAACGGCTTCACAATTAGATCAATTAGTGAAATATGTAAAGGGCTTTAGATTGCGTAATCTTGGAATTCCACTTCCAGAAATAAATATCAAAACTCCCAAATCAAAATTAAATCAAAAGAGTACTTTCAATACCATACGTGAAAAACTTAAAACCTAATTTCTCCCATATATATTTAGAGAAGGATGCCATTGGGTATCCACTCGCAGAAATGGCACTCTCAAAATTCATTGGATCTACAATTATCGAAATAGATCACTATAAAGATGTTTTCAATCGTAAGGGTCAGAATTTTCAAGTGCAAAAAATGACTATGAAATTAATATTGGCCAGAAAAAGAGAACCTCTTTTATATGAGGGCTCTGGTATGATTCAGGATTATAAAACTCCAAATGTATACTATAATACACCGATCTTAAATTGTCTTTATAACTGTGATTATTGTTTTTTGCAGGGCATGTATGATTCAGGAAATTTAGTGGTTTTTGTAAATGAGCAAGAAATGATGGATGCCATAGATTCAAGAGTATCTAATCCCATAGATCCATCCTTGCCCACAGTTATATCCATTTCCTATAACACTGATCTTTTGGCGATGGAAAATATACTTCCACTTTCTCGCAGGTGGATTAATTATGTTAAAGGGAAAAAAAATACAATTATAGAGATTCGTACAAAGAGCGCTCTATTTCATGCAATAAGAGATATAGACCCCATCGATAATGTCATATTGTCTTGGACTCTGTCGCCTGAGATTATTTGTAATCAATATGAAGCTGCAGCACCTCCGCTCAGGAGAAGGGTTAATGCAGTAAAAAATGCACTGGCAAATGGCTGGAAAGTCAGGCTCTGTTTTGATCCTGTAATTTTGGTTGAGGATTGGATTGAAATTTATACAAAATTTTTCCAGGAATTATTTGTTGAAATAGATGGTAATCAAATTCAGGATGTTACCCTCGGAGTATTTCGAATGAACAAAGATTACTTTAACAGAATAAGGAGAAGAGATCCAAAATCCGACATCTATTTTTCAGAATATTCAGTCGAAAAAGGAATTGTAGCAGTGAAAGGTCAAGAAAGGAAACTAGCTATGAATGATATCGAAAATATTCTAACCAATTTTATTTCTAAAGATAAAATTCTAATTTGGAAGTGATAACAAGATAAATATTAAATTTATATGACAACTAGTAATCTTATTTATAATAAAGAACTAAAAATCACTTTTGTGAAAAGTAATATTTCAAATACTGAGAGATCATGAAAGTAATCATTTACATTATTTCAATGATTTTTATCATAGGGTCTTTGGTACTTGCCTTGTGGTATAGAATGAATGAAGATAATGAATAGGGATTGGTCTCTACCTTTTGCCTCAAAACTTGTAATCTATTTTTTGAGGAAATGTTGTTTTCGTACTTTTATATTTATTATTACCATTTCATTTTCTTTGGCAATTGCTTCAGAGCTTGATAAGTCAAATTCTCAAAAATCTCATATTACGTTTTTAGGCACAGATTTTAACGTAATCCAAAATGGAGACACTCCAAATAGATATATATGGCTACACGGAGATGAACAAACTGCGAGAATGGCACTTGAACATCATGTTAATCGTTATGGAGGTATTGCATTTTTTATTCAAAGTAAAACCAGAGAGATTCCTTTTGAATCTACCATGATTGATCCAAATAGAATCTTTTCAAGAAAAGGTACATATCATGCATTACGGAAATTCAAACCAGATTGGCAACCAGGGACCCTTAAAAAGGCACTAGATAATATTGATATGGAGAGAGATAACTTTCTTGAAATATTAATGCCTAGTAAAAGCGGTGTTCTTATATCAGTTCATAATAATTTTAGAGGATATAATGTGCACATGGAAAAGGATAAAAGTCAGAAGGTTTCTATCAAATCAGATCAGAATCCTCGTGATTTTATCATATGTACAAATAGTAATGATTATGAGTCTCTTTCAGATGGACCTTTTAATATTGTCCTCCAAAATATATTTCCTGATAATGATGATGGATCACTTTCTTGGGAGGCTCTCAGAAGAGGAGTTAGATATCTTAACATTGAAACTAGGCTAGGGTATCTTACACAACAGAAAAAAATGCTATCATTCGTAGAAAGTAATTTGGATTAAAGAAATGACCCAATTTATACAGAAACTAATTCGTTGGATGCCTCTCATCTTACTGTTTTTACTTTTTATGGTTGATCGAGATAAGGTAATCCACCAGGTGGGGTATATTGTATTACTTCTTTCTTATACTGCTATTTTGATATTAAGAATTCTATATGCAAAAGATAACTGGCATAGAGAGTTCAGCACTGATAGTATTGCCAAAGATTCCAAAGTTGAAAAAATGAGCGATTATGAAAACAGGCTAATCGAAAAATAAAATTTGATGGAAGAATCGCACAAGTAAATATTGTGTATCAATTGTAGTATACACTATCACTTTTTAAATAAATAATTAAAACTCAATTGAACATTTGAAAGAAATAATAACAAGGAGTTGTCATGAAACAGATTGACATAAAAAGTTTTTTCATTGGGGCGTTGGTAACAATGTTAACATTTGTATTGATTGGTGCTGATGAATTGGAAAACAAGGATGGCAATTTGGGAGATATTGTAGTTAACTCAATTACAATCAAAGATGATGGGCACGGAGGTTTCATTACTGCATACAATCAAGATCAAAGAAGAACCTTATACTTGGGGACTGGAAAAGATGAGAATGGATATGTTCAAACCTATAATAAGCATGAAGAACCTACTGCTTACATTGGTTCGAATAGAGACATGGATGGAGTAATTGTTTTAAATGACCGATATGGAGCATTAGGGTATACTCGAACAGGTAAAAAATGAAAATAGGTATTATCTTTGTTATATTGTTATTATTTGCATTCGTTAAAAACCGTGAAAAATTAAAAAATTACAAATGAGTATCTTGTATTTCCATTCAATGAATGAAAAATAATTGCACTTTAGTAAAATTTATTTGCAGGTAGATAAGATTTTAAGTTAGGTTCGGATGTTAGACGGTGTCTTAATCTATTTTATAATATATTTTACATCATGCTATTGTTAGACTTTCTATGTAAAAACGTAAAAACTAGAATAAATTATGTCAAAAAAAATAAACATTGCACTTTTCGGATTTGGTCGAATTGGGCGTAATCTTTTTCGGTTAGGATACGATAATCCAAACTATAATTTTGTTGCTGTAAGTGACTTTGGCTCCTCAGAGGCACTGCACTATTTACTGGTAAGAGATTCTATTCATGGTTCCATGAAAGATGAGGTTACGCTTGATGGCAATCATTTCTTAGTGAAAGATCAAAAGACTCGAGTAATTAGTGGCGGAGAACCAGGTACAATACCGTGGGATGCATATGATGTTGATGTAGTTATAGATGCTACAGGTCGTTTTTTGAAAAGAGATGAACTTTCTGCTCACATTGAATCAGGTGCGAAAAGAGTTTTCATTAGCAGGAATGCTAAGGATACTATTGATAGGTATGTCATACCTGGTATAAATGAGTCTAGTATTGAATCCTCAGACCAGATTATTTCTACAACATCATCCACAACTCAGGTAATGGCTTTAATGGTAAAGATGCTTGATGAGAGTTTTGGTCTTAAACGAGCGATGATGACCACTGTCCATGCGTACACTGCTGACCAACCCTTAGCAGATGCTGCAGGTGTAGATCTTCGCAGGAGTCGCTCAGCAGTTGAAAATATTATACCCAATACAACAAAAGCACCTTCTATTGTTGAAGATATAATGCCACAATTTTCAGGAAAACTCGATGGTATTGCATTTAATGTACCGGTCCCCAATGGATCTTGTGTAGATCTTACAACCGAGTTGACCAATACTCCATCTGTAG